>ERZ802827.409-NODE-409-length-22650-cov-7.90131_pt1 | contig 22650 bp, 14 predicted proteins | sample MGYA00345652_ERZ802827 | MGnify/ENA primary metagenome ERZ802827 (study PRJEB30503, sample SAMEA104212372) | marine metagenome | biome: Westerlies Biome; feature: [SRF] surface water layer (ENVO:00010504) within the epipelagic zone...; material: water... | reverse complement strand
TATTTGAGGGCCGAATCGCTTCATGGGCGTCCTGGGCGCCGGACTTGCTGCTGTAAATTAATGGAGATTCGGGTAAATATTTTGAGCCATGCCTCATTTGGATATATTCCCGGCATGAGGTAATCGCATCCTGACTCAAGTTGGTAGAGTCAGTCCGCATGTAGGTTATATACCCACCTTCATAAAGGCGTTGAGCCATAGTCATAGTTTTTTTAACCCCGAAACCAAGACGAGTACTTGCAGCCTGCTGCAGGGTGGATGTAATAAAGGGTGCTGATGGCTTGGATTTTGTTGGCTTATCTTCTCGCTTCAGTACCCTAAATTCTGAATTACGCAAAATCGACAGGGCTGCATCCGCATCTACCTTGCTGGTTGGTCGGAAGGACTTTCCCTTGTCACGTCTTACATCAAAACGTATCTTAATATCTTCGCTGTGATTGTCTTTCTCTTCAAGATCAGCTTGAATCGTCCAATACTCTTCCGGAACGAATGCCCTAATCTCTCTCTCTCTTTCAACAATCATTTTGAGTGCTACGGACTGCACTCGACCCGCTGACAGACCCCTGCCAACTTTCTCCCAAAGAAGAGGAGACACCATGAATCCAACAACCCGATCAAGAAATCTTCTTGCCTGTTGAGCATCTACACGGTGAGTGTTTAATTCTCCAGGAGCCTCGAAGGCGCTTCGTATCGCTTTTTTAGTAATCTCGTTAAAAACAACTCGCTTATAACGACTACTATCTCCGCCTATTACCTGAGTTAAGTGCCATGCAATGGCCTCTCCTTCTCTATCCATATCAGTTGCGAGGTAAATTGAATCAGCATTTTTTGCAAGCTTTTTTAGCTCTGCAACTACTTTCTCTTTTCCTGGCAAGGTAGCATATTGAGCAGACCAATTATTTTCAGGATCGATACCCATGCTGCTGATTAATTGAGCCTTCGCCTTTTTTTCCCGATGAATAACTTTCTCTTCTGGAGTCATCTTCCTCGTGATTGCAGCTTGCTTAGCACGATCTTTTGGGTCACTCGGAGTTCTATTCGCACCTGTGGGAAGGTCTCTAATATGACCCACACTGGACTTAACGACAAAATCATCCCCAAGGTAGCGGTTAATTGTCTTGGCTTTGGCCGGTGATTCAACAATGACTAGCGATTTACCCATAACGGATAATTTCCCTTATTATCGCACCAATGTCTCTGGTACCTGTTAATTAACGTTAGATGAAAAAAATTGAGAAGGTCGCATATATACTTGCTCAAGTGCGCTTTGGTCAACAATTATTTTTCATAATGCTGTTTTAACATCCTCAAACCATTGAAAATCTCGACTAAATCAGGAACGCCTGTACTTTCATCCCAAATCACACCAAAACCATCAGAATCTTTTTTAATTGCGCTAACACTAGCTGGCAACCTATCAATGACTTGAGAGAGCAGGTCATCCAAATTCTGATCTGCTTCTCCTAAAATCCATTTCCACTGAGTCCATTTCGATTCCCAGCCCCTTTGACTATAGCGGTGTAAAACCCAATTGCCAGATACTTCAAGATCCTTGCAAGGCAGTTTATAACAGACGCAATCGATTGCCCTTTCATTATCCCTAGCATCTGGTCGCCGGTGCAAAGACACAATTATTTTATATTCAAATGCAGTTTTCCTCAGCTCGGCGATTCTCGCCTGCCGCGGCGACTGCTTGAACCACATCAAAGGTGACAAGACGACAGCCACCACAACACATATCACTAACCAATGCATTTACTAATTCCCTTCTGGGCTTACAACAAAATTGTTGATTTATTGTTCTAAGATATTTAATACTACTCCTACTAAATGATAATGGTATACCACTATGTCCGCTTACCAACATATTTTGGTTGGCCTAGACCTTTCACCCGAATCAGAACAGGTGATAGACCGAGTCAAATATCTCTTTTCAAACTCAGACACTAGAATATCCATCTGCCATATTTTGGAGCCTTTAGCGTTCACCTACGGCGGTGATATTCCAGTAGATCTGTCGGATGTGCAAACTCAACTCCAGAGCCAAGCGGCGGAAAGGCTTAAGATCCTGGGGGCCGAAATAGGTGTTGAAGAGCGGAATCAGCACGTCGTCTTAGGGCACCCTGCTCAAGAAATGCATGCGATGGCAGAAGATCAAAATATGGATCTTATTATTGTCGGAAGTCATGGCCGCCATGGGCTATCTCTGCTTTTTGGATCTACCAGTAATTCAGTTCTGCATGGTGCCAAGTGTGATGTGCTTGCTGTAAGGATCACAGATTAAATAGTTCTGCAATTTATCCCCCAGTAAACAATGATTTATTCTAACTTTACTCAAGAGAGACTCTCACATGCTTATTGATATCGGAGTAAATCTATCCAACTCTAGGTTTCAAAAATCCATTGAGGATGTCCTTCTGCGCGCTAAGAGTGCAGGCGTGGAAAAAATGATTCTTACAGGTACATCAATTAGCGACAGCGAATCCGTCATATCTATATGTAAACAATACAAAGATCAGTTTCCTAATTCTTTATATGCCACTGCGGGCGTCCATCCTCATGATGCAGACAAGTTTAACGCTGACTCAGCCAATAAGTTAGATCAACTCTGCAAAGAGAAACCCGTGGTTGCGGTCGGAGAGACTGGATTAGACTTTAATCGCCACTTGTCAGATCCGACAAAGCAAGAGCGGGCATTTGAAAGTCATATTGAAATTGCGCTTAAGCATGATCTGCCGCTGTTCCTTCATGAAAGAGATGCTGCAAAACGACAATTAGACATCATAAGATCCCATGTTAATCAATTCCCCAAATCAGTAATACATTGCTTTACTGGGGATAAAAAAACTCTTTTCAGTTATCTTGACCTTGATCTATATATCGGAATTACTGGATGGATTTGTGACGAGCGCAGAGGTTTAGATCTGCAGAATCTAGTTAAAAATATCCCTTTAGATCGACTCATGATCGAGACAGACGCGCCATATTTGATTCCAAGGACTATGCCTAATCCACCTAAAAACAAGTGTAATGAACCTTCGTTCCTTAGATACATCATTGATGAAATTGCACATCACAGAGAGGAGAGCTCAGAAGTGCTGGAAGTGGCCACTTCATCTACCGCAATAGAATTCTTTAACCTAAACAATGCTAATCAGTAACCAGATCGTTCACTGAGACAATGCCTGAGCCCAAAACTCTGGCTCTCAGTCCACCTTTACCATTCAATTCAGGTAATATTTTGACGGCTAGACGACGCTGAAGACTAGCACATGGCTCACACAGGCGGACCCCAAATAACTCAATTCCATTCACCTTGAATGATGCACCCTCTAACTCATTTAAACGTACACCTGTGGTAATCAAATTTCGGCGAAAAGCACTCTCATGGAAAGAGAAACCATATTCTTTGTTAAAAGTATGGATAACTTCTGACTCTACTAAGGTAACTTCGAAATCAGGTATTCCTCTATAGCTGGAGAGACTTCTCCCGCTTGAGGAGAAGTACCTATCACCCTCTATACCCTTTCCCGCTTTAAGTGATACGCTCTGATGTCCAGTCATTGGTCCACCAGAAATCTTGGCAATATATATCCCCGTAATGCACTTTTGAGTCATTATTCCTCAGCTAAATTTAAGAGCAACTAATCATAGATTCCTGTGAGGCATCTGGAACTATTCGAACATCTCTTATTGTTAAAACAAACGGTTCCTCACTCACTAGAACCATTGGAGACGTGACCTTACTCAAATCAACACCAAGCTTATCAAAACACTGCAAGCTGATCCCAATACGAGACAATTGACCTTCAGGCACTGATTTGAAGAATTCAGTCATATCAATCGCGCCCGAGCAAGGCCAACCACAATCCATACGCTGAGTGACAACGCCCATCGGATGTTGATCAACTTTAAACTCCATCATTAGAGCACCATTTTTGGATTTAAGATCAGTAAGATCTGCAGGAGATGCAGCCTGCCAATAAAACTGACTTTCATGGCCGCCAGTCCAAGTTAATTTTCGCGAATCCTCTTGAACAAGCCCATCAACCGTGACAACGCTGAGGCCTCCTTGCGGACTAGAGCCTTGAGTACCAGATATTTGTCTATGCCAATCACTGGCATCCCCAACGTAAGCTAACCATGGCTCTTGAGAGCTACCACTAAATATAATGTTGGCCTCAGATGAGGGGGCTGCGGCAGAAACCTCACTCAATGAATCTGATAGGATAGTTTCATCACCATAACTAAGGCCCTGCCCTAGCTGAAGCAGATTGTCGAATACAGGCAGCGCCTCATTTTGACTATTCATATCTTTGTTTGGCCAGTCAAACGATAGTCTCCCTGTAAAATCATATCTGGGACTATTATCAGAGTCAGCGACCAAAACATCAGCGACACCCCCGCCCTCGGTTCCTGGCAGCCACGCAACCACAAACGCATCAGAACTATTTATTTCAGCGTTAACCCAGAGCGGTCTACCAGTAATGAAAACACTCACAACCGGGATATCTTGCGATTGTAGCTTCTGCATAAGTTCTAAATCTTCTATTCTTCCATTTCTATAGGCAAGCGTATGGACATCTCCTTGACCCTCCGCATAAGGCTCCTCTCCAAACACTACTACAGCAACGTCAGGCTTTTTACTCCAGTTACCAGACACGCTTAGCTCGGTTGACCCTCCGATACTATTCATAGCGTTTGCCAATCCATTATAAATACTTGTTGCACCAGGAAACTCACTATTCTTGTTTTCAGTCCCTTGCCACGTTATGGTCCAGCCGCCATTTTGTTTTCCAATATTGTCGGCGCCATCGCCCGCTACTAGCACATGTTGTCCAGCCCTTAACGGCAGTACATCATCATTCTTTAGTAGAACAAGAGATTTTCTGACTGCGTCCCTAGCCACTTCACGATGTGCAGGTGCGCCTATGAGATCAGCATTCCCAGCTACCTCTCTTGAGGATGGGAGACCTTTTTCAAACAAGCCAGCTCGAATTTTAACTCTTAAAATTCGCTCTACGGCATCATCAATTCTGGCCATTGAAATTTCACCTGCCTTGACTTGTTTAAGAGTATTCCTCAAAAATCCCTTCCACTGCTCAGGAACCATAACCATATCGATTCCAGCATTAATGGCCTGAGCGCAGCTATTATTCGTGCAACCCTCAACCTGCCCTATTCCATTCCAATCACTGACAACAAACCCATCAAAGCCCATCTGGTTCTTCAAAACATCGGTGAGAAGGAACTTATGACCGTGGATTTTGACGCCGTTCCAACTGTTAAAGGTAGCCATAACAGTTTGAACCTCGGCATCGAGAGCTTCGTAGTATCCCTGCCCATGTTCATCAAGAAGCTCCTGCAACGACATAATGGTGTCGCCCTGATCAACACCTCTAAGGGTGCCACCATCACCAATAAAATGCTTCGCTGTAGCAATCACCTTTGATTCATTTGTGCTAAGCTCAGCTAAAGGCCCCTGTAAGCCAGCAACGATTTCGCCCGCATAGCTTTTGATAATTGGAGATTGGCTGCTATAGGCCTCATAGGTCCGACCCCAGCGATTGTCCTTTGCCACCGCGACTGTTGGAGCAAATACCCAATCTATTCCAGTGACCGCAACTTCACGCGCAGTGATCTCTCCAATCTTTTTCATAAGATCAGAATCATTGGCAGCCCCCAAACCTATGTTATGAGGGAATAAAGTTGCACCAACGACATTGTTATGGCCGTGCACTGCGTCAGTACCCCAAACAATTGGAATTCCCGCGCCACCGCCAGACGTGTCCTGTGAGGCTAAGTAATAATCATCCGCTAGAGACAGCCAGTCCTGCATTGTAGAATTCTTGTTTTTGTTGGGAAAAGAACCTCCCCCATTGAGGATAGATCCAAGGTGATATTTCGTGACATCACTAGGCTTCACCCATTTAATCTCGCCCTGCACCATCTGCCCAACTTTCTGCTCAAGTGTCAGATCTTTCATAATCTCTTGAATACGCAGCTCAACCGGATCCTCTTCTATCTTCTCAGAGGCATTAACAATACCTCCGACGAGACATAAAGTAAGTAGCATCAATAATCGTGAAATTTTAAATTTCCGAATATCGAGCATTAATTCACGGTTAAATCTATACATTTTAAGCTATCCTTTTACTGGACTTCCAAACCGCTAAAAAGATTTAAGGGCCCACCCCTCATAATCTAAGCAGTAACAATTACTATTATGATTCCACGGCTCTTAAAATAGTGGAAGTAGTCTTGCGACAGTCAGCTAAAACCATGCGGTGAGAGGGATCATGAATAAGGTTTTGATCTGAACACCTATTGAAATAGGTTTCGAACAGACTCTCGATAATTCCTACTTACCTTTAGTGTAGTTCCCTCAGAGAGTTCCAATAAACTGCCACCTTTTGGGAGGGCTGTTATACTCACAACTCTCTCAATATTGACGATAGTGGAGCGATGAATTCTTATAAAAAGCTTGTCTTCCAACCGATCCATTAACTCACCTAGAGTGATTCTTATAATGTGCGTGTCACCTGCAGCATGAACACACATATAATCACCCGCAGCATCAACCCAATCAATATCATCGAATGGAATGATTTTAACAACACCAGAATCTCGAACTAAAAGTTTCCTCCTGACCCCCTGCTGCTCTCGCTCGTCCGACCCTGAATCAAGTAATTTTTTTCCTGCTAATCTCTCTGATATTGAATCTATTGCACCAATCAATGGACTCTTAAAGTCACCATCAATGTTAGCAGTTATTCGTGCTGACGCACGATCAATTGCTCGTCCAACGCGGTCATGATCCACCGGTTTAAGTAAATAATCTACTGCGTGAACATCGAAGGCATCGGTTGCAAACTGGTCATATGCAGTAACAAAAATCACTAACGGCATTCCATCTGACTGTATCTTTTTGACCACCTCAAATCCATTCATACCTGGCATCTGAATATCTAAAAAAAGGAGATCAGGACTGAGTTTAGATACAGCGGCAACTGCTTCTCGCCCATTTTTACATTCAGCAACAATATCTATATTAGGAAATTTAAAGAGAATCCCACGCAAAAAATTTAAGGCTAATGGCTCATCATCAACAATAATAGCGCGTAACTTATCCATCAACTAACCCACTCTCAGGTCCAGTTACTTCTTTCTTTTCAAGTGGAATTTTCATTTGAACAAGCGTACCTCGATCAGATTTATTTTCAATCTTAAACTCGTATTCCTCCCCATAGAAGGCATGCAATCGATCTATAGTATTCCGTAATCCAACTCCCAACTGTGGCGCCTCTTTACCACTCCAATTAGTTATTCCAGGACCTGTATCAGATAATTCTAGTATCAAGTAATCATTATCTCGGACAGCGACTATACTGATTTTCCCACCCTCCTCGACCGGCGCAACAGCATATTTAATTGCATTCTCGACTAAGGGCTGAAGGATCAAACTTGGGACCTTTATTTTTTTAGCTTCCTCAGCAATATCGAAATGAAGTTCTAGGCGATCCCTGAACCTCTCCTGTTCGATATTTAAATAGAGGTGAACTGCATCAAGCTCCTCTTGCAAAGTCACTCGGCGCACCGGATCACTATAAAGAGAATGGCGTAAAAAGTTACTAAGCTGAACAATCATTCCGTTAGCTCGCGATACCTTTTGATCTTGTACGAGGGAGGACACAGCATTTAATGTGTTGAATAAGAAGTGCGGGTTTAACTGATATCTCAGCATTTTAAGTTGAGCTTCGTGAGCTATAGTCTCCGCTTTCGCTCTTTTTAACTGCTCCTCTTTGTTAGCAGCGGCAATAGTTAGCAATGATGAGTGCTCTGTTTGCAGCAGCTGATAATACTTAATTCCGTGATAAAATGCGGCCCACGACACAAAGATGATAATCGATCCAAACAGCCACCCTCCAAAATCTGGCCACAAATTCTGTTCGCCCGTCATTGCCATGAACGTTGAAAGTCGAAGAAAGGCCCAAACACCTGAGCATACAAAAATAGCACTAAACAACAAGCTAAATCTTCGCCAGAATCTCATATCCCAAACATGACGAGAGATTAACCGCAGCGGCCATGAAACAATAATCCCTAGGGCCGACTGCACGAGAGTATGCAGGATATAGGTAAGCTCCCCCTGCTGGTCAAACCATAGTGTTAAACTAAAGAAGCTAATCAGCGATAAGCCAAACCAACCTGAAACTTGAAGCAACCAAAATTGGGCGTCCGTGTTGCGATAAAAGCTCGCGGCTAATGGATAAAAATTCGTTTCGCTCATACCTTTCCTAAAGTGCTGAGATAGATAAAAAACTGATCGATTAAAGTACCACAAACCAGCCGGCTAAGAGCCATCTACCCTCAATAATATTTAAATAATATACTTATTGAATTAACATTTTAATACAAAGGACGCCATCTAGTGGTGACAATTAACGAGGATAAAAATAAATTTAAAGAACAAGAGAACTTTTTGATCGAGTACCTTGGTATCAAAGGGCTAAGAACAGGTCATCCAGCCGCAAGAAAAATAAAGCGCAGTCAGTCAGGGCACAGCGCTCATGGAAATAAAATTTGGCGATCTAATTTTGTTCTTATGGATTATTTATCCACCTATCCACCAGACAAAGGCTCTAAAATTTTAGATGTAGGCTGTGGGTGGGGGCTTACCAGTATTTATCTGGCTAAAATTTTCGATGCGAAGGTGACTGCAAGTGATATCGATCCAAATGTTGAGGCTTTTTTAAGACTTCACTCATCAATCAACCAATGTCATGTTAAGTTCGAAACCAAGCCATTCCAGAATTATACAAAAGAAGACCTGAGCTATTACGATCAGATTATCTCATCTGACATCTGTTTCTGGGACGAACTGGTTGAGCCTCTAATTGATTTTATTGATCGAGCCAAATGCGCGGGTGTAAAGAATGTTTATATCGCCGATCCCGGCAGACCACCGTTTTGGGCGCTATGTGATCAGTGCGTTGAAGCATACGATGCCGAAATTGTTACAAGAAGAATATACGAGCCCTTGAAGACAGAGAAGTTTATTCTCGCTATAAACAACCAATAAAAAAGCCAAGCTTGGCTTGGCTTTTTTATTATTTTTACTCAATACAGCAATGAACTAATTATTAGCCGCCTACACACATGGGCCATATCCACTTATCTGTAATAGTTTCTTGATTGGTCAGATGGTAAACAGCAGCGCCAGTTCCGTAGTTTCTGGTGGTAAATACGAAAGCTTTAGTGCCATCGTCAGTTTTATCGGCAGTCCAGTACTTACTAGCCTGCTCTGGCCAGTACAACTGGGTCTCCCAAACACCACTACCGCCCTCTGATTCAGGGATAATTGGAATCAGGTGATCTGTAATCTCCTGGCGCGTTGCCAATCGACCGTTCTGACTCTCACACCACTCAATAGCCTTCCCATGGTCCATTCTTCGGAAGTAGAGATTATTACCCAGACGCCATGTATCTCGAGCAGCGCAGGCATTACCGCCGTCAGGACACCAATCTGCCGCTGCCGCCTCCGCGCCAACGGGTGGACGAACAAAGGTCAAGCTACCAGAGACATAGCTTCCCTTAACCATCACATCGTCATCGGTATCAATCACTTTATCCACGCCCTGCGCTTTCTTATCCTCAGGAATAGTAATAGCGGTCGTTGATGTATCAATCCAATTACCAAGTGTTATTACCGTCTCAAGAGCTGCAGCACCATTATATGTACCGTAGTCATCTAGATAGTTAACTGCCTGGACTGTCCAGTGCTCCTGATTGAAGGATTTATCATCAGTAGTCCCGGTTATACGCTCAGCGAAGCTATCTAAGTGCTCCCAAGCCGTGCCAGTCCCATCCTCACTAGTAACACCAAACTGGCTGGATACTACCCCATCAATCACTACCTGATAGGCATCATCACCATTGGTTGAGGATGAGACCTCTATAGCGCTTGCAGAGGTAAGGTTTGCACTTGGGAATTCAGCCTGCATAGCTGCTAGATCTCTTACAAGATAAACGTAACTATCCGTCTGAGTTCCTAAAGCAGTTATATCAATTTGCCGATCAGCAAATGGATCTCCATTCTGCTGATAGTTCATAACCACATCACCATTTGCAAAATCAACAGTTCCACTAACGTAGAGTTCAACTGTCTTCACAAATCCATTTGAACTCGGAGAGTCAGTTTCAATAACCTTAGTTATAGAAACGCTGCCAGTCGTTGGATCAGGTGTTGGAGCTACCTCGTCCTGCTTGGCAAATTTGAACTGCCACGTCTGAGCGCCACTGTACTGAATCTGTACAGTCATACTCTTACCGTCTGCGGAGAGCTCAGTAATGTTATAACTGACTGAGGTACCTGCAGTTTCAGCAACATCTTGCCCTGCTTGTAGTTCTCCACCATTGTAAACCTTGGCCAAACCTAAGTGTGCTCCAAGACCGGACACCGTAACAGTCGACGCGGCTAGTCCATTGCCATCTACAACGGCAAACGTATGGTCAGTTGCGCTACCGTCATGAGGCGCGACGGGAGTGCCACAAGCTTCCGGATCACTGCCCTGCCAGCCCTCGAGCCACGTCTCAGTTCCCATATCCTGAGAGAACCCACCGCCTTCAGCAAACACAAAGGTGTCATCAAATAGGCAAGCTCGAGCAGTAACAGTAGCCTCATCATTCGACCACCAGCTCAGATCACTCGAGTTAGGGCCAACTGCCAAAGCACCCGCTACTGGAGCCAACTTCCACGTCCCTGTCAAGCTGGATGCACTAACAGATAGTGGCACAGCACCTACGAAGGTAATATCATCGAAGTAGTAGGTCTCAGCAGAACCTGCAGATCCGAAGTTAAAGAATAGAGACAACGTATCAAATACATAAGCTGGATTTAATGCCGGTGTGTCCGCTGCATGATTGCTGAAGTCAAAGAGTAATGTTTCCCACTCACCAGCTTTTGTTGTCACCGCATCGGTCTCAACCGTATGAGTATTGTCACCTGACTCCTCGAGCTTCATTCGAACAGTTATGCCCGCCTCTGGAGACCATACGCGCGCTGTGATGCCTGTCGCTGTGGCAGTAAGTGGGTAGACAACTTTCCCGCCAGCAACTGTAGTACCAGCCCAAGTCTCTCCACCTTTAATAACGGAGACTACTGTGTTGGTTGCATCCGTAGGATCGGCAACCAAGGTACTCGTGTTACCACCAAAGTCAGCCAGCCCGTAGTCAGCGACGCTCGAGTTAAAGTTAATCACCTCATCCACATTTAGGACGTTGTCCATTCCGGTACCAAGTAGACTCTCTGATGGAGGGGGCTCACTGGCAGCTGCATCTGTAAGGGTAAAGCTCCACCAATCAACGTTCACACCACCTGCAACTGACTCAACCGCTAGTGTCTGCTCACCGGCAGCAAGCGCAATAGTCCGTCCCGTTACTGTCTGGAATGTACCCCAACCACCGGTAGCTGGAACAGTAACCACATCGGCCAACGTCCCTGCAATGGTTACGTTCAAACCGGGATCCTTACCGTCAGGGCTCGCCACATGGTACTTGGCCACGTAGTTACCAGCCGTCTCCACAGTCATGGTGTACTCTAATACCTCACCGGCATCATAGTAACCGACCGTAGTACCGTCGTTCTCCTTTGCGACATCTGGAGAGTTAGTGTAAGACTCAGCCTCAACCTTGATAATGGTTTCCACTGGATCCACTGGATCCACTGGATCGACCGGATCGGCAGAGTTAGCAGTAACGAGCACGTCTTTTACCGTCACGTACTCACCTTCAGCAGTCCTGGCACCCAACTTCATCAAGAATGAATTGAATGTCTGATCACCCTGAGCTGGAACATCGATAGAGTACTCCGCCTCTGTGTCACTGGTTACTGCAGTAGTTACCGTAAAGTTAGGCTCATGATTAGGATACTTGTTGGCCTCAAAGGTAAAGTTAAGGTCGGCAGCGGCCAATCCGCCGCCTAACTTAGCTTTGAGCGTTATCGTTCCGCCATTGGGGAATGACATCGGGTTAAGGTTGGCATTTGTGTTTTCAAAGCCAGCCCAATCCTGCCCACCTATCCAGGAGTAGTTGTCACCATCCTTTGTAGCACCATCAAACGCACTCCAAGCAGCGTAGGGGTTTGTTTTGGCCGTCACTAGAACATTTTTAACAGTGACGTACTCACCCTCAGCTGTACGAGCACCCAATTTCATTAGGAAGGAGTTGAACGTCTGATCACCCTGAGCTGGGACGTCAACTGTGTACTCCATCTCAGCCTCTCCCGTAACAGTGGCACCCACCGTGAAGTTAGGCTCATGATCAGGATACTTGTTAGCTTCAAACGTGAAGTTGACATCAGCGGTAGTCAAACCACCGCCAAGATTAGCGTTAAAGGTAACCGTTCCACCATAAGGGAATGAGAACGGATTGAGGTTGGTATTCGTATTTTCAAATCCAGCCCAATCCTGCCCACCTATCCATGAGTAGTTATCTCCATCCTTAGTGGCACCATCAAAGGCGCTCCACTCTGCATATGGATTTGCTTTTGCCGTGACAAGTACGTCCTTCACAGTAACGTACTCACCCTCAGCAGTTCGAGCTCCTAGCTTCATGAGTAGGGAGTTATATGTCTGATCACCTTGCGCAGGAATATCAATGGTGTACTCCGCCGCAGATTCACCAGTCACGGTAGCTCCAACTGTAAAGTTAGGCTCATGATTAGGGTATTTATCCGCCTCAAACGTGAAATTCACGTCCGCTGAAGCTAATCCACCACCAACATTCGCACTAAAGGTAATCGTTCCACCGTAGGGGAATGCAAACGGATTCAGATCGGAGTTGGTATTCTCAAAGCCGGCCCAATCCGCAGCTCCAGCATCACTCCATGAATAATTATCACCATCCTTTAAAGCGCCATCAAATGCACTCCACTCAGCATAAATCGATGGTTGAACTGGATCTACTGGGTCAACTGGATCTACTGGGTCAACTGGATCAACTGGGTCAACTGGATCAGTTCCACCTGACTCATTTTTTGCCAGATTAAACGTCCACCAAACACCGCTTCCCGCCTCAATGGTCACTGTAAGGTACTTCCCATCCGCAGTAGCAGTTAGCACATTATAGGTAACTGAGTCAGGCACGGCTGGCGCAGGATCAGCACTCAGCTCACCCGCATTGACAGCCTTGGCTAGCCCAATATATGCACCCTTGCCGTCGATGGTGATTGTTCCAGCAGCCTCGTCATAGTTAAAGGTAGCTGACGCAGAACCATCATGAGGGGCCACTGGAGCGCCACAGCCTTCAGCATCAACGCCCTGCCAAGTCTCAAGCCACGTCAGATCTCCCATCACGTTTGAGAAGGATCCATCATCACCAAACACAAACTCATCATCGAACCAACACGCTCTGGCTTCAACCTCTGCCGCACCGGTCGACCACCACTCAAAGCTACCAGAGGAAGGACCAACGCCCGCTGCGGGGTCAGAACCGCCAGAATCGAGTGACCATGAGCCAGCTAGCGCTGATACAGGCACCTTAGTGAGGTTAAACGTCCACCACACGCCCGCTCCCGTTTCAAGGGTAACGGTCATATTCATACCATCTGCCGTTAGAGTCAGTATCTGATAGGTAATTGAATCAGGCGCCGCGCTTGGAGAGGAAATCTCTGCACCATTTGTAGCCTTAGCAAGACCTAAATGCGCACCCCGCCCATCAATAGTTAGAGTGCCTGCCGCCTCATCATAGCTATAGGTCGCAGCAGCACTCCCATCATGAGGGGCTACCGGAGCACCACAGCCCTCAGCATCTACACCCTGCCATGGCTCAAGCCAGGTATCATCGCCCATTATGTTGGCAAAAGTTCCATCCTCACCGAAGTTGTATCGATCATCAAACCAACATCCACGAGCGGCTACGACAGCAGCGTCAGCTCTCCACCAGTCCATATTCCCTGCGGTAGGGCCAACGCCAGCAGCTCCCTCGCCGTCAAGCTTCCACATACCAGAAATTGGTGATGGTGGGATCTTGGCAAGATTAAATGTCCACCAAACACCGGCACCGGTCTCGAGGGTAACGGTCATGTACATCCCGTCCTCAGTGAGGGTAAGAATTTGATAGGTAATGGAGTCAGGCGCTGCACTTGGGGAGGAAATCTCCGCACCGTTTGTAGCCTTCGCAAGACCTAGATGCGCTCCACGCCCATCTATCGTCATTGTGCCTGCTGCCTCGTCATAACTAAATGTGGCCGCTGCGCTTCCATCGTGCGGAGCCACTGGAGCACCGCAGCCCTCAGCATCAACACCCTGCCATGGCTCAAGCCAGGTATCATCACCCATCATATTGGCAAAAGATCCATCCTCACCGAAGTGGTACCGATCATCAAACCAACAAGTTCGGGCCTCTACAACAGCGGCATCAGCTCTCCACCAATCCATGTTGCCTGCAGTAGGACCAACACCGGCTGCTCCTTCACCATCGAGCTTCCAAATACCAACAAGTGGAGATACAGGCTTTTTGGCTAAGTTAAATGTCCACCAAACACCAGCACCCGTCTCGAGGGTAACAGTCATGAACATACCATCGTCAGTCAGCGTCAAAATGTCGTATGTAACTGAGGCTGGGGCTGAACTTGGGGAGGAGATCTCAGCGCCATTAGTTGCCTTGGCAAGACCTAGATGAGCACCTACTCCGTTCAGCGTCAAAGTATTTCCTGCCTCATCCCATGCCCAAGACGCAGCAGCGCTTCCATCGTGTGGGGATACCGGAGCTCCGCATTGCTCCGCATCAACGCCCTGCCAAGTCTCCAACCAAGTAGATCCATCTTGAATATTTTTGAACGTACCATCTTTGGAGAATGAGAAAACATCATCAAACCAGCAAGCTCGAGCCTCAACAACAGCCGCATCAGCTCTCCACCAATCCATGTTCCCAGGAGTTGGGCCAACACCAGCAGCACCCTCTCCATCTAACATCCATTCGCCAACAAGGGGATCCTCTACTGGATCAACACAGCCTTCAGCGCAGTATTTAACCCGGCTCTCATCCGTAGTTTCATAAACATCTACCCCAACTTCACCGCTGGTGTCTTGGAAGGAAATATTAAAAGTCATATAGCCATCAACGTCCGACTCAACCATCTCACGAGATGCCGACCAGTCTCCAATCTTACCCTGTAGCGTTGCAGCCACACCATTGATTGTAACGACGGGAGTCATGAGCGCCTCAGAAGCGGTAAAATCTACCTTGACCGACTGACCTAGCTTAGCAACGCCGTCAGGACTCGATTCTCTTTCTTGGGCTTGAAGTATCGAAACACTAATCAGCGTCGGAGCAACCCCGTCCGCACCTGGCTCAGTTAGATCATTGTCATTGATACTTTTACCACCACCGCCACACGCAGCGAGGAATAAAGTAAATGAAAGTGCTAACGCTGAACCAAAGTGATTGCCTTGGAATAAAGAATGGAACCAACCTGAATAGCTTACAGATGCCTGCGGACGCATAACTCCCCCTAACTTGGATTTTAATTATTTATTCAATCTTAACTGAAACATTTATTAACAGTCTGATTCTCTGCGCCCTAGCCCGCAAGCTCCATAGCAATTCGGTGAATAGGGGCATATATGCGATGAACTGGTTACAGAAACCTCAAACCCATTTTTTTTCGAATTATTGGCTGGTTTTTACTCCAAAATTTGGATCATAGGTTTAATATCCTAGGCTGGCTTGCTCATACAATTTGGCGAGCTAGGAATTTGCTGATCTGCCTCCGACCACTCATTGGGTGAGTAAGTATGGAGCGCTAGTGCATGAACTTCTCCCGCAAGTTCATCAGCCAGTAATCCATAAACCAACTGATGCCTCTGAACTTGTCTCTTTTTATCGAATAATGAGCTAACTGCAACGACCTTAAAATGCGTCTCTGAATCAGGTGGAACTGAGTGCATGTGACTTTCATTCGTCACGTCCAGTAAGTCCGGAGTGAGGCCTAAACGCAGCTTTTCTTTTAACAAGATTTCGACTGGCCCCATCGAATTACATACCCCCGACAAGATTGATCATAACTCCTGCGGCAACCGCGGAGCCGATGACGCCAGCGACATTTGGACCCATGGCGTGCATTAGCAGGAAGTTCTGGGGATTGGCCTCCAATCCAACTCTGTTTGCAACCCGAGCGGCCATAGGAACAGCAGAAACTCCTGCCGCACCTATCAAGGGGTTTACCTTTTGACTAGACAACATATTCATCAACTTAGCCATCAAAACCCCAGAGGCGGTGCCAATGCAAAAAGCAACAGCACCAAGAGCCAGGATTCCCATCGTCTCGGGATTTAAGAATTTATCAGAGCTCATTTTAGAACCAACACCCAGTCCTAGAAAAATTGTGACTACATTAATTAAAGCATTCTGCGTTGTATCACTGAGACGATCCACAACTCCACACTCACGCATTAAATTTCCAAAACAAAACATACCTAACAAAGGGGCGGCATCAGGGAGCAACATAGCAACTAAAAAGAGCAAAGTTAACGGGAACACAATTTTTTCTGATTTGCTGACAGAGCGGAGTTGAACCATCTCGATTTTTCGCTCCTCCGGAGAGGTCAATGCCCGCATAATTGGTGGCTGGATGATTGGGACAAGAGCCATATAAGAGTAGGCGGCGACGGCTACAGCACCTAGCAAGTCGGGAGATAGTTTACTGGTTACAAATATAGCGGTGGGCCCATCTGCACCCCCAATAATGCCTATGGAGGCAGCGTCTCTAATGCTAAAATCAAGGATCCCAAAGTGGCTTAATCCTACAGCCCCAAGGACCGTTGTAAAAATCCCTACCTGTGCGGCCGCACCAAGTAATAAAGTTTTTGGATTGGCCAGTAGCGGTCCAAAATCAGTCATAGCGCCCACACCCATAAAGATGATTAGAGGGAATAGGCCTGTTGCGATACCTGCATTGTAAATGTAATAAAGGAGACCTCCCGGGCTCTCCAAATTACCCAGCTGATCATAGATAGGCGCGGCATCAAAACCAGCGCCAGGAATATTAGCAAGAATGGTCCCAAATCCAATTGGCACCAACAGAAGCGGCTCGAAGCCTTTTCTTATAGCAAGAAACAGCAAGGATAAACCAACTACCATCATGACCAGCTGGCCCAGCTCAATTTGAGATAGACCCGAGGTAGCCCATAGACTCATTAAATTTTCCACTTTCTTTGCCTCTCTAAGCCAGGGTCACTAAGGAATCGCCCACCGCACACGCATCACCACTCTGGACTTTGATATCGGCTACAGTGCCCGATCTGGGAGCGCTAATAGACGTCTCCATCTTCATTGCTTCGATGATCAATAGAGAATCTCCTTCTTGCACTACTTGGCCTGCCTTTACTAAAACTTTAACAACATTGCCTGCCAGTGGGGCACTAACCGGCTCTCCATCAGCGGCGATAATCTTTGGAGCTGATTCTGATGGAGTTCCTACTTGCGCTATCGCACTAATATCTCCTCCATTGGCAACGCTTACAGAATATTGAACTCCCTCCACACTAACAGTATAGATCTCTTCCCCGGCGTCATTTAAGACTGCGGCCGGTTTTCCTGTTGGAGCGGGTTCGAATGCGGAGGGATTTCCCTTATTCTCGAGGAATTTTAATCCTACCTGCGGAAAAAGAGCATAGGTAAGCACATCATCTATCTGCTGCTCTCCATCAGAGAGCTTGATCTCCTTTTGATTCGCTATATCGAGCAACTCTTGCTTTAACGATTCAAGTTCAGGTTCCAGATTGTCAGCTGGCCTGCAAGTAATCACCTCCTCACCCTCATCAAGCACTCGAGCTTGAAGTTTCGTATCAACTTCGGCAGGACAGGCACCATACTCACCACGCAGCACACCGGCTGTCTCCTTTGTAATTGATTTGTAGCGCTCACCAGTCAACACATTCAGAACAGCCTGACTACCCACGATTTGAGATGTTGGTGTCACCAAAGGAATATAACCAAGATCCTTTCTAACCTTTGGAATTTCTGCCAGCACCTCATCCAATCTATCTTCAGCGCCCTGCTGCTTTAACTGACCTTCCATGTTAGTCAGCATTCCGCCGGGCACCTGAGCGACTAGGATTCTTGAATCTACTCCCTTTAAGGAGCCCTCAAAATCTGAGTACTTTTTACGAACTTCTCTGAAGTAGGCTGCTATTTCCTCAAGCTTCTCAATCTCTAAACCCGAATCTCTGTCACTACCCGTGAAGATGGAAACGACAGACTCTGTTGCGGAGTGTCCATAGGTCATAGCCATTGAGGAAATCGCAGTATCAACATTATCGATTCCTGCCTCAACGCACTTTAGAATAGTAGAAGTAGATAGCCCCGTTGTCGCATGAGCGTGCAATTGCAAGGGTATTTGAACCGCCTTTTTTAGTTTGGTGACTAACTCGTAACCCGCGTATGGGGTCAGCAATCCGGCCATATCCTTGATGCATATTGAGTCCGCTCCTGCATCTTCAATCTGGCGAGCTCGATCAACCCAAAGATCAACGGTATGAACTGGGCTAACTGTATAAGAGATTGTGCCCTGAGCGTGCTTTTCTACCTGCTTAACAGCCTTGAGCGCTGTTTCTAAATTACGCATATCATTCATAGCATCAAAAACACGGAACACATCAATGCCATTGATTGCCGCTCGCTCTACGAACTTCTCTACAACATCATCAGCGTAGTGCCGATAGCCTAAAATATTTTGACCACGAAACAGCATTTGCTGGGGGGTATTTGGCATTGCCTTTTTAATTTCCCGAATACGATCCCAGGGATCTTCGCCCAAAAATCGAATACACGAATCAAAGGTTGCTCCTCCCCATGACTCCATTGACCAGTAACCAATTTGATCGAGCTTTTGGGCAATCGGCAACATATCATCAATACGCATCCTAGTAGCAAAGAGCGACTGGTGAGCATCTCTCAACACGACTTCCGTAATTCCTAGGGGAGTATTATTTCCTGACATAATCTTAGATCCATTTTCACAATTAAAATTTAACAGTTTGTTAAGCGAATTATCTTTGCGGCGTATCGCAAGATTAGCTTATCGTCCTCGATGCTGATCAAGTGCCCCCTGAATAGCTTGTACAATTTTCGGATCAACTTTTGTTGGGAGCCCAAGAGAGATACCTCCATCCATTTCTAGATCTGGGTCCTCTGGGAACCAATTATTTACAATATAAGACATCAGCGAAGTTATACCCACTAGGGCAGTCAAAAAAACGAATACAGTCCCCATTCCAAACAGCATGAGATCAACACCCTGAGTAATTAGTGTTTCTTCCAACGTAAGGTCCCCGCAAAAAAATAGCTACATGAAAGATCGATTCGATCTCCGTGAAGTAGAAAACTATATCAATAAGTGAGGTTTTTGCAAGTAAGCCTTTGCTTTAGGCTACAGGAAACCTACAATTCACGGGTGATATATCTTTAAAAATTAGGATTCGATAAAATATGCAATTAAAGGCGCTTCTAAATCAGCGATTCTCTTCTGCTATGACTGCGTTAGGAATCCCTGAAGATTACCCCCCAATGTTAGCGCTAAGTGGCAAGCCCGAATTTGGTGACTTCCAAGTCAATGGTGCGATGCGCGCAGCAAAACGCATGAAACTGAATCCTAGAGACTTAGCATATCAAATTATTGAAAGAGTAGATCTGAAGGGAATCGCTAAGAAACTTGAAATTGCCGGTCCCGGCTTTATCAATGTTCACATGAACAACGAGTTCCTAGCTGAGTCGCTTCTTAAAAACAGATATGAAAAAGTCGCGCAAGAAAACCAACAAACAATCGTCATTGATCACTCGTCGCCAAACTTAGCAAAAGAAATGCACGTAGGTCATCTCAGATCTACAATTATCGGAGATTGCCTTTCGCGAATTTTCGAATACCAGGGCCATAATGTCACTAGGCAAAATCACATGGGTGACTGGGGAACTCAGTTTGGAATGTTAATCGCCGAGCTAGAGGAGACTCTCGATGGAGGCGATACTCCTGAGTTAGCGCTGGGTGATCTTGAGGTATTCTATCAGCAGTCGAAAAAGCATTTTGATGAAGATGAAGCTTTTGCCGACAGGGCTCGGGACTATGTCGTCAAACTTCAGTCGGGTGATGCCCACTGCAAAGCTCTTTGGAAAAAGTTTATCGAAGTCTCCGTCGCACATAATTTAGATATCTACAAGCGTCTGAATGTTGGGCTCAGAGAGGCGCATATAAAACCTGAGAGTGCCTATAATGACGACTTAGAACCAGTCGTAGAAGATCTCTTTCAGAGAGGGATTGCTATCGAATCAGATGGAGCAAAGGTTGTCTTTCTTCCAGAGCTTGCAGATAAGAATGGTAATCCATCTCCAATGATCATTCAAAAGTCAGGCGGTGGTTACCTTTATTCAAGTACCGACCTCGCAGCACTTCGTTACAGAGTCAATGAATTGAACGCAGATCGTGTTCTCTACTTCATTGATGCACGTCAATCTCTCCATATGAAGCAGGTGTTTATTACTGGACGAAAAGCTGGCTATGCACCTCGATCGGTTAGTCTTGAACATCATCCATTTGGAACGATGATGGGTAACGATGGGCGCCCCTTTAAAACTCGAAGTGGTGGTACCGTCAAATTAGCTGATTTACTGATCGAGGCGGTCCAGCGTGCAGAAAAATTGGTTCGAGATAAAAATGATGGTCTCAATGAGACGGAAATAGAATCTATCTCCCAAAAAGTAGGAATAGGTGCAATCAAATACGCTGACCTTAGCATCACTAGAACTAATGACTACATTTTCGATTGGGATACCATGCTCTCGTTTGAGGGGAATACCGCACCTTATCTCCAATATGCCTACACTCGTATTCGCAGTATTTTTCGCAAAGCCGGTGTTAACTCTAGCGAATTAACATCGCATATTAAGATCATAGAAAATCAAGAAAAAACTTTAGCATTGAAATTACTTCAGTTTGAATCAGTGATCGATCAAGTTGCTGCTGACTGCTACCCTCACACCCTTTGCTCATATCTTTATGAACTAGCGAGTGCGTTCATGTCGTTCTATGAGAACTGCCCTGTGCTAAAGCACGATGTTTCTGCAGAAACTCAGTCAAGTCGATTGAAACTTTGCGAACTAAGCGCTGAAACTTTAGCTTGCGGACTGGACCTTCTTGGAATTGAAGTAATGGACAGGATGTGACGCTTCATTTTTTTAACCGTTTTTTGACATCGCTTTGCTAACCTGTTGTTCCATTATTTCGAAATTTTCAATAACCGAGGAATCAATAGTCTTCCTACCTAAGAGAGAGACACAGAAAATTGCTGCCAGTGAAAATATAAATCCAGGCACTAAAGCATATAAATCAAAGATCCCTCCAGTCATCTTCGACCAAAGAATAATTGTCGAACCGCCAACAAGGATTCCCGACAAGGCGCCGGCTACGGTCATTCTAGACCAATAAAGGCTAACCAAAATAGTTGGCCCAATTGACGCACCCAGCCCAGCCCAAGCATACGAAACGACATCTAGCACTTTACTATCCGGTTGCATCGCTAAGACCGTGGCTAATAAAGCCAACACAACAACAGCAAGCCTTCCTGTGTGTAATCGTTTTTCTGGGCTGACTGAAGTTTTCTTCACCAGCGGATACAAATCCTCGGCGAGAGATGAAGAACAAACTAACAATTGAGAGTCTACAGTGCTCATTATCGCCGCTAAAATTGCAGCCAAAAGAATCCCAGCGATAAGCGGATGAAAAATTAGGCTGGTCAACGCTATAAATACTTTCTCAGAGTCGGCCAGAATTTCTGGAAGATAAGCAACTCCGCCCAATCCAATCATAATCGCCAGCAGGTAACAAATGAATGCCCAACTAACTCCAATAATCGTGGCTTGTTTAGTATCGTTTGCCGAGCTGATAGCCATGAAGCGAGCTAATATGTGAGGCTGACCAAAATAGCCAAGACCCCAGCCCATCGTGCTAATTATCATCATTCCACTCAGTGATTTACCGTCTGCACTGCTAAAAATATCTAACAATTCCGGATTTATTTGTCTTATCGTTAGAGTAAACGCTCCAATGCCACCCAAATCAGAAAGAATCAACACAGGAACACAGCCAAGAGCCAGAAGCATTAAAAGTCCCTGGAAGACATCGGTCCAAGAGACGGCAAGAAAACCACCAAAAAAGGTATAAAATAATATCAAGGCCACGCTGACAAAAACTGCAATATGGTAGTCAAATCCAAACACCTCATTGAATAATTTACCACCAGCGATCAGGCCAGAGCCAACATAAAATAAGAAAAATAGCAGAATACTCAAACTAGCAATCACTTTAAGCCACGGAGTATGATCCGCGAAACGACGCTGCAAATAGGTAGGTAGCGTGACAGCATCATCTAAAATCGAACTGTAAACACGTAGCCGTTTGGCAACGATTATCCAATTTGCGGCGACACCTATAATCAGACCAATAGATATCCATGCTGCCTCGAGTCCAGCAATATATGCATATCCAGGGAGGCCTAAAAGGACCCACCCACTCATATCAGAAGCCCCAGCACTGATCGCTGAGACCGATGCTGACAATTTCCTGCCTCCTAAGAAATAGTCTGTAGCATTTTTAGT
>ERZ802827.406-NODE-406-length-22796-cov-32.0097_pt1 | contig 22796 bp, 22 predicted proteins | sample MGYA00345652_ERZ802827 | MGnify/ENA primary metagenome ERZ802827 (study PRJEB30503, sample SAMEA104212372) | marine metagenome | biome: Westerlies Biome; feature: [SRF] surface water layer (ENVO:00010504) within the epipelagic zone...; material: water... | reverse complement strand
CCCGTCAGCCTGGACCCCACGCTGGAGGAGGCTGGCTGGAGCATCACCGCCAGCCACGCTGACACCAGCACCCATCAGCTCACGGTGAACCTCAGCGGAACCAGCGACCTCCCGGTGGATCCAGTCACCAATCAGGCGACCCTGCTGCAGCTCAAGGCATCGGTGAACAGCGACGCCTCCACCGGCAGCACATCAATGCTGTCAGTCAGCGGCCAGGTGGATGCGGACAACACCCTCAACGGCTCGTCCAGCACCCAGCTCGTGGGACTGCTGGGGGACAGCGATGGGGATGGGAAACACTCCGTGTCCGACGCCATCTCAACGCTTCGGCACATCGTTGGGCTGGAGCACGATCTCGCTGCCTTCCCGGGTGTCGAGCCACGACTCGTGATGGATGTCAATGAAGACGGCTCCATCGGTGTGTCGGATGCGATCGAGATTCTCCGCAAGATCGTCGGACTCTCGGATGATCAGCGTCTCCAGTCGCCAACGCTGGCCTGAGATGGACCCAATCCGTGTCAACGCGTCCGACGCATCTCCAGAGGAGGCAGGCCGACCCGACGCCGAACCGGATTGATCACAGCTAAGTAGTCGGCGCGAAGCTGCTGACGGGCACGATTCTTGTTCTGCCGGCAGATCCGGAAAGCATCTGCATCGTTGGCCCGGTTGATGCAGCGCTGCTCACTCCGCAGGATTCCGACCCGGCGGTCGAAGCTGCTCTGCTTCCAGGATCGCCTGGCTCTGAACAGCTCGTCGCGCTGCGCAGCGGGAAGACCGTTGTCGCGGCGCATCGCCACGTCCGTTCCATCGTCGTAGATGTACTGGGCTGATGCCGGAGGCATCGGCGCAGCGATGGTGAGAACGATCAGGCCAAGGGGAGCCAGGGACGTCAGGCGCATGGGGAACCGCAGATCAATGGTTGTCAATGTGGCCGGATCACCCAGCGAAGATCTGAATGAACTCAGAGCAAGGCATGACCAGATCTGACCTGCGCGTTGGGATGGTGGGCCTCGGGGCGATCGGCCTGCCCATGGCGGTGAACCTGCGACGGGCCGGATTGGCCTTGAAGGTGCACACCCGCAGCAGAACTACGGAACAGCATCCGGACCTGGAGGGCAGTCAGGCCTGCAGCTCCGCGGCAGAGGCGGGCAGGGATGTGGACGTGCTGATCCTCTGCGTCAGTGACGATGCTGCCGTGGACTCCGTTCTCTTCGGTCGCCAGGGAGCCGCCGCATCACTCCCGAACGGAAGCGTGGTGCTCGACTGTTCCACCATCGCTCCCTCCACGGCCGTGGCCGCCGCAGAGCGTCTGAGGCGACAGGGCGTGAGTTACATCGATGCCCCTGTGACAGGCGGCACCGAGGGAGCTCGGGCCGGCACCCTCACCGTGCTGGCCGGCGGAGACGCTGAGGCCCTGGAACGGGTGCGGCCTCTGCTGGAGATCATTGGCGGAACGGTTCATCACTTCGGAACGGTCGGGCGCGGACAGCAGGTGAAGGCCGTGAACCAGGTGCTGGTGGCAGGCAGCTATGCAGCCGTCGCCGAAGCGATGGCCCTGGGGACACGGCTCGGTCTGCCGATGCAGGAGGTGGTGGCGGCACTGAGCAGTGGAGCGGCGGGATCCTGGGCTCTGCGCAATCGCGCCGACGGGATGCTCGCAGGGCGTTATCCCCTGGGATTCCGCCTGTCCCTGCATCACAAGGACCTCGGCATCGCCCTGAAGGAAGCAGACAGCGTTCAGTTGACGCTGCCCATCAGCAATCTGGTCCAACAGCAGGAGGCCGAACTGATCGGCCGCGGACATGGAGACGAGGACGTCTCCGCCCTGCATCGCCTTTTTGACTCGATATCGTGACGCCTGAGAAACGATATCGTTACTTCACTGATCCAGCTCTTGTTTGGAGCTGACCACGCGAACCCGTTTGGTCATGGTCACGACCCCGTCCGGATGCACCAGCATCGCTGCCCAGAACTGGGATCCCGGTGTCTGCGGGGCCTGAACGGTCTTGAACAGACCGCCACCACCCATCGGCTCAAGACGCAGATTGGGACGTGCCTGCTCCGCCACCTCCTGGGGAGTCAGCGGAATCAGCCCACCGGCCACGATGGCCTGACCCAGGGGTTGTTCGAAAATCACATCAACGTCGTAGCGGCTGCCGGTGAGCACAGCATCGGGGATCTCAAGCGACACCGGCAGTGGCTGATCGCCACTGCGCAGCAGCGACTGTTCCTCCAGCAGCTGCTGGTCGAGGATCCGCCCGCCTTCGATGCTCAGAGCAAGACGCTGGCTGGCTTCCAGCCGGTAGCGAAGCCCATCGGCTTCTCCCACCCCATTGACCGTGACCTCGAAGGTCGGGCGTCCGTCCTTGAGGGAGTCCGCAGGGCGAACACTCCAGCGGGCTTCAGGAAACTCCTTGCTGAATCTCGCGTAACGACGCTCCAGATCCGACGACTCCTCACCGGCGACCAGGGCGGCCAGATCGGCTGAATTGCCGCCGTTCAACACCTGCTCCAGACGCGGACCGAAACCATCTGCAGCCCGAGCCCCCTCAACGGACAACGCGACCATCGTTCCGCTGAGGATGGAGAAGACCGCTGCCCGAATCAGTGAACGCACCAGTCGGAACCATTCAGTGGGCCTAAGTTAAGTCGCGCATGGGGGGACGTCTGCCGTCATGACCCGGCTTCTGATCGCCGCCAGCGGCACGGGGGGGCATCTCTTCCCTGCGATTGCCGTGGCGGAAGCCCTGCCGGAAGGCTGGCAGGTGCGGTGGCTGGGAGTGCCCGACCGGCTCGAAACGCAGCTGGTCCCGGAGAGCATTCCCCTGACAACGGTTCGCGCAGGCGGGCTTCAGGGTCGCGGGCTCAACAAGCTCATTCAACTGATCCGTCTGATCGGCGCCATCGGTACGGTCCGGCGACTGATCCGACGGGAGCGAATCGAGGTTGTGTTCACCACCGGCGGATACATCGCAGCTCCGGCGATCGTGGCCGCCCGCTGGTGCGGTGTTCCAGCCGTTCTGCATGAAGCCAACGCGATCCCGGGACGCGTGACACGACTGATGGGCCGGTTCTGCCGTGCGGTGGCCGTGGGGCTCCCCGTGGCGTCGGATCGCATTCCCGGCCATCGCCCGCTGCTCACAGGCATGCCTGTGAGAACTGCGTTTCTGGAGAGCCAGCCGCTACCGGACTGGGTGCCGATCAGCGACGGCCCTCTGCTGGTGGTGATCGGTGGCAGCCAGGGCGCGGTCGGGCTCAACCGCATGGTCCGCGCTGTGGTTCCGGAGCTGCTGGAGCAGGGATGCCGGATCGTGCATCTCACTGGTCGCAACGACCCTGAAGTCGGACAGCTTCAGCATCCGAACCTGGTGGAACTCCCCTTCAGTGATGAGATCCCCGGCCTGTTGCAGCATGCCGATCTGGCGGTCAGCCGAGCGGGTGCAGGCAGCCTCAGTGAGCTGGCCATCTGCAGAACCCCCTCGATCCTGGTTCCATTTCCCCAGGCTGCCGATGGCCATCAGGAAGCGAATGCGGCCTGCGCCGCTCGCACCGGCGGTGCCGTGATCGTGCACCAGCATGCCCCCGAGGCAACGGCACTGCGGGACACCATCCTCAGGCTGCTCGGCACGGATGCGGAGCTGCTGCAGGAGATGCGAACGGGCATGGAGAAACTGGCCGTACAGGACGCCGATCAGCGATTGGTGGACCTGCTCAGCAGCCTTGTGGACTGAACCCGACGCAAAGCCTCGACGATCCGACGGTTGCGTCTCCGCGTCTGCAGACCGATGCGCAGCCAACGTTCGCCCAGGCCACGGAATGAACCGCAATCCCGCAGCAGGATGCGATGACGCTGTTCCAGCTCCTGCCGCATCCACGCCAGGGAGTGATCGCCGTGAATCAGCAGGTAGTTGGCTGCGGAGGGAAGGGCGGAGACTCCATCCAGACGGCTGAGCTGCTCCTGCATCCAGGCCCCCTCGCTGGCCGTCCAGCGCTGGACCTTGGCGCACCAGCGGCGGTATCGCGCCGGATCCGAGAGCAACCTCTCCCCGACGACAGCCGCCACACCGTTGAGGGGCCAGGGATCACGCCAGCCCGCCCAGCGCTGCAGCCGTTCAGGGCGCGTGAGGACATACCCAAGACGCAGCCCAGCGATCCCGAACAGCTTGGTGAGACTTCTGACCACCACAAGGTTGTCGTGATCAGCCAGAAGCGGAATCAGCGACTGGCGCTCACCCGCCGGCACCAGCGGCAGGAAGGCCTCGTCGCAGATCACCAGAGAGAACCGCTGCAGCAGCGGTTCGAGCGAAGCGCGACTCCACAGCTGACCCGTTGGGTTGTGCGGATTGCAGATCCAGAGCACGGCCGCCTCCGCCGGTGATGGAAAACGTTGTGGGAAGGTCGCTGACCAGTGCAGCGGCAGGCTCTGCTCGCGGCAGTCGGCATTCCAGCAACGCAGGGCGCGCCCGTAATCAGCGAACCCCGGCGCCGGGAGAAGATTGACACCGGCGGCGGCGGCATCCCGTGCCACCCAGGTGAACAGCTCAGCAGCACCGTTGCCCGGCAGCACCAGATCCGGATCAAGCCCGTGACAGGTCGCGATCGCCTGTCGCAGTGCGGCATGGCTGCGATCGGGGTAGTCGCGGATCGCACCGAGCGGCAACCGGCCCAGCCACGGCGTCCAGGGCACAAGGGAGGCACTGGCATCGAGCAGCTCGGAGGGACGACAGCCCAGCTGCGCCGCCAGAGCCACCCGGTTTCCGCCATGGCGCAGGTCGACGCCCATCCCGACCCTCGATAGAACGCAGGGACGTGACCCCCTCACTCCATCCCACCATGCCGCTTCGAGGCTGCCTGCTCTCGATCCTGCTGCTGGGGGCTCCCGTGGCAGCGCAACCCACCGATCCCGGGGATCTGATCCGGGTGCTGCAGCAGCGTCATTGCCCGGACTGCCGGCTGGCTGATGCGGATCTGGTGCATGCGGATCTGCGTGATGCGCAGCTGGCCGGTGCCAGGCTGCAGCGGGCCAACCTCGGTGAGGCACGCCTGGATGGCGCCGATCTCAGCGGCAGCGATCTGAGCTTCACAAGCCTGAGGGGGGCCTCACTGCGTGGTGCGGATCTGCGTGGCAGCCGTTTGTACGGAACCGATCTGAGACATGCAGACCTCAGCGGCGCCCGCCTGGATGTCGGCGCCCTGGATCAAAGCCACTGGCAGGGAGCACAGGGCATCGATCGCGGCATCCGCAGCCACGCCTCCCTACACAATGCGGGCGTTGACGCTGCCCTCTCAGGTCGCTGGATCGAGGCGGAGCAGTTGTTCAGCGCCGCCATCCTGCAGGATCCGCAGGAGGCGTTGAGCTGGGTGGCGCGTGGGCTCAGCCGCGGAGAGCAGGGCAAGCCAGATCTGGCCGGGCGGGACCTTGCTCACGCCGGAGTGCTTTTTGAGCAGCAGGGTGATCCGATCAAAGCCGATCAGCTGAAGCGGGCCAGCAGCCGCGTTCAGGAGCCCGTCGCTGCAGCCACTCCGGCTGGCAACGGACTGGGATCGGCACTGCTGGGGAGCATGCTGTCGACCGTTCAGACCCTGGCCCCGATCGCCCTGAAGGCTCTGATGCCGATCCTTCCCTGATCGGACTCAGGGGCGTGACTGCACCAGTTGACGGCTTGCGGAGGTGCCTGCTCGGTAGCCGTAACCGAAGCTGCCGCCCTGATCGTCATCGAGGATCCTGGGCGTGACGATGATCACCAGTTCATCCTTGACGCGCGAGGAGGCCGACTGTCGGAACAGCTGTCCGATCAGCGGGATGTCGCCGAGGATTGGCCACTTCTGCACCTGCTGACGGTCCTGTTCGTTGATCACACCGGTGAGGATCAGGGATTGCCCATCCCGCAGGCGCACCCGGCCGGATCTGAGCTTTCGGGCCTGGATGTTGAAAATCGCGACGCCCTGCTGCGTGCCTGCGGGAATCGGAACGGAGATCTCCGGATCAAGCGTCAGCGTCACGAAGCCGTTGTCATCGATTTTCTGAACCGACACGTCAACGGTCAGTCCTGCGTTCTCACGCGTGTTCTGAAACTGCGTCGAACCATTGGCGGTTTCCGTGGCATCCACACCCGTGATCACGCTCTGACCGGTCTCCACCTGCGCCTGCTCGCCTTCCTGCACGATCAGAGTCGGCTCGGCCAGTGTTTTGGCGCTGGAGGACGTGATCAGTGATTCGACGTAGGCATAGAACGAATCCTGTGGCTGCTGGAAACGGGACGGATCCTGACCCTCGACGTAGATGGGCCGGCCCTTGCTGTCCAGCACAGGCTTGAGTGCCGGAGCCGCCGCCGGATCGGTCGAGGGGACGTAGATCGGGCGACCGAATTGATCGAGACGGGGAACCAGCTCCGTTTCTCCCTCGGCATTGACCACCACCTGCTGCGCCTCAACGAACGGCGGATCAAAGACCTGCTGCTCCGCCACTCCGGCCGTCCCGGCGGCGTAGGTCCCCGGCTCCACGGGCCCGCCCTCCTGAATCAGGCCGGTGCCGGAACGGCTTCCCGGCCGGTATCGGCCGAAATTCATATGGGCCTTACCGCTCTCACTGACCACGTACTTGTCACCCATGCGCGCTGAAAAGGAAGCGTCGATGGTTTTGTCGTTGGTGAGCGAGACGCTGAGAATCTGCACATTCACGGCCACCTGGCGGTTCCGCAGATCAAGCTGCCGCAGATAGGACTCGGCGATGTTGATCAGGCCGGGATCTCCCACCAGCGTCACGGTGTTCAATCGCGAATTGGTCACGCCGCTGAGACCCACCAGAGGCCCGGTGGCGCTCCCGTAGGTCTCGGTCTCAGTGACCTGGTTGGTGGTTTGAGAGGCGGCGTTGCTGATCTGAGTGGCCCCCGCCGTTGCCGCTTCCCCAGTGGTGATCTGAATGGTCTTCACATGGGTCATCGAGGCGCCCATGCTGGCCAGGTACTGGGCGGCGCCCTCCACGTCGACCTGATTGAGCCGGAACACCTTGGACATCTGAGGCCCAAAGGTCTTGGCGGCCACTGATGTCCCCACCAAAAGCGTGCGGCCATCCATCTTTCCCTGCAGTCCGGACGCCAGCAGAACACTGTTGAGAGCCCGGTCGAATCGCTCGTTCCGGAAGGCCATGCTCACCGGTGTGCCACTGGCGTTCTCACCATTGCCACCGGCACCGTCTCCGACGAAGACGAAGCCGTACCCCCCCAGCCTCGCCAACGACATCAGCGCGTCCTTGGCAGGTGCATTGTTGAGGGTGAGCGACACCGAAGGCCCACTCACCTGCACGAAGCTGCGGTTGTTGATCAGCATCGTGCCGACGGCCATATCGCCCAGAGGAGGCGCCACGGCCCGGGGGCGCATCGGAGGCACGAAGCCAGGCTGGGCCACACGACCGGGCCGGGTCAGATCCAGACGACCGCTCGACTGCCCCGGACGCTGGGGGGACAGGCCCGTGAAACTGATGATCAGATCATCTCCGGAGGCTCTGATCTCAGGAGTGGAGAGAACCTGACCGGGACTTGCCTCCACCCGAAGCGTCGTCGCGGAACCTTCCGAACGCAGCTGAACCATGGCCAGCCCCAGGGACTGCATCGACAGCTTCTGAGCCGACCCGACAGCTCCAGCTCCCTCCCCGAGGGTGAGCACACCCTGCCAGCTGCTCGCCTGTTGACGCTGCTGACGCACCCGTGCGCCGGGACCGGCCCCGGAGATGATCACATCAAGACGTCCGTCGCGCTGCAGCAGCTTCAGCTCAGGCTGAACCGTCCCACGGGCCTGGGAGGCAGGACTGGCATTGGGCAGAGCGCTGACGCCTGTCAGCGTCACGCCGAGCATGACCGCCAGGGGCAGCCATCTCCGGGATCCGTTGAAAAGCACGCCTGAACGGAACTCCGGAGGGTGGTGTCTGCGCGGATGGTATCGATGGCACCGGCAGGCCACCAGCCTCAGGCCGGAGGTGGTGTCGAAGTCTGCTGATCGGCTTCAGCAGCGGGCTTCTCAGACTCCGACGATGGTTGGCGGTCATAGAAACTCAGCCGCAGGCCGAGGCTGATCTCCCCGTCGTCACGACTCTCCAGGGCAAGATCACTGCTCTCCACCAGCACCTGCAGCGTTTCCATGCGTTGCAGGAACCTCTGCAGCCCGTCGTAGGGCCCGAGCACCCGCAGGGCGATCGATGTTTTGGTGTAGCCCAGGGCCAGCAGCGGATCACCGGACGGCTTGGCTGCCTTCTCCCCCTGGCCGGCCTGTGGGGGAGGAGATGCTGCCGCTGCCTGCGAGGCCATGGGCTCATAGAGCTGGATGGCCACACCCGAGCCCGCCGCCTCGCGATTGAGCAGGGCCAGGAAGGTACGGATGCGATCACGTCCTGCGATCAGATCCACCAGCAGACCCTGCTGAAGCTGGGCACGACGCAGGGCCAGGGATGCCCCATCGAGCTCCCCCTCCAGATTGGGCAGCCGACGCTGGAGGGCCTGAAGATCCCCGACCCGCGTCTCCAGTTCTCCCACCCGCTGACGGGCGGGTTGCACCAGCAGCACCAGCACCGCGATGGAGATGAGGACACCGGCGACAGCAGGGACGCCGACCAGCAGGTGATCGCGACGGAGGAACGGACGGCGGGCTGCGGGGTTGAGATTGGTCACAGCGCCAGCCCGCGATCGCGCAGAAGGGCATAGCGGCGTGCCAGTCCGTCGGCACCGAGAGCACGAAGATCCTCCGGAGAGGTGCGTACCGCGGGATCGATGGCCACCTTCAGATTGAACGAGGTGAGCCCGTCCTCTTCTGCGGTCGCCTTCTGAACAACAGCACCATCGCTCAGCACCGCGGGCAGAGCCTCCAGATTCAGGGCCAGCGCATTGATGCGTTCGTAGGCGCCGGTCCCCCCTGCGCTGCGGGCCACGCCGCTGATGCTGATCTCAGACGGCTGGACACGCACCGTCTTCAACTGAACATCAGCAGGGGTGACCCGTTGCAACTGCGCCAGGAAGGCTGAACCGGAGCGCACCGACACCAGCTGATCGACGATGCGACGTGTGTCCGCCTCAAGGGTTGTTCGTTGCTGCGTCAGCTGCGCCAGGCGCGCCTGAGCGCGCTGAACGCGCTGCTCCACGGACGCGAGAGTGTCGACCTGCTGCTGGAGCGCCTGTTCCCGGGCCAAGAGCAGCTGATGCACAGCAAGGCTGGTCAGCACCACCACCATCCCCAGACCACCCCCGAGCAGCAGCAGCCCGCGGGCGGGACGCAGCGGAGGAGGCGATGCCGGCAGGCCGAGAGCGAGACGATGCTCACGCAGCAGATCGGGGCGGAGGGGTTCGTTCATCAGGCCCGTTCCCCAGGCAGTGCTGAAAGGAGCAACTCCACCACAGGATCGAGCTCGGAGGAGTCCAGGGGATCCCAGGCCACCGGAGCTCCTGGGATCTCGTGATCCAGCCGGGTGTCACCCCTGGCCTGAACGCAGCGACCAGCCCATCCATCCCGCTCCTTCGCCGGAAGCGAGAGCCACCAGCCCAGCGGCGCAGCAGGGTTGATCTGCTGCCAGGCATCGACCACCTGCACCAGCTGCTCCCAGGCTGCAAGGGGGTCGTCGACGTCCAAGGACACGCAGCGATCCAGTTCGGGCACGCCGGCGCGGATCAGCACAAGCCGCAGACCGCGGCAGCTGTGCAGCAGCCAGGCAAGATCACCGGTCCAATCAGGACAGAACCGGTTCAGGGCGCGCAAGCCCGCACTGAGACACCAGTCCATCCGCCGCAGAGGCAGATCCGCCATCTCAACCACCTCGATCCAGGCCTGCACGGTCGGACGCGCCGCTCCCAACGCCAGAACAGCATCAGCACAGGGGGAGAGCGCCAGCACCGTGGCATCGGGATCGATCGACCACGTCAGTTCGGACAACAACTGGGACCGGTCCTCGGCCTGCTCCAGTCGACTCAGACTGGCCCCTTCGAGCACGCGCCAGTCGCAGGACGCCTCCGGCAACACCAGCAGGATCTCCGCGCCCAGGACGTCTGACTCAAACAGCAGATCGGCCAGCAGCTCCCCCATGGCTTCCCGCAGCAGGGGAACACCATCACGGCAGCTGTCCGGGGCCCAGTGGCCCAGTCGCCAGAACCAGGTCTGCCTGCGCTGCCAGCAGACCACCAGATGCTGATCGCTCACCACCGCCAGCACGGGCTGAGCCTTCAGCAGGCGCTGCACGGACATCGTGAAGGCCTGCAGCTGCGGAATCTCAGCGAAGGAGAGCAGGGCCAAAGGTGGCGCACCACTGCGGGCAGAGTATCGGCTGTTCAGCGGCTGAACAGGTGTCAGCCACTCTCCGGCCCGTCCTCACCCCGCCAGGCCAGACCGCTGCCCACCGCTTCGCTCACCGTGCGCAGGCCATGACGATCGAGCTGTTGCTGAAACCCTTCCAGGATGCGCGGCACCAGATCTGGACCCTGAAAAATCCATCCGGTGTACAGCTGGATCAGGGAGGCTCCAGCCGTGATCCGCTCCCAGGCGGACTCAGGAGAGTCGATGCCACCCACGCCGATCAGCGGGAGAGCGGGACCGGCTCCGGCCCGCAGACGGCGGATCACCTCGATGGCGCGCTGCCGCAGAGGGACGCCACTGAGACCGCCCGGCTCCTCCGCCAGGGTCCGCCCGGTCTGCACGAGGCGTCGGCGCTCGAGGCCAAGACGGTCGAGGCTCGTGTTGACCGCGATCACCCCTGCCAACCCCTCCTCGAAAGCGAGTCGGGCGATTCCGTCGATCGACTCATCCTCGAGGTCAGGCGCGATCTTCACCAGCAGGGGCGGGCAACCTGCCAGACGACGCAACCGCTCCACCAGCCGGCGCAACTGCGTGGTGTCCTGAAGATCACGCAGCCCGGGGGTGTTGGGAGAGCTGACATTGATCACCGCGTAATCAGCCAGGGGAGCCAGCAGCTCGAGGGATGAGGCGTAGTCGTCGGGCGCCAGGTCAAGGGGTGTGATCTTCGATTTGCCGAAATTGATGCCGAGAACGGCAGGACGCTGTCCCCGGGCCGGCAGAACCTGCCGGTTCAGGGTCCGGAGCAGAGCCTCAGCACCGTCGTTGTTGAAGCCCATGCGATTGAGCGCAGCCTGCTCCTCCGCCAGGCGGAACAGACGCGGCCGGGGATTTCCAGGCTGTCCGTGCCAGGTCACCGTGCCCACTTCAGCAAAGCCGAACCCGAACTGGTCCCAGATGCCGGCAGCCACTCCGTTCTTGTCGAAACCGGCCGCAAGGCCGACCGGATTGACGAAGCGGCAGCCGAACAACACCTGTTCGAGGCGCAGATCCCGGCGCTGCAGATCCATGGCCAGACCTGCCAGAACCGTGGAGACTCCCGGCCAGCGGCGCCGCAGACTCGCCTGAGCGAGAGCAGCCAGGGCCATCCTGGACAGCTGCTCGGCATCCATCCCCTCATCCCGGGCCAGCATCGGAGCCAGCCAGCGCCGATAGAAGGCGCCGCTGGTGATCGATCCTGCTGACGGTGATGGAGCCATTCAGCTGATCAAGGTTCTCCTGATCCTGCCTCGCGGCGTTGCAGCCGCCATCGCTGCCCCTGGAGAGGCTCCACCAGCCAGTCCCTCCAGATCCATGGTTCCTTGCGCTCCTCCAGCTGACGCATGGGTTGCTCCACCAACTGCGCCAGCTCCGTGACCTGAAGCGTGAAGCCTCCTGCGGCAAGCCGATCGGCCAGTTCGAGACGGCTGAGCAACTGTTGCAGCGGTGCTGGCGCGGGCTCGTCCGCTGCTTCGGAGGTCCTCTGAAGGTCAGGACCCAGGCCACGGGAGAACGAAACCGCGATGCGATCGACGCGATCGTTGTCAGGATCACCGCTGTGACCCTTCACATAGGTGAGCGGCACATCCAGGAGCCTCGCCTGATCCAGGGCCACCCAGAGATCCTGATTGAGCACCGGCTTACCGGCGGCGGTCTTCCAGCCCCTGCGTTTCCAGCCCTGCATCCAGCTGCCCAGGCCATCGATCAGGTATTTGCTGTCCGTGCGCAGGGTCAGATCGGGATGTCGGGGAAGCTCCTTCAACCGTTTCAGAAGCTCGAGGGCTGCCTGGAGTTCCATGCGGTTGTTGGTGGTCGCCGGGTCATGCCCGCCGAACTCCTCCACACTTCCGTCCTCGAACCGCAGCAGCGCACCCCAGCCCCCAGGACCGGGATTGCCGCTGCAGGCGCCATCCGTGGCTGCAGCCACCACGCGCCCCCGTCCATCAGCCATTGGTTCCCGCCTGCGTCATCCGGTACAACACGTGCTCCCGTGATGGCGCACATGTGGCGAACCTACCGCCGAGCTGTGGGCGTGAGCGCAGTCGGTGCACTCTCGCTGCTGCTGCCGGCCGGGCTGGCGGCCAGGGGAGTCTTTGACAGCAAACCGCTGCGTCAGGAGAGATTCGCGGTTCTGGCGCAACCGGTCGGTCGAAGCGACTGGAAACTGCTGGTGCTGGAGCAGATCAAACAACGGCCGCTGTGCTGGACAGCACGAGCCGACGGACTGATGGATCCCACGCTGAACACCTTCAACTTCGCCGGCATCTGCAGCCGTTATCTCGACAGCAATGGCTACTCGCTGCGCAGTGGAGGAGAGGATCTGGGCACCCGCTACAGGCTGAGCCTGAGACAGAAAGGCAGCACACTGGAACTGCAGGCAGGCCATGGCGGCAGCACGACACCGGTCACCATCGGTCGTGCCGACATCCCTGCTCGCGATCGCAACGGCTTCGTCAGGCTTCGTCTGGACGATGGCTGGCGCCTGGAGCGTCGTGTGTACAGAGGGCGGACCCTGAGTCATGTGTATTTCGCCCACCCTGACCCGATGAACCGCCTGCTTGCGCGGGCCGCGGGTGGTGACAGCGGTGACAGCTTCGCTCGGCTCGGTGCCCCGACGGCTCCCTCGGCTCCTCCCCGCCTGGCATCGCGGGGGACGCTCAGCCCTGGCCAACCGATCAGGCTTGAGGTGATTCCTTACGGGCGGTGAAGCCGCCAAGTGTCACAGTGACACTTGAGAGAGCGACCTGAACGGCGCGTCACTGCCGTACCGCGCTTCTAGTTTCTGAGTGTGTGAGGAGTGCTGTACGCCTCTTCAGGGTCGAAACAAGGACAGACTCCTGAATGCCTACCACCCGAAAAACCCTGCCTTTGGCGGGGTTTTTTTATTGCTGAACAAAAATCGGACAAAAAAACGGTCCCTGAAAGCAGGGACCGATACCGGGCATCGAGCCGGCTGAAAGGATCACTTGAGCGTGACCTTTCCGCCAACTTCTTCGATTTCCTTCTTGAGAGCTTCGGCTTCGTCCTTGGAGATGCCTTCTTTGATGGGCTTGGGAGCAGCCTCCACAAGCGCTTTGGCATCGCCGAGACCAAGACCAGTGGCATTGCGCACGGCCTTGAGGACTTTGATCTTGGCGGAAGCATCGAAGCTTTCGAGGATGACGTCGAATTCCGTCTTCTCCTCAGCGGCCTCACCGCCATCACCACCGGCAGCAGCGCCGGGGGCAGCCATCACGACGCCGGCAGAAGCGGCGGCGGACACACCGAAGGCCTCCTCGATCTGCTTGACCAGCTCGGAAGCTTCCAGCAGAGAAAGGGACTTCAGTGATTCGAGAATTTCGTCGGTTTTTGGAGACATGGTTGTGAATGAAGAAGCAACAGATCAGTGAAACCAGTGATGTCGGCAGAGAGCGCTCAGCTGTCGCCGCCTTCGGCGTGCTGCTTGAGCGCCCGCGCAAGACCGGAGGGAACCTCGTTGATGCCCACAGCAACCTTGGTGGCCACAGCGTTGATCGCACCGGCGATCTGAGCCATGAGCTGCTCTTTGGAGGGGAGATCGGCAATGGCCTTGATCTCGTCCTGGGACAGCAGCTTGCCTTCGAAAAGGCCGCCTTTGGTTTCGGACTTCTTGGTCTCCTTCTGGAACGCCTGAACGGCCTTCACACCGGCACCGACATCGCCCTTGATCAGGACGAAGGCATTGGTGCCTGTCAGAAGAGAGTCGAGATTCGACCAGGCGCTGTCACCATCAATGGCACGGCGCATCAAGGTGTTTTTGGTCACCTTGCACACCGCGTTGCCAGCCCGCAGACGATCCCGCAGGTCGGACATTTCCTTGATGGAGAGGCCCTTGTAATCAAGAACCAGCGCCAGTTCGGACTCGGCGAGGAGCTCCTTGAGCTCTCCGACGATCTGCTGCTTGCTCTCCAGCGTGCGGCCCATAGGGATTGGATCGGATCGAGGGGGAACAAGCTGGACACACGGCCGATCGAGTCTTCAGAAGAAGACGAGGCCGCGTGTCGATCCAATCCCGAATGGGACAAAAATCATGTCGCGTCTGCCTCGGCAGGGATTACATCGAATGGCCCGTCAGGAACGGGCCAGTTGAAATCCTGCTGTCTCAGGCCGGGCGCGTGCCCGGTTTGGCTTTCGCCAATGTCTAATTGTAGAGGAGAGCCTGCTTAGCTCCCCTGCTCAATGTCCTGCAGTGCTGAGAAGTCCACTTCCACGGACGGACCCATGGTGGACGTCACATAGAGAGACTTCCAGTAGCGGCCCTTGGCACCGCTGGGCTTGTTGCGGTCGATGGTCTCCTGCAGGGTCTTGAGGTTCTGCAACAGAGCCTCGGCAGTGAAGCTCGCCTTGCCGAATCGGACGTGGACGATACCGGTGCGGTCAGCTCGGAATTCCAATTTGCCGGCCTTGAATTCCTGGATGGCTCCAGCCAGATCGGTGGTCACCGTTCCGGCCTTGGGGTTCGGCATCAGGCCCCGGGGACCGAGGACACGACCCAGTTTGGCCACCTTGGGCATCATGTCCGGGGTGGCGATCAACAGGTCGAACTCCATCTCGCCTTTGGCGATGGTCTCCACCAGATCTTCATCACCGGCCAGTTCGGCACCGGCGGCCTTGGCTTCGGCAACCTTCTCACCACGGGTCACCACCGCGATGCGAACGGTCTGGCCAGTGCCATTGGGCAGCGCCACGGTGGTGCGCAGCTGCTGGTCGGTGTACTTGGGATCGATGCCGAGGCGCACGTGGGCCTCCATCGTTTCGTCGAACTTGGCGGTGGCGTTGTCCTTCACCAGGGCAATCGCCTCGAGGGGTTCGTAGACGCGATCCTCGATCTTGCTGGCAAGACCTGCCAGTCGCTTGGAGAGTTTGGGCATAACAGGAGTGGGGTGCGGACGACATCAGCGATGTCTCCCCCGGTAAGGGTTGAAGAATGAGGCGGCGACGATCAGTCGCTGATGGACACGCCCATGTTGCGGGCGGTGCCTTCGATGATCCGCATCGCGGACTCAACGCTGGTGCAGTTGAGATCGGGAAGCTTGGTTTTGGCGATCTCCTCGAGCTGAGCCCGGTTGATCGATCCAACGCTGCCCTTAGCGGACTCGCCGGAACCTTTCTCGATCTTGGCGGCCTTGGTGATCAGCACCGACGCCGGGGGCGTCTTGGTGATGAAGGTGAAGCTGCGGTCTTCATAGACCGAAATCTCCACCGGAATCACAAAACCGGCTTTGTCCTGCGTCCGAGCGTTGTACTCCTTGCAGAACATCATGATGTTCACACCGTGCTGACCGAGGGCAGGGCCCACCGGCGGCGCGGGGTTGGCTTTGCCGGCCTGGAGGGCCAGCTTGATAACAGCGGTGACTTTCTTGGCCATTGACGAACGGCTTTTGACTTCTGCGGATCACCAGGCCCGTGGGCAGGGTGGGGCAGGGTGAAAATCACCCCTCAGGCCGCCCTCCACAGGGAAGCGGCCGCCCGTGGTCAGTTCTGCTTGGAGATCTGAGAGAACTCCAGTTCCACCGGGGTCTCCCGACCGAAGATGGACAACAGGGCCTTGAGCTTGTTGCGTTCGCCCGAGACCTCGATCACCTCACCCTGGAAGTCCTTGAACGGACCAGCGGTCACCAGGATCTGATCGCCTTCGGTGAGATCCACCTTGACGACGGTTTTCTTCTCGGCAGCACGTTTGAAGATCCGGTCCACCTCAGCTCGGCTGAGGGGGCGTGGCTTGATATGGCCGCGAGCCTTACCGGTGGCGCGCCGGTCTTCCGCCCCAACGAAGTTGATCACGTTCGGTGTGCTGCGGACGGCCATCATCGTGTCCTCATCGAGCACCATCCGCACCAGCACGTAGCCGGGGAACACCTTCTCCTCGGTGGACTGACGGGAACCGTCCTTCTTCACTTTGACCGCAGGGGTCTGCGGAATCTCAATCTCGAGGATGCGCTTGCTCACCCCAAGGGTGATCGCCCGCTGCTCAAGGGTCGCCTTCACCTTTTTCTCACAGCTGGAGGCCACCTGCACGGCGTACCAACGGGCAATGGCCGTGTTGGCGGCCGGCGCATCCGAGAGCGTGCCCTCCTCACCCTCATTCGGGGCCGGCAGGTCGAGCACCTCGGCGGGGTCCGTTGTGGTCAGATCGTCGGGCACGGCTGAAAAGGGGTGCGGATCAGCGGAACACCTGGGATGACGCCCATCCGAAGAAGCGACTGACCGCGGCAATGCCGGCGGCCGACAGGCTCACCATCAGGATCACAGCGATCGATTCGCTGAACAGCTGCTGACGGCTGGGCCAGACCACAAGCTTGAGTTCGTCGACCGTGGCCGGCAGAAAACCGCGTGGGGCGGCGGGTTCTGCGGGTGTGGCGTCAGGACTCTTGGTTGAGGTGTCCTCGGAAATCGGGCTGGTCACGGAAGGGGGACCGGGAGTTGACAGGGATGCCGGCAGGCACACTGCCAAACAAACACCCTACTGGATGCCCCTGTTTACTCCAGGGGCTCAAACTCCAGCGACGCGCCGTCGTCTGTTCCGCAACGAACACGGATGCCATGCGCCGAGCGGAAACGCTCCTCAAGCAATTGCGTGGCCAATGGGTTCTCCAGCTGACGCCGCAACACCCGTCGCAACGGTCGGGCGCCGTACTCCGGTTCATGGCCCTGACGGGCCAGGGAGTCCGCCACTGCATCATCCACCTCCAGCGACAGACCTTGTTCAGCCATGAGGGAGGAGAGATCAGCCAGCTGCAGGCGCACGATCCGCACCAGATCCTTCACCTCCAAGGGTCGGAAACGGATCACTTCATCAATGCGATTGAGGAATTCCGGGCGGAACTGACTGGACAGGGCCGCATCCACCTGCAGCTGCAGCTGGGCGTCATCGCTGGAGCCGGAACGGGCGTGTTCAAGGATCACCGGACTGGCCAGATTGCTGGTCATCACCACCACGGTGTGGCGGAAATCAACGGTCCGTCCCTGGGAATCGGTGAGGCGGCCATCGTCGAGAACCTGCAGCAGCAGATTGAACACATCCGGGTGAGCCTTTTCCACCTCATCCAGCAGCAGCACGGCGTAGGGGCGCCGACGCACCGCCTCGGTGAGTTGTCCCCCTTCCTCGTATCCGACATAGCCCGGTGGTGCACCGATCAGACGCGCGGAGGCGTTGCGCTCCATGAACTCGCTCATGTCGAGGCGCACCAGCGCCTCCTCCTCATCGAACAGGGAGGTGGCCAGCGCTTTGGCCAGCTCAGTTTTGCCGACCCCCGTCGGGCCAAGGAACAGGAACGAACCCACAGGACGGCGGGGATCCTTCATCCCGGCCCGCGCCCGCCGGATCGCTGCCGCGACGGCGGCCACCGCTTCCACCTGGCCGATCACCCGCTCGGACAGGTGACTTTCCAGGGCCAGCAGCTTGCGGCGTTCGCCCGCCAATAGGCGCTGCACCGGAATACCGGTCCAACGAGCCACCAGATCAGCGATGTCTCCCGCCTCCACCTGTTCCCGCAGCAGCGCTGTTCCCGCGGACTGCGCCTCAGCCTGACTGGCTTCCAACGCCTCCCGCCGCTGTTGAACGGTGTGCAGCTGGTCGTACTGCAACCGAGCCGCCTCCTCCAGATCGCCCTCCCGTTCCGCTTCAGCGATGGCGTGACGCAGGTCTTCGTCCTGCTGCAGCAACTGGCCAAGCTCCTCCAACTGCGTGCGCTCCTCCTGCCAACGGCGGCGTAGGTCGTCCAGGCGGGAGGACACCTCCAGACGTTGACGCTGCAGCTGAATCCGCTCCTCTTCCGGTGCCTGTTCCGCCGCCAGCAGCGCCAGTTCCACCCGCCGCAGATCCGCTTCAGCCTCCTCCACCACCTGCGGTTTGGAGGTGACTTCGATCTTCAGCTGGGCCGCCGCCTCATCAATCAGATCGATCGCCTTGTCCGGCAGGCAACGGTCGCTGATGTAGCGATCCGCCAGCCGATTGGCGGTCTGAATCGCCTCATCGGTGATCGTGACGCCGTGATGCAGCTCGTAGCGCTCCCGCAGGCCGCGCAGGATCTCCAGGCTGAGCTCGAGGTCCGGCTCGCGAATCAGCACCTGCTGAAAGCGCCGGTTAAGGGCGGGATCCTTTTCCACCGTCCGCCGGTATTCCTCCGGCGTCGTCGCACCGATGCAACGCAGATCCCCCCGCGCCAGGGCGGGTTTGAGCAGGCTGCCCGCATCGGTGCTGCTGCGGTCACTGCCCACCACGGTGTGGAGCTCGTCGATGAACAGCACCACCCCGGAATCCGAGCGACTCACCTCCTCCAACACGGAGCGCAGGCGTTCCTCGAACTGACCGCGGAATTTGGCCCCGGCGATCAGGGCACCGAGATCAAGGGCAATCAGTCGCAGCCCCTGCAGGGAATCCGGTACCTCTCCAGCCACAATCCGCTGGGCCAGGAGCTCGGCGATGGCCGTCTTGCCGACGCCGGGTTCTCCGATCAGCACCGGGTTGTTTTTGCTGCGGCGGGAGAGCACCTTGATCAGGTTGCGGATCTCGCTGTCGCGACCGATCACCGGATCAAGCGACCCCGCTTCAGCCTCCTCAGTCAGATCCCGGCCATAGGCCTCAAGCGCTGACGGCTCCCGCTCCAGTTCAACCGTCGGCTCCGGCTCCGGTGCCATCACGCGGGGGGCCGGAGCTGATCGAGGCGTTGGGGCTGGGGTCGGGGCTGGGAATGGTGCTGGGAACGGTGCTGGGGCCGGAGTAACCGACGGCTGACGCAACAGACTCTCCAGCCGATCAACAGCCAGACCCTGGGCTGCAAACAACTCGGCACCGATGCGGGGATCAGCGCCGACGGCGACGATCAGCTGGGGCACATCAATCGAGCGATCGCCCCAGCGACCTCGCACTTGATCGGCGGTCTCCAACAGCTGCTCGAGGTCCTCACCGATGAACAACTGATCACCGCGCGCCGGAGGCTGATCCGCCAGCACATCCTCCAAGCGATCGAGAAGATCGTCAGAGCGCAACGGCAGCGGATCCACCCAGCGACGGAAGGCTGAGTCGCTGAACAGCACCTGGATCAGATGCTCCACATCCAGCTGATCGTGGCGCCAGCGACGGGCCATGTCCTGACCAGCCAGCAGCAGCTCCCAGGCGGGATCGGAAAAACGGTCAGGCTCGTGGGTGAGGCTGCCGCGGGAGGCGGGGGTGCCGGTCATGCAGCGGCGCGGGAGGACATCTCGATCAACTCCACCTTGTAGCCGTCAGGGTCCTCCACGAAAGCAATCACCGTGGAACCATGCTTCATCGGCCCCGGCTCACGCACCACCCGGCCGCCCTTGCCACTGATGGCGGCACAGGTGCTGCGAATGTCTTCCACCCCGAGGGCGATGTGGCCGTAGGCATCCCCCAGCTCGTAGGAGCTGGTGTCCCAGTTGTGGGTGAGCTCCAGCACCGTCTGCTCCGACTCCGGCCCGTAACCCAGGAAGGCCAGGGTGAAGCGTCCACTGGGGTACTCCTTGCGGCGCAGCAGCTGCATGCCGAGCACATCGGTGTAGAAGGCAATGGAGCGGTCCAGATCCCCGACCCGGAGCATGGTGTGGAGCATCCGCATGGGGCGCGGTTTCCTGACGTGAACGTTCAAGCATTCTGGCCGGGTGCCAACGGTCACAATGCGAGAGCAGGGGGCGACCCATAAGATCGCCAGGTTTATGCCCCGCCCAACGTGATCGATTCGCTCGACCTCGTCATCGACACCATCGTGGCCCGGGAGGTGCTCGATTCCCGCGGCAACCCAACCGTTGAAGCCGAAGTGCTGCTCGAAGGTGGTGCCATGGGCCGGGCCATCGTGCCCAGCGGCGCCAGCACCGGTGCCCACGAGGCCCACGAACTGCGGGACGGCGGCGACCGTTACATGGGCAAAGGCGTCAGCCAGGCCGTCACCCACATCGAAGAGCGCATCGCGCCAACCCTGTGCGGACTCTCCGCCCTGGACCAGGCCGCCGTGGATGCGGCGATGCTCGAGTTGGACGGCAGCGACAACAAATCCAGCCTGGGCGCCAATGCGATTCTCGCGGTGAGCATGGCCACCGCCCGCGCTGCGGCCAACGGACTGGGACTGCCCCTGTACCGCTACCTCGGCGGACCGATGGCCAACCTGCTGCCGGTGCCGTTGATGAACGTGATCAACGGTGGCGCCCATGCGGCCAACAGCCTGGATTTCCAGGAATTCATGCTGGTGCCCCACGGCGCCCCCAGCTTCCGCGAGGCTCTGCGCATGGGCACCGAGGTCTTCCACACCCTCAAGGGTCTGCTCAAGGCCAAGGGCATGAGCACCTCTGTGGGGGATGAGGGTGGTTTCGCCCCCGACCTGGGCAACGTGGAAGCCGGGGAGATCCTGGTGGAGGCGATCACGAAGGCCGGCTACAAACCCGGCGAGCAGATTTCCCTGGCGCTGGACGTCGCCAGCACCGAATTCTTCGAGAACGGCCGCTATGCCTTTGATGGCGGCAGCTACGACAGCGCCGAAATGGTCGGTCAGCTGGAGCAGCTGGTGGAGAAATTCCCGATCGTGTCGATCGAAGACGGCCTGGCGGAAGACGACTGGGAGGGTTGGAAGCTGCTCACCGAACGGCTCGGCAGCAAGGTGCAGCTGGTGGGTGATGACCTGTTCGTGACCAACACCAAGCGCCTGCAGCAGGGCATCGACAACAGCACGGCCAACTCGATCCTGATCAAGGTGAACCAGATCGGATCCCTCACCGAAACCCTGCAGGCGATCGATCTGGCTGGGCGTTCCGGCTACACCAGCGTGATCAGCCACCGCAGCGGCGAAACCGAGGACACGACCATTGCTGATCTTTCCGTCGCCACCCGCGCCGGTCAGATCAAAACTGGCTCTCTCAGCCGCAGCGAGCGCGTCGCCAAGTACAACCAACTGCTGCGGATCGAGGACGAACTAGGCAGCCAGGCGATTTACGCCGGTGCTGTTGGCCAGGGTCCCCGAGGTAACGCCTGATCACCAAGCCTGTCGTCAGCGATTGGAGCCAGGCAGTTGCTCCAGTCGCTGATCACGGCGCATGCGCACCTGCATCTGAAACCAACCCATCCCCACCGGGACTGCAGCAGCTGCAGGAAGCAGGGCCCAGAGGGGGCGAACGCTGGCTCCAACGATGGCGGCTGAGAGGGCGAGGCAGCCCAGGAGCACCGACTGACCGATCGATTGCTGCGCCAGGGTCATCCGGCGGAACTGGCGATCGGATTCACCCAGGCGCACCTGCAGCTGCAGATCACCCTGCTCCAACCGCTCAAGGCTCTCGTCCAGACGGCGTGGAAGGGCAGCAGCACGACTGCTCAACGCTCCAACCTGGCGTCCAAGTTCATTGAACAGGTCGTTGGAGCCGGATCCGCTCGACGTCATCAGAGGAAGGAGGTAAGGCTTGGCGATCGCCACCAAGCTAAAAGCCGGATCGAGGCTGCGGCCGACCCCCTCGAAGGTGGACAGTGCCCGCATCACGAAGATCAACTCCACCGGCAGACGGAACGGCTGGCCGTACACCAGGTCGTAGAGGTCACCGGAAAGCTTGTCGATCACATTGCTGCTGAACGGTGGTGTGAGGGCTTCGTTCAGCATCAGACGCACCAACCGGCGCACCGGGCCCACATCGATCCCTTTGGAGATCACACCGGCCGCCTGCAACTCATCCACCAGCGCGGCTGAATCGCGTGCCGCAGCCGCCCTCACCATCGACCCGAGACGACGGCGCAGACCATCCGACAACAACCCCATCATCCCGAAGTCGTAGTAGATGAGAGCGCCGTCGCTGGCCACCGCCAGGTTTCCGGGATGGGGATCAGCGTGAAAGAAACCAAAGCGCACCAGCTGCTTGAGATAACTGGCGGCCCCGATTTCCGCCACGGCGGAGGGGTCGACGCCGGCCTCCAGCAGCGCCTCCCGGTCGTTGACCTTGATTCCCGGTAAATAATCCAGGCAAAGCACCCGGCGGGTGCTCTGTTCCCAGATCACGGCGGGGATGCGAATGCGCTCGTCATCGAGAAACTGCTGACGGAAGCGGGCTGCGTATTGCGCTTCCACCCTGAAATCCAGTTCCCGCAACAGCACCCGGCGGCATTCACGAGCCATCGCAGGCCAGTCCCGTCCTCGCCCCCAGCTGGGGTGGCGCTGCAGCACCGCAGCCACCTGCTGCATCACCTCCAGATCCAGGCGGAAGAGGGTGTCGAGCCCGGGGCGTTGGATTTTCAGCACCACCTGACGGCCACTGCGCAGGCTGGCGCGGTGCACCTGGGCCAGGGACGCGGCTCCCAGAGGCACCGGATCGAGGTCGATCACCTCAGCGCAACGGGGGCCGAGCTCCTCCTCCAGCACGGTCTGGACCTGCTCAAACGGGAAAGCGGGCACGCTGTCCTGCAGGGATGCAAGCTCTGCCACCCAACCGGCGGGAAGGATGTCGGGCCGCGCTGAGAGCAACTGGCCCAACTTGATGAA
>ERZ802827.405-NODE-405-length-22810-cov-45.77_pt1 | contig 22810 bp, 20 predicted proteins | sample MGYA00345652_ERZ802827 | MGnify/ENA primary metagenome ERZ802827 (study PRJEB30503, sample SAMEA104212372) | marine metagenome | biome: Westerlies Biome; feature: [SRF] surface water layer (ENVO:00010504) within the epipelagic zone...; material: water (ENVO:00002006)... | reverse complement strand
TTTTTATATTTTCATCTATTACTATTGCACAAGAAGTTGAAGAAGTAATTGTTACAGCTACTAAAAAATCTGAATCAATTCAAGATCTTGCATTTTCAATTGAAGCTTTTGATGCAGATCAGCTAGCTCAAGAGCAAATATTTGATCTAATTGACTTGCAAGAAGTAGTTCCTGGGTTTATTTCTGATAAAGGCGTTGCCTCAGGCGGTCAATATGCAATGAGAGGTTTATTATCAAGAAATGTATCAGCTGCTTCAGTTGACTCAGTCTCACTGAATGTAAACGGTCATAATATCAACGCAAGTTCTTTAATAAATATAGGTTTTTTTGATCTAGAAAGAATAGAAATAAAAAAAGGACCTGTAGGAACCTTAAATGGAAGAAGTGGAGCACTTGGTAAGATAGATCTTATTACCGCAAGACCAACAAATGAACTAGAAGGTTCGATCGATATCGAAGCAGGAAACTATAATTCTAAAGTAATTAATACTGTTTTAAATTTGCCATTTAATGATTCCTTTAGAACTAGGATTGCACTAATGTCAAAAACAAGAGACGGAATGATGTATAACACTTATTTGAACTCTGAATACGATGACCATAACGAGATTGCAGGAAGATTTTCATTCGACTGGGATATTTCAGACAGAACTGAGCTAAAGTTTACTTATACTTTTAATGAATCTGATGATAGTAGAACACAGCAAGATGCACTTTTCTGCGCTCCTGATCAGTTTTTTGGTTGTTCTCCTTTTTCTAGAGGATCCCAAGGACAAGGACCTGATACTCGAGGAGAGGTTGATGGTGTTCTAGGATTTGTTTCTTTTGCTGAAGGATTGGCCATCACAAATAAATATGCTAATACTGGCGCAAACGCTGAATACGGAAGATTTGCTTTAAACAGAAATCCAGACCACCAGAGTAAGAATGAATTCACTAATCTTGAATTAAATCATTCAATTAACGACAGTTTACAGTTTGTTGCAAAATATTCATACGGAACAAGAAAATTTGATCACATCGATGATAATGACATGTCTGTTGCATCGGTTCCTTATGTAGGATTATTTGGCCCGGTAGCTGGTGAGGTTTGTTTTAGAGATTTCTGTGAGTTTGTAGATAGTGCTAGAAAATACAGCATGATACATATTGATTATCATAATCAAAATGCTGAATTAAACTTGATATCGGATTATGACGGGCCAATTAATTTCACTGTTGGTGTTTATAACTATTCTTCCAAAAATGATAATGAAACTAACATAGAAACTGGAGCTGGTGGTTTTCTCATGGATATTGGAACTCACCCATACTTTCCTGCATTTAGCTTATTTTCAGGTGGTGCTATAACTGCAGGTCAGGGTGGAGCAGGCTTATTTCAAGATATACTTCAATGGGCTAATGCCCTTCAAATGTTTGGTCCAACTGATCCTAGGACTGCTGGGGCATTAGGTCTAGCTTTAGCTAACTCCACAGGAAAAGCTACACCAGCTGATGCTCATGGATTAATTCTTGATAATCATATAAAAATTAGTGAAAAATCAATTTTTGGTGAGTTGTACTTAGACCTTTCTGAGGCTACGAAGCTGACTGTTGGTATGAGATATGATGAAGCAGATGTAAGACAAGCTCAAATTAATGATGGTTTTGGAGCACTTTTTCATGAACTTCCAGGAACTGTTGATACTAAGTTAATTAGAAATCAAAGAGACGTTCCAGGCCTTATTCAAAGTCAAGATAGTCCTGCTGACGGAACAGCATATAAAATAGCTATTCAACACGACTTAAATGATAGCAGCATGATATACGGCTCAGTCTCTACTGCTATGAAACCTGGTGGTGTTAATACTGGTAATGATGTTGAGGCTCTTCAAGAAGAAAATGTAACTAATTTTGATTTAGGTATTAAATCTATTCTAATGAATGGAGCAATTCTACTTAATACAACTATTTTTAATGTTGAGATTGATGGTTATCAGATTGGAACCGTAGGTGATCTCGGAACGAATGCTCATAATGCTTTTGCTGAAATGACAGGCTGGGAGGGTAACTTATCTGCATTTCTCAACGAATCAACAAGAATAGATTTTAATTGGTTGCTTACTGATGCTGAGTTTACAAAAGATACTTTGATTGTTGATTTACTTAATCCGGGTGCATGGAGCTCTGTAGCTGCATATTTAGGCGGAGTTGATGCAGATTATGGAAATGCCGGCGTATATACTGCAGCAGACGGAAATACAGGAACAAGATTGTTTAAGTCTGCTGGTTTTTCATGTCTAAACCCAGATCCAACTATTTTTAGTCCTTTGGAGGCAGATTATTGTCCTGATCCTTTTACAGGAGTACCTCAAAATATTAATGGAAATGATTTACCGGGAACACCTGAATTGTCATACAGTCTTTCTTTCAATAAAACATTCACTTCTTCAGTTGGAACTGTTGATTTAAAATTAACATACAGATATCAGGATTCTTTTGCAGGGGATGCCTTTAATTCTGAAAGAGCATATAACGATGAGCAGAGTTATATTGATGTTTTAATGAGATATGAACCAAATAATGGAGACTGGTATGCTGGTTTATATGCTAAAAACATTGAAGATGAAAGGTATCTAACTACTCCAGCCATTCAAAGTAATGTTCAAGGTGGAGGTATAGTATGGCAGATGTCTGATCCTACTGTATATGGCTTGCAGTTTGGAACTGATTTTTAATTAGATATTAATATAAAAAAGCCCAGTTTACTGGGCTTTTTTTTTGCTTCATACTACAACTTATTATGGAATCATTACCCTACAAATCAAATTTAGTCATTGTTTCTGAAGAGATGTGTGATCATAACGGGCATATGAACGTTAACTTTTATTACAAACTATTTGATAAATGCTATACCGATATGTATGTTGAGGATTTAGATTTTTCTTCAGAATATTTAAAAAGCGGTTTCTCAACTTTTACTCTTGAAGATAGCATCCGGTATTTAAAAGAATTTAGACTTGCTGATAAAGTCTACCCATCGTTTTATTTAAACAATGCAAATAAAAAATTACTTCACTTTGTAGGAATATTGTTAAATGAAAAGGACGAGGTAGCAGCAATATTTGAAACTGTATTGGGCCATATAAATTTAAATGAAAGAAAAATGACAAATTTTAGTGATGAAAAGTTAAATCATATTTTAAATTATTTTAAAGCTAATAAAATTGAAAAAGACTTGCCATTTGAGCTTAAACTTAGAATTAATGATCTACAAATTTAAGAATCTTCTAGCCTTAATATTTCTTATTCCCAATTTATATTCGGAGACGTTAAGTGTTATGACTTTTAACGTTCAGAATTTGTTTGATACCAATAATGATCGTCATAAAGATGACAAAGCATTTTTACCTCTTAATAAAAAATTATCAGAAAAACATCAAAAAGAATGTAAAAAAATAAATGTTAAATCATGGAGGTTTGAATGTCTGTTTTTAGATTGGAATGAAGAAACAAAGAACGCAAAATTAAAAAATGTATTTGAGAATATTATTTCCTTTGAAGGCTCTGGGCCAGATTTAATAGCTTTACAAGAAGTTGAAAATATTAATATTCTTAAGCAACTATTTACTCTTCTCGAGCCTTATGGGTATATAGATTACCAATTACTAGAAAGTAAAGACAAAAGAGGCATTGATACAGCTTACATATCGAAATACCAAATATTGAGTCCTAAATTGCATTACATAAAATTTTCATCCAAATTTCAAACAAAGGATACAAGGCCAATATTTGAAGCTACTTTAAAGATGCAAAAAAGTACAGTTAAAATTTATAACGCTCACTTCCCCTCAAATTATTATGATCTGCAAATGAGAATTGAATCTTTTGAAGCCTTAAGAGATTTACACAGAGGACATCAATACCCATCCATAGCTTTTGGTGATTTTAATGTAAGCTCAAAAGATGATAACAAATATAGAGTATATGAGAATCAATCAAAGGAATGGCATATAGCACATATAGATGGATGCTATTCATGCAAAGGAACTTATTACTTCAACTCTGGCAATTCTTGGGATTTTTTAGATTCAATTTTTATCTCTAAAAATAGAGGAATTTCTTTTGATGTGAGTAGTATTAAAGTTCATAAAACTAAGTCTAATACGTATAAAGACTCAGGTAAGCCTTATAGGTTTGATCCAAAGCTTAAAAAGGGAGTGTCTGACCATTTTGCTATGGTAGCAAAAATCAACATTTAGGTTTTAGATATTTCACTTCTCTGAAGTGTTATTTTCTCCAACCACCTCTATCAAATACTCTAAGATAAGTAAGTTGGTCGTGTTCTGAAGCATTGATTACTTTACAATAATCACCTGATTCTACTAAAACTACGTCACCAGAGGTTAACTCATAAGAATCTTTATGCTCTACGCCATAAGAAGGATCTGAGCCGTGTCCCTCATCAGAATTCATATACTCTATGACTTCCATAATACCTCTTCCATTTGTTATGACGTAAACAACATCAGAGTCTATTAGTTTGTGTCCATGAGTTGATTTGCCAGGTTGAATAACTGTTTTGCTTGCAATTATTCTCTTTAATAGATCATTAGTCCAAACTGCATAATCTTCATTAACATTATGTGGTGACCCACCAACCCTGTAGTTAACATATTTTTTTGCCATTTTAATTCCCTTAATTAACAATCCGATTATAGTTATTTAGACACCATATGCCAATAAATAGTTTCACGAACTGTTGTTATTTAGAACTAATAAAATATAATTAATGTTCGCCCTTTGATATCAGCTTGCCGGCGTCATAAATAGGCTAAAGAGAATTTATAACAAATTTCTCAACGTTGATGCATTAATCTTAGGAGAGAGATTATGAGTAAAACATATACAAATCCAGAAACAATTGGACTTCATGCTGGATGGAGAAAAGACGATAATACTAATTCTGTAGCTGTTCCCATTCATCAGACATCAAGTTTTCAATTTGATGATTGTGATCATGCAGCAAATCTTTTTGCACTGTCTGAATTAGGTAATATTTATTCCAGGATTATGAATCCTACATGTGCAGTTCTAGAAGATAGGGTTGCAGCTCTTGAGGGTGGGGTTGGAGCATTAGCTGTAGCATCTGGTCAGGCTGCCTCCGCATATGCAATTCAGAACTTAGCAAAAAATGGAGACAATATAGTGGCTTCATCTCATCTTTATGGTGGAACATACAATCAATTTAAGAATGTGATGTCTGATATGGGAATTGATGTGCGTTTTGTAGATCCATCAGATCCGCAAAATTTTGCAAACGCAACTGATGACAAAACGAGAGCCTATTATGGTGAAGTGCTTCCAAATCCAAGTTTTGAGGTTTTTCCCATTTCTGAGGTTGCTGAAATAGGAAGACCTTTAGGTATTCCATTAATAGTAGATAACACAGCAGCTCCTGTAATCTGTAAACCTTTTGACCATGGTGCTGCAGTATTAATACACTCAACTACAAAATTTATAGGTGGTCACGGAACATCCATTGGAGGCATTATTGTAGACAGTGGAAATTTTGATTGGGAAGCGTTTCCTGAGAGACAGCCTGCTCTTAATACTCCTGACCCATCATATGGTGGTGCGGTATGGACAGAGGCTGTAAAGCCTTTAGGCCCAATAGCTTACATTCTTAAAGCAAGAACTACTATTTTAAGAGACATGGGAGCAGCTATGAGTCCGTTTAATGCATTTATGTTTATTCAAGGTCTAGAAACATTGGCTTTGAGAATGAGAGAACATACTAGCAATGCTGAGAAGATAGCTGAGTATCTTTCAAACCATGATTCAGTTGAAAAAGTTATCTATCCGTCTTGTATGGATGGTTATGCAAAAGAACGAGCTGATAAATACCTTACTAAGGGCAATGGAGGTCTTATGGGTTTTGAAATAAAAGGCGGCATTGAGGCTGGTAAGAAATTTATAAATGCACTAGAAATGGTTTATCACGTGGCTAATATAGGAGATTCAAGAAGTCTTGCTATTCACCCTGGTAGCACAACTCACAGTCAGTTAAACGAAGAAGAGTTATTGGCAGCAGGCATCACTCCAGGCTTTGTGAGACTCTCAATTGGTTTAGAGCATGTTGATGATATTATTGCGGATTACGAGCAAGCTTTAGCAAAAATCTAAAAAATCTTGAGCCAAGAATTAGTTACTTATATAGTTCTTGGCTCGGAGTCTAGACTTAATGGGGTGAAGTTACCCTTAAGCAATAAATATGAGGAATACATTTTTTCAAATTTTGATTTCCAGTCATCTATTGAAGATCAATTAAATGAGTCAATAACAAATTCAAAAGGCGAACTAATTGTTTTTCTTCCACCTTCATCATTCCCAAATACAGCAGCTAAAGAAGCCCTAAAAAAAATTGCACTTATTGGTCTTTCTTCTTGGGGGTGGTTTGAATATAGCCTAACTAGAAAAAATATTATTCAAAATATTAAAAAAGTAAGCACTCTTGTTAGGAGCATTCCCGATCTAGAGCAGGGGATATACTTTACAAAAAGACTTTATTTTTCTGTTGGTGGAATTGGAACTTTTGGTAACTCGCCGTTCACAGAAATTTCAAAAAGATTTTATTCAAGGATTGATCCACAAAATCCGCTTCCAGCTCTTATAATTAGAACTAAGAATCTTAAATTAGATTAAAAAATGAAAACAATAGTTAAAGCTACAAATCTTAGTTATAAAATAAATGAAAAAAAACTTTTTCAGAATATTTCTTTTGATGTAGATGCTGGTTCTGCTCTTCATATTAAAGGCGGTAATGGAACAGGAAAAACTACGCTTCTTAGAATGATCTTGGGCATTTCAAAACCAACAAGAGGTTCAATCGAATCTTTTGCTTATAAAGATGTATGTTTTACTGGTCATAAAAATGCCTTAAAACAGTATCTTACAGTAGAAGATAATCTCATTTTGTTATCTTTAAATACTCATATTAATTTAGATAAATATCTTACTGATCTTGATTTACATAATAGCTTAGATGTCACAGTTGCAAATTTATCTTTTGGTCAACAAAAAAAACTAGCTTTGCTTAGAGTATTTCTTAATGATTCAGATTTAATAATACTTGATGAGCCATGTGTTGGTCTTGATAGTAATTCTCAACAAATTTTATGTTTCTTTATTAACGAGGAACTTAAGAAAGACAAATGTATTATCTTTTCTTCTCACATTCAATTAGATATTGAGGCTAATATATTGAACTTAGATAAGTTATGAAAATATTTTATTTTGAATTTCTAAAATTAAGAAAAAAATCTAGAGGCTGGATTGGACCTATACTTGTTTTTGTTTTAATAATGACTGCCTTCCCTTTGACTGTTGAATTTTTAAATGAAGATTTAGATCAGGCTTTCTTTTCAGTTTTGTGGATTGCGCTAATGTTAGTAATGATGCTTGCAACAGAAGATATTTTTTTAGAAGATTATAATGATGGGAGTCTAGAGCAACTCGCTTTAAAAAATCAATCCCTTGCTTTAATTCTTGGAACTAAAATATTTATATACTGGATGCTAATAGGAGTCCCAATTTCCATTATTGGCTCATTTTATGGTTTTGGAATTACAAGGTCCTTTGATTTAGGTCTAAATATTTTACCTATTCTTTTAGTGACATCTTATATATTTTTAAATGTATTTAGTTTCGGTAATGCGTTGAGTTTAACTAAAGGCTCTGTTCTTGGAACATTAATTACAATGCCATTAGTTTTGCCTCTGTTAGTAGTGCTTGGTAAAGTTGTCATTTCTATAAATATTGGATTAAATTATTTTGGATTTCTAGTCCTGCTTTTAGGAATCTTATCGATTATAATAGTTGTAATTCCATTAATTATTTCCTTTATTATTAGGGCTCATTTAGAATAATTTTTGGCTTAACTGCACCATTTATTGTGATAAAAAAATTTATACATCAGTTTGCCTCACCAAAAACATATTTGTTTCAGGTTACCCGTGCATATCCTTATATTTTTGTAACATCAATATTGATTTATATTATTTCTATTTTCTGGGGATTATTCTTAACACCTGAAGATTTTGTTCAAGGTAATTCTTATAGAATTATATACCTTCATGTTCCAGCATCATTTATTTCACAAGCTCTCTATGGCGGTATGGCGATAGCAAGCGCAATTTTTCTAATATGGAAAGTAAAGCTATCTGCTTATCTAGTTAAATCCATTGCGCCTATTGGTGCTATGACTACTTTTATAGCGCTCATATCAGGTTCTATTTGGGGTATTCCAACTTGGGGAACTTGGTGGGCCTGGGACGCAAGAATTGTATCAACCTTAATATTATTTATTATGTATCTTGGTTTAATATCTCTTCATGATTCATTTGCAAATTACGAAAAAGCTGATAAATTTTTAGCTGTTTTGGTGTTAGTTGGTTCTGTAAATATCCCTATAATTAAAATGTCAGTGGAATGGTGGAGCACTTTGCATCAATCAGCCTCTATAACTATCTCCGATAAACCTACCATTGACCCATCAATGCTGTATCCCCTTTTTGGTTCAATGATCGGCTTTACAGGAATTGTTGTATGTTTGGTTATTCTGTCATCAAAATTACATATATTCGTTCGCGAAAAAAATAAGTCATGGATAAAGGACTATGTCTAAGTTTGCCTTTAACTCGATATCAGAGGCATTCACAATGCAAAGCTTAAACGGACAAAATCATGGTTTTTATGTATGGTCTGTTTTAGCAATAGTCTTTTTTACTCTTTTAATTACTTTTTTAGTCTATAAATATAAGTTAAAGAAAATTAGCAAAAAAATAAAATGAAACCCCAAAGAAAAAGAAGATTAACAACTGTTTTTTTGATCTTAATATCTTCTGCATTTGGATCATTCCTAATTATTAAAGCATTAGATACAAATTTAGATTTCTTTTTTACACCTTCAGAATTATATTCACAAAATATTCCTGATAATAAAAGAATAAAAGTTGGTGGAATGGTTTTAGAAGGTTCTGTTAAAAGAGATAAAACAAATATTATTTTTGAAATGACAGATTACAAAAACTCTATAACCGTAAATTTTAATGGAATAGTTCCTGATTTATTTCAGGAGGGAAGCGGCGTAGTTGTTCTTGGCTACATGAATAAAGACGTTATTTTGGCTGAAGAGGTTTTAGCTAAACATGATGAAAACTATATGCCACCAAATTTAGAAATAGAAAAATAGATGTTAATAGAGGTCGCACATTATTTATCCATATTAGCTACTGGACTATTTTTCTTATGCTTTCTATTTGCATTTATTTTGAGCGCAAAAGATATTTTTGTTATTAACTTAGTTTCTAGGGTATATACCCATGGGTTCTTATTTTTATTGATATCTTTTCTAATTTACGTTTGGTTGGCTATAAATGATAATTTCAATGTTTTATATATTGCTCAACACTCAAATACTAATTTACCAACTTTTTATAAGATATCCTCTATATGGAGCGCACATGAAGGGTCAATGTTCTTATGGATTGTTTTCCTTTGTTTATGGGGAGTTATATTCAATCTTTTTACTAAAAATATCCAAGATCTTAAAGCAAAAAGCCTTGGTGTTATCTCTTTTGTGGCTGTTGGATTTCTGCTATTTTTATTATTAACATCAAATCCATTTTTAACAATTCTTCCTATAGCACCCGAAAACGGTGCTGATATAAATCCAGTACTTCAAGATCCTGCCTTAGCTATTCATCCACCTATATTATATTTAGGTTATGTTGGTTTTGTAATAGCATTCGCACATGCAATTGCATTTCTTGTTAATGGCGACCCTTCAATTAAATGGGAATCTCTTGTTAGAACATGGTCTATTTCTTCTTGGTCTCTTCTTACAGTTGGAATAGCTTTGGGGAGTTGGTGGGCTTATTATGAGCTTGGTTGGGGAGGGTATTGGTTTTGGGATCCTGTTGAAAATGTTGCTTTGATGCCATGGCTCGCTGCTACTGCGTTTGTTCATTCATTGAGTGTATCTATAAAGTCTTCATTGCTAAGAGTTTGGACCATCCTTTTATCAATAATAGTTTTCTCATTAAGTTTATTTGGTGCATTTATTGTCCGCTCTGGAATAATTGATAGCGTTCATTCTTTTGCTAATGATCCCGAAAGAGGATTATATCTATTAGGATTTATAGCAATATTAATTGTTATTTCAACAATATTATTTTCATTTAGATTGTCCATATTAGCTTCAAAAAGAAATATAGCTTCTTTTTCTAAAGAATCATTTATATCAATAAATAACATAATTTTTGGCACCTTAATATTCTCCACTATGCTTGGAGTCTTATATCCTTTAATCTATGAATATCTATATGATCAAAAGATTAGTGTTGGTGCGCCCTTTTACAATGCAATATTTATACCTTTAACCCTTATTGCAGGGGTATTTCTTTTTTTCTCAATTGATTCAAAATGGCAAAGAAGTGTAAAAATAATTAATTTTTTAAGTCCAATGAGCGTTTCATTATTGATAGCTGGAGCAAGTTTGTTTTTAGTTAATTATTTCTTGGCCATCAATGATTATTGGATACTCTTATCTGTGTTTGTTGGAATACTAATTCTTGTAAGATATATGTTCGTCATATACGAATATTTATTCAAACGAAAATATTCAAATCCATATAGCATTATTGCTCATTTGGGGCTTAGTATTCTAATTATATCTATTGCATTTAATAGTGAGTTTAGTTCCGAAAGGGCATTAAATATTAGAATGAATGAAAGCGATACATACCGAGGCTACGATATTAAATTTGACGATCTAAGACTAGAAAAATCTTCAAATTACGATGCTGTTATAGCATCTTTTATTTTAAATGGTTCAGATGGAAGAAACTTTATTTTGAAACCAGAAAAAAGAAAATATTTTGCTAGAGGCCAAATAACAACAGAAACTGCAATAAAAATATCTCCATTAAAGGATATTTATATGACTATTGGAGATCAACTTGATGATGGAAGCTGGATTGTAAATATACAATTAAATTATTTTATTAGATGGATTTGGTTTTCAGCAATCATGATGGCGTTTGCCGGACTTATGCTGGCATGTTCTCTTGTAAGAGGTAAAAGATGAAGATTATATTGAGAGCTATATTAATAACCTTACCTATTTTATTTTTTACATTTTTTTATTTATATATCAATGAAGATAAATATTATCCTGGCGCTGACTTTAGAAAATTTGAGATGCCTATCTTTAAAATAAATAGCTTATATGATGAATCAAATATATCTAATAATGATCTTAAGGGTGCTTATTTAGTTAATGTTTGGGCAAGCTGGTGCATAACTTGCAGAGTTGAACATGGTTTTCTATCGAAACTAAGTAATGAAGGAATACCAATTATTGGACTGAACTACAAAGACAAAAAAGATGATGCAATTAGTTGGATTACTAAATTTGGTGATCCTTATGAGTTAATAATACACGATTTAAAAGGCGAATTAGCATTAGACATGGGTGTAACGGGAGCACCAGAAACATTTTTACTTCACAATGGAAATGTTATTGCTCAGTATAGAGGAGAGGTCAATAAAATGATTTGGAACGATGTATTTATGCCGATTATAGAAAAAGAGGAAATCTTTAATAATGATTAGACCCTGTATTCTTTTTACATTATTTTTTTCATTTTATATGTCAGCAGATGCACTTTATGAATTTGAAAGCCTTGAAGATGAAAAGAGGTTCTATAATTTAATAAAAGAAGTTAGATGTCCTAAATGTACAAGCGGCTCTCTTGCAAGTTCAAATGCACCAGTATCAGAAGACTTAAAACAGAAAATTATTGAACTAATTAAAAAAGGAAAAACTGATAAAGAAATAAAAGATTTTTTAACTTCAAGATTTGGAAATGATGTCTTGTACAACCCTGGATTTAATCAAAATACATACTTTCTTTGGTTTGCGCCTGTATTATTTTTAATAATGGGGTTAATGATGTTTGTTATAAGAAAAAATAAATGATTTATATCTATTTATTATCGGTAGTTGCATTATTTCCAATTATTGCATATTTACTATCTCAAAAAACAATCAATAAAGGATACATATTTGGCTTTTCAACTATTGTAATTTTGTTTTGTATTTTAATATTTACTGGAAAGTTTTCATTTCTTGGATCTTTAAAAGAACAAGAAATAAATACTCAAATAAAATCATCAATTTCAAAAGATGAGGCAATGCCCTCAATTACTATTTCAGAGTTTGAAAAACACATAGAAGACACATTAAAAGCAGAATGGATGCAGGCATATATTAACAAAGCTATATCATCAAAGAAGCTTAATGCTGCTGAAAATCTTATTTCTTATTCTGAAAAATACTTTAAGTCTCCTGATGAGAAATTTATTTTTTATAGTCTCTATACAAAACTTAGAGATAGTAAATTTCCTGCATTTGCTGATTCAAATTTTATACTTAAATTAGAGCCGATAAGCGAGTGTGAAGAGTTTGAAGGGAAGATTGAATTATTCATTATGAATGGACCCAACCTTCCAATAGCTAAAAAGAATTTTGAGAATCTTTTTTTAGTTTCTTTAAGCAATTTAGATTCTTCAATACCTGGTTTCGATCTTACTTCTGTTTATTTAAATCGAGAAACGACTGACTTAAAAGTTGCATTAAGATGCGTAAATTCTTCCTTAAACTTGATTTACGAAACCTCAATCTTTTTTGATCAAAATAGCGCATCAAATACCTATAAAATAGGCTCAAATGAATGGTTAAAAAAGGAACAATAGTTTAATATATAGATAAGAAAATAATTCTTAACAATGCAGCTTAAACATATAAAACTAGCAGGTTTTAAAAGTTTCGTAGATCCAACGAAGATATCTTTTCCTACGAATTTAGTTGGTGTAGTTGGTCCAAATGGATGTGGTAAATCTAATGTCATTGATGCAGTCAGATGGGTTCTTGGTGAATTATCTGCTAAGAATTTAAGAGGTGAATCTATGGTTGATGTCATATTTAATGGCTCAGAAAATAGAAAAGCTTCTGGTCAATGTAGTATTGAACTCTTATTTGATAACTCACTTGGAAAGATAGGCGGCGAATATGTTGCATTTAATGAAATCTCTATAAAAAGAGTAATGAATCGAGACGCTAAATCTGATTATTTTATTAACAGCACAAAGTGTCGAAGGAAAGATGTTCAAGATATATTTCTTGGAACTGGGCTTGGACCTAGTTCTTATGCAATTATTGAACAGGGTATGGTTAGTAAACTAGTAAGTGCAAAACCTGAAGAGTTAAGAACTCACATCGAAGAGGCAGCTGGTGTTTCAAAATATAGAGAAAGAAGGAGAGAGACAGAAAGTAGAATTAAGAAAACTAAAGAAAATCTTTCAAGAGTTAAAGATATCAAAGATGAAATTGAGAGACTAATAAGAAGATTAGAAAATCAGGCTAAAGCAGCTGAAAAATATAATCTCCTAAAAAATGAAGAGTCGCAAAATCAAATAGATACAGCGGTATTGTTTTCTATAGAGGCTCAAAATAACAGGGATAAACTTCAAAAAAATCTAGACGGACTAAATCGAGATCTTAAAATAAAACAAGCTGAATCTGATACAAAACAATCACAGATAGATGAATTTAGAACTCAAAATGAGTCAGTTGTTGATGCTTATGAAAATGCTCAAAAGAATTTTTATACTATAGGAGCAGAAATTGCAAAGCATGAGGCTGACCTCCAGAATCTATCTAAATCAGAGGCGTCAAACATTGATGCACTCAAAAGAGCTAAGGATAGCTATGAGAAAGCTTTGGAAAATGAATCAACATTTAAAGACTTAAGCCCAAAAGAGCAAGAGTTAAAACTCAATATTTCAATAATAAAGGCTCTAGAAGCTTTAGATCAAAAAGATAGCATTAATAAGCTTATTAAGCCTCTAGAAGACCAGATTCATTATAAACAAGCTGATTTAGATTCAAAGCAAGGTGCTATAAATAGCATAAAAGATAAACAAATTTCAATTAATGAAAAAGTTAAAGATCTTCAATCACAAAGCTATAAAAAGGGTAGCGATATTGCAAGATTAGAGGGGAGTCTAAATAATTTAATAAAAATAGAGTCTCAAAGCAAAATTGATTTAGAAAAGGCTAATTCTAATTATAAAAAAGCTCTTGAAAATGAATCGAATAATGATCACCTTAGTCCAAAAGAGAAAGCAGTCAGACTGCTAGATTCTATTATTGATTTATTAAAAAGTTTTGGATCTAATGCTGAAGCTGTAAATAGAAAAGTATTAGAGCTTAAAGAACTTCTTACAAGCATCTTACAAATTGCCTCTGACCAGTCAAAAAGCTTAACTAAAGAATATCTTGAAAGACAGGAAGAAATTACTCAACTACTTAAAAAAACTGATGAAAATAAAAAAGAATCTCAAGGGAATCTTGATGAAGCCCGTTCAGAAAAAAAATCTATTGATGAAGAATTAGATAATCTTTCTAAAATTCTTGAAAAAGTTGATGATTCTGTTCGAGAACTCGATGGCAATAAATCATTTACTTCAAATGAATTAAGATCATTAGAAAAAGAAGCTAATACCCTAAGATTAGACCTCAGAACTTATGAAGTTAATTTAGAAAATGCTTCAGTAGTGCTTAAAAAAGCTGATATAAATATATCTGAATTAAATTCATCAGATTATGAGGATATGGATCTTGTTGGTTTGGAGAAGTCTCTTGATGAAATACAAAAAAATATTGCAGATATAGGTTCAATTAATCTTGCATCTCCTGAAGAATATTTAGAAAGGCAAAATGATTTATCTAGTTTGATACAACAGGGCGAATCTAGAAAATTAGAACTGCAAAAAATAATGTCAGAATTGGTTGAAAAAAGCTCAAACTCTGAGGCAATTCTCACCGATATTCGTCAAAAGCAATCCAAGTTTAATGAAAGTTTAAGAGATTTAGAAAATAAAAAATCTATTGCCGAATTAGATTTAAAATCTATTAACGAAAAAGTTACTAATGTAAGGCTAGATTTGAAAACATATGAAATTAATTTAGAAAATGCAAATCAAAAAATTAAGGAATCTGGCATTAGTGTTGATAGTATAGATCCATTGAAATATCAAGATATGGATGTCAACCAGCTTCAAGATAGGCTTGCAGACATTCAAGCTAAAATAATTAGACTTGGCGCTATAAACCTTGCCGCACCTGAAGAAATTGCAGAGGAATCAAAAAGAAAAGAAGAGTTAGATATTCAATATGATGATCTCACTGAGGCAATGGATAAACTAGCTGGAGCCATTAAAACTATTGATCAAGAAACTAAAACAAGATTTAAGGATAGTTTTGATGCAATTAACTTAAGAATGAAAGAAGTCTTTTCAAAACTTTTTGGAGGTGGTTTTGCAGAGCTAGCACTGACCGAAGATGATGCTCTTAATGCAGGTGTAGTTATTATGGCTCGACCTCCTGGTAAAAAGAATTCATCAATTTCTCAATTATCTGGAGGAGAAAAGGCTCTAACAGCCCTAGCATTAGTTTTTGCAATTTTTGAATTAAATCCTGCTCCATTTTGTATTTTAGATGAAGTGGATGCCCCCTTAGATGACTTAAATACGATGCGATTTATAAATATGGTTGAAGAAATGTCAAAAACAGTTCAATTTATATTTATTACACATAACAAGGTATCAATGGAAAAAAGTGATCATTTAATGGGAGTCACTATGCAAGAAGCAGGAGTTTCCAGAATGGTTACTGTAGATGTTAATCAAGCATTAGAATTTGCAGAGGCATAAGTGCAAACGAATATTGATATATATTTGATAGGCTTTTCTGTATTAATTTTTTTAATAATAGCTTTTTTATTTATCAGAAAAATATCGAATACGGGTGACCTTAAAGTAAAAATTGAACCTGTGGCTGATTCCTTTGAAATTAAAGATATGGATGATCCTGAGTTACAAAATCAACAAGCTTTTGATTTTGAGGCACAACAAGAGACCACATTCCAAGAATTGGTAGTGTTAAATTTAATTTCAGTAGATAAATCACCCTTTGATATTGATCAAATTTTTGGTTTTATGACCAATTCTAGTGTCCAATTAGCTCGTGGGTTCTTTACACATAAAGATGACAATAATAAAGAAATTTTTAGAATTGCGAATGCTCTTAATCCTGGAACTTTTGCTGAAGATACTAAAACATTTGCAATAATTATCGCAACTGATCTAAATAATGTGAGCAATCCAATTGAAACAGTTAAAGAAATGGTAAATTTTGCATACGACTTCTCAGAAAAATTTCATGCAAATATTTGTGATGCTGAAAGGATGCCGATTACCAAACAGATGATTTCACATATCGAAACCAAGGCACAGGAAATTATGCGCCTTAAACAACTTGCTGATTTTGATTAATAATATGAGGTCTTTTGGATAACTATGCTTCCCTGGAAAATAATTCAAAAGTTAGAAAGTGATAATAGTCGCTTGTTTAAGGAAGATGTTATAGAGGCACATCTTGAAGATACTGACTTTCAAGAGGGACTTTCAATGTGTTTAGATGCTTTAGTAACTTTTGGAGTCAAACAAGTTCCTGAATCAAATGAAAATGGTAAAGGCTTAAATTGGAGAGAATTTAAAGAGAAGGCATCTTTGCTCATAGAGAGAGAAAAAACTGGACATGCAGCAAGAGATCAAATACTTGAATTAATGGCAACAGCAACCTCCGAGCAATGGAATGATTGGTATAGGCGCGTGCTTATTAAAGATTTACGTTGTGGGGTTAGTCAAAAAACAGTAAACAATGTCGCTAAGAGAATGGGCATAAAATTTAGCGTGCCTGTATTCTCTTGCATGCTTGCTCATGATGGCGCAAAACATCCTAAAAAAATTAAAGGCCCATGTTTGGTAGAATATAAATATGATGGAGTAAGGGTTATAGCTATAACCAAAAAGAACAGTACCACTCTATACAGTAGAAATGGAAAGATACTAGGTAATTTTCCTCATATTGAGGAGGCATTAAGCAAACCTGAATTTAATGGTCTAGTATTAGATGGTGAAGTTATGAGTGATGATTTTCAATCTTTGATGAAACAAGTTCATAGAAAAACGAATGCCAAAACTGATGATGCATATCTGGCTTTATTTGATATATTGCCTTTATCGGAATTTAATAAAGGAAAAAGTAAGCTAAACAGCATTCAAAGAAAAGACCTTCTTAATGATATTTCTAAAAGTTTTCATTCCTGCATAAAGCCCGTAGATTATATTGTTCTTGATTTTGATACAAAGGAAGGGCAAAAAACTTTTTCTTCAATGAATAAAAATGCTCTTGATGAGGGATATGAAGGACTAATGATAAAACCAATCAATGATATTTATGAATGTAAAAGAAGCCATGCATGGTTAAAGATAAAACCTTTTATAGAAGTAACTTTAACTGTAACCGATATTCAAGAGGGTACTGGAAAGCATGAAGGTAGGTTGGGTGCCTTTAGCGTAGAAGGAGAAGATGATGGTAAGTTTTTTTCATTAAGTGTTGGAAGTGGCTTAACCGATGAAGACAGAGAAAAATTTTGGAAAGAAAAGGATTCATTAAAAGGCCAATTGATAGAAATACGAGCTGATGCAGTCACTCAAAGTGTTGAAGGCGAACATTACAGTTTAAGATTCCCAAGATTTAAAACTTTTAGAGGTTTTGATGCGGGAGAAAAATTATGATTAAGAAATCTCAATTAAGATTTTTAGGTATCTTTTTATCAATTTTTTTAATTCAGTCATGTGTTACGAAGCCACCTGAAAATCCTGATAATATTTGCCTAATATTTAAAGAAAAAAGGAGTTGGTATAAAGCTGTTATAAGATCTGAAAAGAGATGGAAAATTCCTCCATATGTTCTTATGTCATTTGTATATCAAGAGTCTAGTTTTCAATCTGACGCTAGACCAGAAAGAAAAAAATTACTTGGTTTTATTCCTTGGTTTAGACCCTCAACGGCTGTGGGCTATTCTCAAGCATTAAACATGACTTGGGAAGATTATAAAGAAGAAACTGGCAATTCAAGAGCAAACAGAAAAGATTTTAAAGATTCAGCTGATTTTATAGGATGGTACGCAAGTAAAGGTTATTACCAAGGTTTTAAAAAAGAAGATGCAAGATCTTTATATCTTGCCTATCATGAGGGTTATGGCGGCTATAAGAAAAAAACATATAGGAAAAAGCAATGGCTTGTAAAGGTAGCTGATAGAGTTCAATCAAGATCAATAAAATATCAACAACAATATTGGGGATGTGCTAAAGAACTTAAAAGAAAGAGATTTATTTTCTTTGGCTAATTATATATTTTTAAGTTTAAAGTCTAGGCTTTTTATTTCTGATTCAAATGGTTCACCAGCTATTACTGCTGATTTAGAATTACTAAATAAATATTTTTCCGAAACTTTTACTAAATCATTAATTGAACATTCTTTTACTTTTGATCTAAATGCCAATCTTTCAGCTTGTTTTTTATGATCTAGTTCGCTCATAAAGTCACTCATAGCTTCTCCGTATGGTGACAAAGGCTTGTCAATGCTTGAGATAACTCCAAGGACACCTTCATCAAGTTGAGCAGAAGTAATATTTTTTAGTGACCATTCTCTTGATTTTTTAAATTCTAAGAATGTTTCAGAACATTTAGGATCTCTGTATGAGAAAAATTTAAATACCCTATTGTATGAGTCTTGAGAGGCACCAGATCCATAAGCTCCTCCTTTTTCCCTAATCGCTGAATGTAGATATCCATTCCTTAGTACTGCCCCTAATACTGTTAATGCAGGAGCATCTTGATGTTTTGAATCAACGGTTGCAAAAGCCTCAGAACAAAAACAAACTTGTGAACCGGTGATCCATCCTATTGAATCTTTCTGAACACTATAAAGCTCTTGATTATTTAATTCGTGAGATGAAGATTTAAATTCTGCAAGAAGTTTTAAGTTATTTTGTTCAAGAGAAGAGGCTGTAAATAAATAATTTGGTGTATTTGAAATTTTAGCTTTAATAGATTTTAAAGTTTCAATATATTGCTCAAGATTATCTTTATCCGTAATAGTTTTAGACAAGTTACCTGTATTGTTAATAAATCGAATTCCAGATGTTAGATCATTTGTAGCAGCTACGGAATTTATTTGTGAGGCGGCATTGTTCATAGCAAGAACATGACCATTTTGTATTAATGATTTTTCATTATCTGATGAAATAAAGTCCAATAATTCTTTAATTCTTTGTGTTTCATCAAACTTTGAATCTTCAATAGTTCTTAACATTAATTCCTGCATTAAAAGATCATTTTTTTCTAGACTTTTACCACTTAATTTTAGAGCAAGTTTATAATTTTTATTATCAACACTTGGTAACATCACAAAAGATGATGATATTCCACCAGTAACCGATGATTGATATTTTTGAATTGATTCATAGCTGTCATTGCCAAGACCAATATCTGTGATTGAACTTGAAAACAAGCTCGCTACTGCCAACTCATTATTATTTAAGGCATCACACGGAAATAACATTGAATGGTAAATAATTCCGTTTGTACCCGATTTATAGTAATAATTGGTAGTGTTGTTTGAATGAGAAATAAGTGGTGAGGGATATTTACGTTCTTTTGGAATATCTTCTTTAGTTACTTTAGGGAGAATTTCAGGATCGTCATGACTTTCTTGTCTTTTTTGTAAAGAAGTTGCCAGCTTTACAATATTATTTTTTTCTTCTGTTGTTAAGTTTTTAGTTTTTTCAGAAACCTTATTTTGAATTCTTGCCTCAGTTTTTTTATTAAAATTAATATCGGGAATAAGAGAATAATTTAGTCTATGGCTGTTCTTAATAAGGTGTTTTTCAATTAAACCTTCAACATACCTTTCTGATTGAAGATTACTTTTTATCGTATTAAATGCATTATCTAAATCTAAAATACTTAAAGGATCGTCATTATGAATACATGCAGGAAGACAACTAAGCATAATTTGGAGACCAAATGGCATACCTGATCCTGTGATTTCTCTTTGTTTAATTTCTAGTTGATGTAATGACGAATCAATAAGGTCTTTGTCAATCCCATTTGCAACAAGGTCATTAAGACAATTTAAAATAAGTTCTTCAACATCTTTATGTTTATTTTTTTCAACTCCTTCAAGGCCAGCAGCAAAAACTAGTTCTTTCTGGTCTGCTTCAAGACCAGTTAAGGGTGAGGGCGATTTCCCTAACTCTGAGTTTTCTAAAACTTTCCTCAAGGGAGAGGCTGAATTATCTAATAAAATATTAGACATTAAATATGTTTCTAATAACTCAATTGGATTGTGACTCTCACTTAACAACCAACTTATAACAACATGATGATTATTTTCGTCACCAGGTTGTGGATTATAGAAATCTGAAATAGTTTTTGGAGAAGTTATTCTTTTTTCATTTTTAACTGAGATTTGTTCAAGTGAAGGAGTAAAATTATTTAAAACATTTTCTTTTATGTAATCTTGAATTTCAATTGGATTTACCTTTCCAAAAGTAAAGAAAGTTGCATTGGATGGGTGATAATGTTTTTTATGAAAATTTACTAAATCCTCATGAGTAAGATCCAATATATCCTCTGGATTACCACCGCTGTTATGTTTATATGTTGATGATGAATATAAATGCCTAGACATACCGTGCCATAACTGACTTGATATAGAGCTCATCGCGCCTTTCATCTCATTGTAAACAACGCCTTTAATTTCAATTTCACTTTCAGGATTTTCTTTTTCTTTAAATTCAAGTCTGTGTCCCTCTTGGGCAAAGTCAAGATTATCTAGATTTGGAAAAAATGAGGAATCTAAATAAACACCTAATAAGTTGTTAAAGTCTTTATTATTCAAGGTAGCAAAAGGATATGCAGTCCAGTCACTTGATGTAAAAGCATTCATAAAAGTATTTAAAGATCTTCTGATCATCATGAAGAATGGATCTCTAACTGGATATTTTTTTGAACCACAAAGAGCGGTATGCTCAAGAATATGAGCTACACCTGTTGAATCTTCTGGAATAGTTCTAAAAGCTACCATGAAAACTTTTTCATCGCTATTAGAATCTAAATGAACATGCTTGCAATTAAATTCAGATTCATTATATATTTGTGCATTGAGATCTAGTAAAGGAATATATTTCTGGTCTTCAAGATTAAACATAATAAAATTTTATAAAAACATGTACACTAATTCTATGAAAAAAATAACAACGTTCTTTAGCATCTTTATCTTAATTGGATGCAGTGGTATGCAAACTAATATTGAAGTGGATTCTATCGAAACATTTAATTTAAACAATTATAGCGATTTTTCTATAAAGATAAATGATTCAAATGTAAGTACTGAAATAAACCCAATTGAACTTGAAAGGTTCAGGGATAATCTTAAATCAGCCATCGAAGAGAGAGGGCTTTCTTATTCAGCTGACTCAAATTTAGAATTTAACATTAATCTTATGTCCAAAGATAAAGTAATGTCTAATAGATCTAATTATCATTATTCAAGATATTATTGGAATAACTATATGTTATATGACGATGTTAGAACTGTTACTGAAAATATTTTAAGAATCAATCTTAAAGATAAATCAAAAGATAGCACTTTATGGACAGTTGTTACTGCATGGAGATCTGGATCATCTCAATCAATTGCAACAGATGATGCTTCAAACATTCTCGTTGATGAGATTATGATCAGTTTTTTATAATCAGTTTTAAATTCTTATTAGGGGGGATTGATGAAATTTAACAATATTCTTGTCTTCCTTTTTTTTATCATTATATCTTCATGCTCTAATGAGGTTGTTGAAGAAAGAAAAATACCTAAAACATCTAAAGTAGAGAAGCTTATAGAACATTCAAAAGAATTTGAAAAAAAAGTTTACTCATATGAAACACCTGGTGGAAAAATACATACAGCAGTTGGGTTTGGCATCGCTAATTCAATTATGATTGAGGGTGAGGGCGGCAATATTATTGTTGACTCGGCTGACAGTACATTTGAGGCTGCACAAATATATACTCTTTTTAAAGAGATAAATCCAAATCCCATAAAAGCCATAATTTATACCCATAATCATGGAGATCATACATTTGGTGCGGCTCACTACCTTTCAACTCAAAAAGAAAGACCGAAAATTATTGCACATGAAACAACCGACTACTATATGCAACGCATTTTAGGCATTATAAATCCAATTATTGGCTCAAGAAGTGCACGAATGTTTGGAACGCAACTTCCAGAAAATGAACTTATAAATGTTGGAATTGGAAAAAGTTTAAGTGTTGCTAAATCTCCTCTTGGTTATGTAAAACCAGATACAACTTTTGATAAGGAGTTAAAAATACAAATTGCAGGAATAAATATTGAACTTTATCATGCACCTGGAGAAACAAATGACCAAATATTTATTTGGCTTCCTGATCATAATTCTCTTATGCCAGGTGATAATATCTATAAGACCTTTCCAAATTTGTACACTATAAGGGGAACAACTCATAGAGATGTCATGGGTTGGGTTAATAGTCTTGATCATATGAGATCTTTTAATCCTGAATTTCTTTTCCCAAGCCATACGAAACCTCTTTCAGGTGATCAGGTTATGGATGCTCTAACAATTTATCGTGATGCTATTCAATTTGTTCATGACCAAACAATTCGCTTGATGAACAAAGGCTATTACCCCGATCAGATTGTTGAAATGATTGATCTTCCAAAAGAAATAGAAGAGTCACCATTTT
>ERZ802827.398-NODE-398-length-23035-cov-14.636_pt1 | contig 23035 bp, 1 predicted proteins | sample MGYA00345652_ERZ802827 | MGnify/ENA primary metagenome ERZ802827 (study PRJEB30503, sample SAMEA104212372) | marine metagenome | biome: Westerlies Biome; feature: [SRF] surface water layer (ENVO:00010504) within the epipelagic zone...; material: water (ENVO:00002006)... | reverse complement strand
GGCACGCCAGCCTTGTACAGCTTGAGCCAGCCTTAAGCTTGAGCAGGTTGCTTGAGCCGTCGCGATTCTTGAGCCAGTATGTCTCTTAGGCCTTGCTGTCAGCTTGCGTTTCCTAGTAAGCGATTTCCGTCCTTTTGCCTGAGGTCCAGGCTGGAGGGCGACTGCGGTGTAACCCGTAGACTGAACGCTTACGTTTAGGTTTGTGTGTCAGTCTGTATATAGTCATTACATTGTTTGTTTTGGCTCAAGGACTATTGTCTTTGAGTGTTGCGCACGTCTAATTTGAGCTTGACTTCATTGTGCTTGCGCCGGTAAAACCTGCGCTTACCTGATCATTCCATATTCTCATTATTTAGTGTTTGTTTGTATTTATCGCGTTAGGGTTCGCCCTTCCCTATTAGTGTAGGCTTTGGGCTTGGGGTGAGAACCCCGGGCTAACGCAGTTGGGGGCTGCTCCGGGAAAACCAAGGACTAGGTTTTCTGCTTTATTTTGGGATTTGGACCTATGACTTCTGGAGAAGTCTCGGGAAGCACACAGACGCTGAAGCAAGCTATCGATGCCGGGGAGATCGAAGCGCCAGGACTTTTGGAATGGAATGCCTGGCAGAAGTGGAGACGAGATGTAGGGAAGCGACCGTCGCAGAGAGTCGATGGACGCACCACCTCGAATACTGAGGAAGCGGCTTTGTGGAAAGCAACCATGGAAGACCGCTTTGGAAGCGACTGGAGTATGCAATTGATGACCCAGGTCGCAGAGACGCAAACGGGGTTAGGAGCAGAGGCGGACGTCGCGCAGGCGAGCACAGTCCCCTCTGGTGGACTGGCCGCCGCCGACGTCCTTCCGGCTCAGGAAGCACAAGTGTCCACGCCGCGCGCCAGAACTGAAGCCAGTCCAGGCAGCGGGAACGGACCAGTCGTCAAGTCACCAGGATCGGGAGCCCAATCTCCAGTGTCCTCGGTCGACAGCCGACAACCCGGCACACCAGGATCATTGAACGCTAAGTTGCTGATCCCATATGATCCAGCGAAGGAACCTATTGAGAGGTACCTCGAGCGGACGTCGCGGATAGCCGCTGCGTTAAATTCGCTCGGAAATCCGATTGCCGATGGAGTCGTGGAAAGCCTCCAGGCGGAAGCGGAAGTGCTGCTCAGTATCTATGAGTCGGCACCAAACGATCGAGATGCTCAAAACGAACGGCTCAAGGAGGAGTTCGCGTACCAGTTTTTGGACATCGACGGGACTGCAACTCAATTTGCCAAACTCACGGCTTTGGAAAATGTCCTAGCACGAAGAGGCTTTGACCCAGCGCGGTTGAGGCAAGATTTGACCACAGGCGATGGCGCAAACCTCGGGGGAGCAAGCTCTTCCCAGCAGGGGGGTGGCGCTCGACCTGTCGGCGCCGCCCAATCCGCGGGAAGGGTCCCAGATTTTCCTACTTCCAGCCGGCCAGTGGAGTACGAACTGACGCCGCCCAAGCTCGAGTTCGGGCCCAAGACGGAAGCTGGAAAGGACGAATTGGAGTCACTTCGAGAAGAAACGAAGCAGCTAAGAGCGGAAAAAGCTGCAGCCGACCTGCTACGGTCCCAGAACACGCCTGGACCGCAGACCGGAGTTTCGACTCCAGGGAGTAATCTTGACCTTGGAGCGATTTTTGAAAAGCAAAATGAGCTGATGGAGAAGATGCTCGACCGCAATTCGCAGCCGAAGCTGGCTTCGACGATCAAGGTGGAACCACGGGTGACGTGGCCAAGACTGAGTGACGATGCTGGCGGTGGGCGAGAGGTTGAAGACTTCTACAGCAAGTTCGAAGGTCTGTGCATGCTTGCCAATAACGGCAACGGCATGGCGGATCGGGAAATGCTCGTAGCTTTAAAACAGTGCATTTCAGGCTCGCGCCTGATCATCTACGAAAACGTAGTGAAGGAAAGAAAAGACAGAATGCAGGAGGATGGAGCCCATGGAGAGGTGTATGCCGCCATCAAAGAGAGGTTCTACAAGTTTTTGGAAACAGGAGTTGAGAGGCAGCTTCGAGTGCGAAGCGAATGGAACGCTCTGTATAAGCATAAGCAGATGAGTGCCATCCAGTTCGAGGCAGCTTGGGAGCGAGCCTGCAAGAACATGGAAGAGGTCGGGCTCGGAGTGATCCCGGCAGAAAAGTTCATCGCTTATATACAGAAGGTCGGACCGGCTTTTGCTGAAAAGGTTCGTCTGGACCGAAGAGCCAGACCGGACGGAGCAGGAGGAACGACCGTGCGTCAGCCAGAAACTTGGGAAGAATGCCACGAGGTCCTTGTCGAATTGGAAGTAGTCAAGGCAGGCGAAAGAGCATTCAATGCATCTCGCGCTGCAGGCCAAGAGCATGCAATGGCAGCGCAGGAAGGAAATGACAAGGCAAAGGCCAAACGTGATGCCAAACGTGATGCGCAGCTGGACAAAGCTCTCAAGGAAGCGGAAGCTTGGAAGCTCGCGGCGCAAAAAGGCAAAGGTAAAGGCAAAAAGGGTAAAGGTGCGCCGGACGTACCTACGGTTCAAAAGGATCCAAACACGGGTCGTCCGCCAGTTTGCTTCAGGATGAAAAAGGACGGAAAGTGCGATAGGCCAAACTGTCCGTATAGTCATCATCCAGCAGATACAGGCCGGACGCCGAGTGGAGCTTTGACCAAAGCTGCCAAGGCGGCTCAGGCTGCAGATGCAGCCGGAGCTGCGCAAAAGGGCAAAGGCAAAGGCAAAGCAGGAGGAAAAGGCAAGGGTGATGCCCATGCCGGAAAAGACAAGTCCAAGATGCTGTGCAAGCATGTCAAGGATGGGAAAAAGTGTCCCAATCATCCTCGGGAAGGAGGAAATTGCCCGTACTGCCATGTGCGAAGTAAATTCGACAAGGATGGCAAGTACACTGGGAAAAAGTCTAAAGGCAAAGGAAAACACGGTCGATCGGGTGGTCAAGAAGAGGAAGAAGACGACGACGGCTGGACCGAACCTTTGGGCTACACGCATAGCGGTGGACCGGCCATGGTGGTGTATCGGTCCGAGGAGGTTGCCGCGGATCCGGAGTGGAAGGAAGAAATGAGAGTAAAAAGGCTCACTCGAGCCCAGCAGATCGGGTACGCTGACGGCTACCATAGGGCCGGAGGCTCTTCAGCTGCCAAGGTGCACGAGTCTGGGAAGCAGCAGTCTGCCGGCAAAGCTCTCAAGAAGCTGGAAGATCTGCCCTCGAAGTGCTTTAAAATAGTTCCGCGGGACATCTCTGGATTTCAATTCCACACTCGTTGGCGAATGGGTTTGTCAACGCATGATATCATGCTCGATGGAGGATCTTCGGTAAATTCTACCACAGAGGAGTTGGTCTTGCAGCTGCTCAACGAAAATGCGGCAGCAGGAATCAGGCTCGATGACAAACGTCATCCAATCAAAGCGCTCGAAAGATGGAATCACCGGGAGAGTATCCGCGGCGTCGCTGGAGGCGTTACAGTGGAACTTCTAGGGTCAGTTGTGATAAACGTCACAATGCTCGCAGCCGGTGCCGGCCCGTCGCCAGATGTTAACATCAGGTTTAAGATTTGCCAAGGTGGTAAAACCGACTGGGTTGGCTGGATTGTAGGAGCGAGAGCGCTGGACAGCCCGGCGAACGGTGGACTAGGGTTCATACCCATGCAGGACGTTCACCATTTCTCTGGGCCAGGAGTACATTGCGAGAGAACGGAGTCGCCAGGAGGTGCAAAGCCGGATGCGTGCTACGCCATAACCGCTTCATGCCTGGACGATCCAGAAGAGTTCGAGAACGTTGGTCCGCAGGGTTTCGGCACGCGTCTCGAACCGTCCGACTCCCGCGACCATTCGTTCAAGAACGGAGTCTCCCTCGTCTACGACGGAGAGCACTGCGTGCTGGGGCCGGGCGAAGGTGCATGGGTACCGGTCGCGCCGGTGAGTCAAGTTCCCAGCAGCATCACTAAATGTGTCCTGCCGTGCAGCGAGTCGGAACTCGAAGCTGTACCGGGATTGTGGAATACGGACGCTTCAACCGCCGGAACAGTCTGCGTCGTCAACGTCACGGAAATTGATGTGGCGATCGTGCCGGGCGAAAAAGTAGCGGAAATCCACGAAGCAGCAATTCAGACACGGGTTTGCCAATGCTGCGGCAACATAGATACGGATGCTTGGCTGGTTGATGAAAAGCTTGCCAAGTGCACAGGTTGCGGAAACACGCTCGTTGGATTCATTACCGACTGTAAGCAGTGTGGAGCAACAGAGGAGGAGTGCTGCGTGCTGAGCTACGCTGGGTGTGACCAGTGTAAGCCAGAACGCCTTCTAAAAGGAAAGGTCCGAAAGGGGCCCGCAGCGCAGGTCCTAGCCAGTGCGGCTGTGACCCAGGATGACGGCAAAAAGAGCACGGAGCATCCTGTCTTCCACATCGTCGAAGAGCCTGGTGGAATCAAGTATCTCACGGAGTGTGAAGTTCCCACCGAGGAGTACAACGACGCCAGAATTGCAGATCTAATCGCGCGACATCCAAAGCTTTCGGCAGGAGTCGCGGAGCATATCGCAGCTCTGGAGCCATTTCTGGATGTTTCAATTTTAGCTGGTTTCAGCTACGGCGTGAGCAAAGCGCATATCTTTGCAATAGAAGCCGTTTTGCTTGGGCACAAAGTGAACCGCGAAGGTTCTGCCCATGACGAAGAAAAGACGCAAGCCATTGTCGACTTCGCGCCGCTCAAAGATGCGACTCAAGTCAGGCAGTTTATTGGATGCACCAACTGGGTGAGGCGGTACCTCGCCCCAGCGTACGCAACCGCGGCGAAGATTCTTGGAGAATACATGAAGCCGAAAGCGGAGTTTCCCCCGGAAGGCCTGGGCGCTGGAACATCCGAAGGTTGCAAGGCAGTTAAGGCCATAAAGCTGATGTGCCAACGCGCCATTCAGCTGTCCACGCTCGATGAGGCCAGCGCTATTGATGGCAGCAGACCGCTTGAGCAAATAGCAGATGCATGTGGAATCGCTTGGGGAGCGACGCACGTGCAGATGACAGCAGACCTCACAGGGTTTAAAGTTCTGGCCATGGTTGGAAAAGGATTCACGCCTCCGCAGCAGGCATGGCCCGCCATAACGCTTGAAGGCTATGCGCAGCTGGAAGGTAAAAGGGCTCAGAAAAAGATTCTGGGGCCCATGAGGTCTCTGTGTTGGACGGATCACGCCAACATGACAAAGCAACAGGCTATCGAGCTTGTTAACATCGACATCAAGCTCCTTCGATGGATATCGGAGATTATCTCTGATGGCTCTGAGGTAAGGTCTTTAGCAGGCAGGTCAGCACGACTGGGCGATGGTACGTCCCGCAATCCGGCTGATCGAGAGGCGCTGCTGGAACAACGGAGCAAAGACATGGAGGGCATGATCGGACAGGTCCGAGGTTTCAGTTTAGATGGATTCCTTAGTGACTACGAGGAGCCGAATACAGCGGTTCCGTGGGGAGTTGGCGATGATGCATGGGTTTCTGGGAAGCCCACTGATGCGGGTCCGCAGGGTTTCGGCACGCGTCTCGAACCGTCCGATTCCCGCGACCCCACTACCAAGTTTGGGTTGATTCTGGCAGCGGAAGGAGTTCAAGAAACATTGAAGATACTCTACGTGCCGGATTACGTGCCCATGGAGCAGCGGTTGACCATGACCGGTAGGTTGCACAATGAGTTGAGCCGCATGCTGCCAGGGTACAACATTCACTTAGCAATCGCAGAAGGACCGTTTGAGGATGACGATGGGGTTGGAGCGCACTTTGAAGCCGCGGCCTTGCATCCAAACAAAGGGCCAGAGAAACAGATTGCATCGTTGAAGGTTGATTTGCACGTATCGGTCGCGAAGCTCGCTAGAAGCGCGGCTATGCATCAACCAAGGATCATATTCGGCGAAGGGCAAGGTGCAGTCGTTGCCATTGCCTATGGAAACACGGGATGCCTGGAGGAGGTGTTCGCGACGCGTAACTTTCAGCCAGCCGAATTGCCCGAGGTAAATCAAGCCTGGGGAAACGTAGCAGCTATCATTGTTTATGCACCTCGCCTGTCAAAGCGGGGCTTACAATGCGATAAGTTACAGGCTGCTGCAGGTTCGCTTTTTACAGATTACCCGGTGCCGCCGAGACGGACGTTGAGCTGGGTCGATCAGAAAGTGACGCATTACAATGATACAAAAGCCTTCTTAAAAGCCGTCAAAGTTGAACTGGTTGCAAGCTTAGGCGCTGTACCTTTCGCAGGGTTGCTGAAGGTGCCAGCAGATCTCATGTGGGAGCATTCTGGTAGATGCCCCTGTGGGAAACGATGCTTCTTGTTTGGGCAGTGTCCGAAATGCATGCGCGAGGAACTGTCAAACCAGAGGAAAGAAGAATCAGCAGAAGTTGAGGACGATGTACTGGTGCCACCTGACACTCAGCAGGAGGTCGGCACGCGTCTCGAACCGTCCGACAGCTCCGCGGGTGGTCAGAGGGCTACGTACAAAGCATATGCACAGCCGATTCGAAGAGGTCCTGTGATGCAGTATGTTCACTTCCTCACCGCGATGATGATTTGGAGTTTAGTTGAGTCTCAGGAGCTCGGTCCAGGAACGCAGGTCCTGGTGCAGGAGTGGAAACCTGGGTCGAACTTCCGCTTGCCGTGCAAGCCGAAGGCGCCAGAAAGACTCGAAGACTTGCCGTACAGAATGAGTTTCGTAGTGGAATGTCTTGGCGATGTGTTGGTCTTGCAAAACTGCGTGGAAGCGAAGTTCGAAAAGGACCACGTCGTTCCAAAGACAAGATGGTACCAGGAGCCGCACAAGCTCTTGGGCAGATGGGAGCCCACGGAGTCTAGCGACTTCTTAGACGCGAAATTGAAAGAAAGTTCTTCCATGCGCGTTGTCCATGCAGGTGAAATGGGGCCGGTAAAAAGGTTCGTGCAGTATGTCATGATGCCGATAGTCGGACTTCTCAAGAAGTGGCCTGAGGGCGATGCTAAGCAGTGGCAGCGCACCTTAGTCGAGGACATCAAGGAGCCCCCTCACAAGCAAGTCCAACGGGATCTTCGGGACGTGAGGAACGAGGAGTGTATTGTGGTTGTGTTTGGGCGAAACAGCGGAAGCATGCGGTGGAACGTGATCTACAGCGACAGGTTTCATCGCTTCAAGAGCGGAATGTCAGGACTCGAAGCCACGCAGGTAAAAGGTAAAGTAATCATGACGCACTATTTCATCGTGTGGGGCTTGGATGCTCACGCGCCCAGAAAAGTCGTCACTATCTTTAACCAACGATGGATGGTGCATGCTGAGGCCAGCAGGGTTTCGGCACGTGTCTCGAACCGTCCGACTCCCGCGGCCGCAGCAGGTTCCACAGACGACAAGTTCGAAGGTCCGGTGCCCAACACAAAGTATGTTGATCGTGGTTCGGAGTTCATTGTCGAAGGCGACGATATCGAACCGACAGCAGAAGGCCTGAGGTATTATACCAAAAACGCGGATAAGCGGAAGGAAATCGCCGAAGAAGCTCGCGCAGATATCGGGGAAAGTGACTTCAAGCCTGCAGAGTCAGACGCTCTGAGAGTCGAATGGATATCAGCGCAGCGGGCTGATAAATCGCTGATGCGCATGTTCAATGCCAAAGAACTTGCGCCTGGATACAGGATAGGAAAGCATGGTCTTCTCGAGCGAGAAGTTAACCTGCCTTCCCCTGCAAAGTCTGGTTGGGTTCCGATTGTCCCGGATGGCATGGCGACCGCCAACCTGACATGGAAACGATGGTTGTTTCAGCAGTTTCATGTAGGCATCTTAGGAGCGCATCGGAATGCGGAAAAGACTTACAGTTTGATGCTGAGGCAAGTGTGGTGGCCCACGATGAAACAAGATGTCACCAAGTGGTGGGAGAGCTGTCTTACCTGCATACGGTTTCGAAAGATGCCGCAGAAACAGGAGGCAGTGCCAGTTGTGCCCACTAACAGAGATTGTTGGGAAGAAGTTATGATAGACTTGGAAGGCCCTAACAGTCCAGCGGATAAAGCAGGATGCAAGTACACCATGACTTACATCTGTTGTTTGTGCCAAGGATTACTCATTGAGAGTAGCCCGAAATGCAATGGAACGGAAGTACGAAGAATGTTCGCCAATTGCATCTTCAGGAGCGGCACTATTCCCACTTTAGTGAGAAGTGACCGAGGACCAGAGCTCAAAAACGCTCTGATGGCCGAGTATGCTTCGCTATTGGGAATTGGACATCGGTTTGGAACACCCTGGAGACCGATGGAACAAGGACTCGTTGAGTCCAGGCATATCGAAACGCAAAAGATTATGGGTATGCTAGTGAAAGACGTGATGCAGTGTTTTCCGAACGAGGTTGGGGAACTCTTGCACGTGGTCGAGTTCATTGTCTACAACACGCCAGGGCCTCACGGCCTTACACCCAGGGATATTGACAGAAGATGGTCGCTGGCTACGCCTTTGGAAAAAGAACTGCAGCCGTTTACCGTTGCACAGTTCGAGCCTGTGACCGAGTATGCCAAGGGTCTCTTCAAAAGATACAGAGAAGTCAAAGTAAGAGTCCAAGGTTTTCTTCAGGAGTCAAGCCAGAAGCGAGCAGACCTAGCTAACAGGCATAGAAGGTCTAAAGGAGTTCAAGTCGGAGATGAGGTGGTGCTTAGAGATCCGAGACAGCGTAAGGCTGGAGGGCGGAGTCCATATAGGCAACCTTACACCGACCCGGCTCTCATCACCGAAATTCACGGAAACAAATGCACGCTTCGCAAACAGGATGGGACCACAGTTGAGCACATACATCTCGAGGATGTCATGAAGGTCCCAGAAAACGCCAGAAATCTGGAAAAAGACCACATCCAGTTCGATGAACCGGATAGCGTCGACGTTGAAGACATGGATGAGAGAAGATCGCCAGGCATGATGCTCGAAGACCGAGGTAAAAAGGTCGCGGAACAAGCAAAAGCTCTCGCAAAAGAAGGTATGTCGCCAGGAAAGATTCACAAGATCCACCCTGGAAATTACGTGGTATATAAAGTCGAAGGGAAACCCAAGGTCGTTTCCGTTGGCCAGGTTACAGCAGTGTCTGCAGCCGAAGCCACGGTCATAATACATCGACACAAACCCGTAACGGATCACCATCTGCGATTGTACTGGAGGCCGCTGTACGTTGAGGAAGGTCAGGAAGTTCTCGGTAGCGGAGCTACCCCTGCCAAAGAAACAGTGCCCATAAACCGCATCCTATTTCCGGTCCAGATCCACGATGGAGTGCTTGGGCATGCCGCGGCTCGCAGATTGGATCACAGTGGATACAGGTATGATTCGGAAGCCGTAGGTAGCGTTGATGCCGCTGGGGCAACCTACACGTTACCAGAAAGATCGGCGACGGACGAAAGCATGTGCCAAATGGTCGAAAGGTTCTGCGGAGCTGGCAAGGGAGCGATCAGAGTCTCTCAAGAAGCTGTCGGTGCTAGCAGCCATCCGGTTGTGTTCAGCAATAGCACTGAGCTTCAGAAGTGGCTGCGATTGGGAGTAGTCGACTTCGCTGAGATATTCAAAGGACACGGTGAGCTGACAGTTCGAGTTTGTGAAGCAGGCTGTTCAGCATCGGATGGGTTCGACGTTCAGTACGTGACCTACGATCGGTGCTGGTTCTTGGAAACGGAAGACGATCAGAGCGATTGTGCGTTCCTGATAGTCTACTGCCTGCAACCAAAGGTGATTCACTGCGGGACCCCATGCACAAAAATGTGTCTGCTCGGTTCGCGCAGCGTCGATGATACCACCCACAAGCTTAACGAGTTTACCCGAAAGGTAGCTGAGCATCAGCACGAGCGAAAAAGAGGAGTTTCTATTGAAAACCCTAAAGGAAGTCTCCTGTTCCAACAGCCTGCGTTCGTTAGAACCTTCGGCACGCTGCTGGAGCCAAAGCCAGGTTGGAGATTCTACCGTTCAGAAGGATGCCAGTTTCATGTTCGTTATCCTGGAGCTGATGCTCTGGGTCAGCCAATAAACAAACCTGTTGTATGGTTAGCCAACTTCGACTTGTCTGCGCTTGAGCTACGTTGTAAAAACTCCTCAGCTCTCGTGGACTGCACGCACGAGCATGCTCATGCTCGGGGTACGATGCGCGTCGAAGGAGAAGGCACTCAACGAGTGGCTCAGTACACTGGCCGATACAATGCTGTGCAGGGCTCAGTGTACGCAAAGGCTTGTGAAAGATTCTGCGCGGAATGTTCGCGTCGAACTCACGAAGACGATACCGCTTCGGAATTGCAAAGGCTCGCCGATAAGTCACCTGTCGCTACAGGAAGAGACAATGCTAAAAAGTACAAAGCCGGCGGAGTAAAGCAATTCTTGCTCAAAGGCAACGACGAGTGCGTCGATCTCGATGGCGTCGAGCATCGCGTGAGCCCTCTGCAGGATTTCGGCACGTGTCTCGAACCGTCCGAACGTTCCGCGGGGGTCCGCATGCACAAGCCTGTGGACCAGTTCCATAAGGTAGCTACGCCAGAGGATCAGGCCAAGGAGATTGATCCGCGAGACATCTCCAGAAGCGCGGAAGCGGAAGCTCTTGCAAAGAAAGAAGAAGCGATCCACGAAGCCAACGTAAAGTTAGCTGACGCCTATTGGTCCAAAAAGGCTAAAGAAAAGGACTGGGATTGCGTTAAGCCGGATCTGTCTGTCTACAAGTACTGTGGCAAGGACATCAAAACGGATCCCAGGCGCACCGAAGAGTACAGGGACAAAGTAGTCGAAGGTTTGGGCTTCAAACTTGGTGAAGCCAGACCGGGGCTCACGCAGCACGATGTTGCGGCGATCATAGAAGTGTTAAGGCGCAAGGCTGGAGCATTCTGGATCGAGGGTGAGCCACGCACAGCCCTAAAGTACATCCTTCACGATACTATTCCTACAGGTCCGCCCTGCAGGACCCCTCCACACCGCTTAAAGGGTGAAGAGGCGGATTGGGTTGACGAGCAACTTCAAAAAGATGTCATCACCGGACAGCTTGTCAGGGGCAATAGCGAATGGGCTAGCCCACCGTTCTCCACCAAGGACTTTGCCGAACACCGACGCCAGCGCAAGCGCCGATTGGTCGTAGACTACAGGCGAGTTAACGCGCGAATACTGCGGGCAGTGTACTTTGTGCGAAGTGCCGACGGAGTCGTGAATGAAGTTGCGGGAAGCATGTTCATGACCCTTGTGGACGCTTGCAAAGGATTTAACCAAATAGCAAACACCAGGAGAGCCAGGGAGATGTTAGCCATCCTAGCACGGAGCGGGCAATATCTCCCGGTCTGCCTTACGTTTGGGCCTACCAACGGCCCGGAAGACTTCGCGTTTGCCACAGACCGAGTCTTCGCCCCAGGTCGGGGCCGAAAGATGCGCTTCTGCACCAATTGGCAGATCTACGCAGACGACATCACCATTCGAACTGGTCGATGGGTGGATGGTACTTACTACACCGATGAGGAAAGAGTCATTTCTCTTGCCAAAGCCAAGGAAAAGCGAGAAGTGTCGCAAGTTGACTTGGAAGGTGCTTTCCGGAGCTTGGGTTTTAATCCCTCGCCTCTCGGCGCGGACAAAGAAGGAAAAGCGGGCAAGCCGAAGCGAAGGCCCCGCACAAAAGGGGAACTCAATGACGATGGTCTTGGGAAAGAAGCTGCGGCGGATCACTCGCCGTACGCTCACTTGTGTGTGTCAAGTGCTTTTGTGGTGTTGTGTCCTATCATCCTTGTTTGGGTTACACATGCGATCTGTGAACAAAAAGCCAAAAGTCGGGAAACATATTTCAAAGGTCGAACATGTAAAACCAGAGGGCATTTAGGGCGTATATGTATTCTCCTATTATCCCTGCTTTCCGTGTGCATTGCTGCTCAAGCCGAGCCTGTGCAGAGCACCTACTACGACGTGAACATCACAGAGGTTAACTCTTCTGGGACTGACTTCAGTGGATACGAGCTTGATCCCAGCAGGGTTTCGGCACGTGTCTCGAACCGTCCGGCTCCCGCGGGTGACTTCTTTGTTGCGTCGTCCTACTTAACCGAAGCGATGCAAAATGCACCGCAGCAAAACCGGCGAGGGCAGTCTACAGGCTGCGCGCGCCAGAACCGCGGCCGTCGGAGTAGTCGAGGAAATACACATGGTACTCGTAATTACTTCATTTCCGGACGGTACGCTCGTGAGTACCTTAGCGAAGAAGCGTACAATTTCTTACGTCGAAATACTCACAAATGGCGAATTGATCAATGGCCACGCCACAGATGCATCTCTTGGATGATGATTCTGGCTGCCCGTCACAACAGGACAGGGCAATGGTCAGGAGACAGCGGCTCAGATGGAGGCCGCGGGAGCATGCAGGAGGAGCGCGAAGTTCCGATTGCGGCGGATGGTTTCATCAATTGGCAAGATTTTCTACGTCTGCGGGGTAGCGAATACCTCGGGACTACACGAGCGGATCTTGAGGCTGTTATCATGCAAGACGAAAGAGAAGCGGCATGGAAGGGTAAGCAGCGGTTTTGTGGTCGCTGGTACCAGGGTCGTCTCATCGCCTTTGCAGCACAGCAAGGACACACGTCGAGAGCCAGTAAGCGCATTGATATGGACTTGCGTCTCTTGAGGCTGGACGACGTAGGTGACATGAGGATTCCGCCACTTTTGTACCACGGGACAAGCCGAGACAAGGTATCGAGCATATTCCACCATGGAATTGTCGCCGGAGGTAAGTATGGGGACAGAACTCACGTGCACTGTGTTGGTAAAATCAATGGCACAAAAGATGTCTCTGGAGTGCGGTCAGATGCTGATACAATCATCGTTATCGACGGTGAGGCAGTACGCGATGACCGGCACACACCAAAGTACATGTCAGGGAATCAAGTGATTCTGATGCCGCATGTACGAAGGGAGTTTCTTTTGCACTCGATGAAGCGCGACAGCGGAGATGTCGTCCATATGCCTAAAGAGGATGGGCATGGAAACGTGATCGGTGGAAGAAAAGTGCAGGAGACGGTCATCTCTGGAGCCGAAGCCCAGAAGCTCATGAAGCTTTCGGACAGCTCAGGCCCCTGGAAAAACTACCGTCCTCGTTCTCGTTCGCACGACCCGGAAGCTCGAGGTTCGAACGATCCTGCATCAAGGAGCGGAGAAGCACAAGACAGCGGAGCTGGAGACGTTCCGGATTTTAAGATGTCGGAGCAAGAATACCATGAGGCTCTAGCTGCGCAAGTGTGGGCCGATGAAGCGAAAGGGGATCGAGTGGAGTCGCGGCCGCAGGGTTTCGGCACGTGTCTCGAACCGTCCGACTCCCGCGCCGCTAGCTCCTCAAGATCCGCCTCACGAAAGTGTCGACCAGAACGTTGCTTGCATCGCCCGTTATATGGAACTGGCGCAGAGTCTGTGCCTGGAAATCCGGAGTATGCCAAGTGGCAGGATTACCTTACGGGGCGAAAAGCGATGCACTTCACGGCTCTGACAAATCTCCCTGTTTACACAGGAAATCTCCTTGGGGTTGCAAGGACAAACTCTGAAGGTCAGGAGGAGCTGGTCTTTGGAAAAAGAGTCGACCCCTGCCTTAAGCATCATCTTGTCGAAGGTCAAAACTATGGCCCGATCCTGCAGGTGGTGCACGTTCCATGCGCCAGGGAGTACATCGATAAACCACTCCCCAGAGGCCAGGAGCGTAAGATGGGTTTTGTCCAAGTGTGCATACGGGCAACTTATTTGGACAATGAGACTATGCAAATGTGTGCGCCGAATGTAGCGTTTGTTTGGGTGACCGTGTGGGGTTCGCATAATGCAAATGGAATGCCCAGAGGGATACGGTACGCTCAGGAGTGGATGCGTGAAACGCCTTTGCGGCAAACGGATACGCTGGCCAGAGCAAGATTGCGTTGCGAGATTCGACGGGATGGGATGTACGCGCAGACCACTGACGCACCCCCTGTCCCTGGAACGGAGGCGAAAGCACCGGCCGGAGATTCCCAGCGCACGCGTGCCGTCTTGGACTACGAACGGGTCAGACCAGAGCGTCCCCCGAGAGCAGTCTCGACGCCGCCACCGCAAACAGCACAAGATCGTGTGGCGCAGTTGGCCAGAGGGATGGGCAAGCCCACAGAATCAACCAAAGGGGTATATGCTGAGTACGCACCTCACGGAGCCAAGCCGCCCAGCAAAACACCCCCGGTTGTCGAACAAGTTGCTAAGCAAAAACAGATGCCATTCAAGGCAGCTGGCGGTGGATCCCCAGCTGTTGCAAAGATTACAGGAACAATTTCGGCCTTGAACGTGGAACCGACGAGGTTTCCGAGGACTCAGTTCCCACAGGTGAAAGGTCCACCCGCTGCAAAACCAAAGAGCTTGCCGGAGATACGATGGTGTCCTAAGCATTTTGCCGGTGAAGCTGTGCTCTGTCCTTATTGCATGGAACAGGATGCAGACATTGAGGCGTGGAAGCGCGCTGGCCGTGATGTCCCTACGAGGCCTCGCGACCCCTTGTTTGAGGATCCAAAGCAGCGGCGTATAGCTAAAAGCCCTTCGCGAGGCAGGAGCCCAGGGACCGCCAGGAGATCAAAGGACTGGGGCCAAGGCCCGAATAGCTACGTTAATCCGCCCATGTTCCCGGACCCGATGAACAAAGTGACTAAGACCTGGTGGGACGAAGTCGAACGGAGTCCGATGGGTATCGAAAAGCGGATTGCAGAAAGCAAATTGTACTGGCCGAACGCAGAAAATAGCGATTGCGTTAAAGCCATCCGAGCATCTGTTGAACGCATAAAAGATATGCACAACCGCGATTTTTACCGCGGTAGTAACGAAGAGAAAAACAAGTACGACGAGGAACTTGATGAGTACGTTAGACTCAGAGTTGAATTCTTCGAAGTTTCGAAACGGGAAAAAGGCTGGTGCATGAGCACGACGTCAGCCTATGGGAGTAACGCTTCGGAAAGTCCGAGAAGTGCGGATGGATCTGCTCCGGATGTGAAAGGACCGTCAACGACGTCTCCGTCAGTTGGCCCTGTAGTGAAGCTGCCCCCTGCTGTGCCACCCAAAACGTTACAGGCGCCACCGGTGAAGTCACCACCGAGCGGTCCGCCGAAACCACCGCCAAAAGGTTTGGGACCAGGCCCTGGAGTGCCGCGTCCACCCGCGACGCCACCGCCATGGGTTATTCCTAACCAGGTTCCGCCGAAGCCACCTCCAGCAGGTATGGAAGCGCAAGCGGCAGCCGATAGCGAAGAGGCGAAACCGGAAGGCGCGCCAGCACAGGCGGCCAAACCGTTGTTACCGGCCTCAAAGCAGAAAGGAATAAAGATTGGTGGTACGACCGTCATGGATCCAAAGATTCTACCGGAAGTCCGCGAGGAACCTGAAAGAGTGGAACCTCGGGATACCCTTGCCGACATATTAGCGAACGGTGAGATGTGGGAAAGACAGGTCGAAACCCGAGCTGCTGCGTATGAAGCCGGAGGAATGGTGCGCGACGAAGCTTGGGAAAAGGCGAGGGCGCACATTGCGGATGAAAGAGGCATTCTTCGAATGGAGCATGCAAAGATTCGCGCCCGTGAGAAAGAAACTGAAGATGCTGAAAAGTTCCGTCAAGACGAACTCCAGAAAGAAAGAGACAGGTTAGCCCGAGCTCAGGAGGAACTCAGGCAGACCAAAGAAGAGCTGAAGAAGGAGAAGGCGAATATGGGTAAGATCGAAGAACACCTCACAGATCTCGGTTTCAGAGACCTCAGTAATGAGAACCTGAGGCGTATCGGATCCCATATCGGAGATATTGTGAAAGAGGAACAGGTGAAGGCAGCAGGACCCTTACCACACTGGTGCGAGTCGGCTACGACGAGCAAGGCAGCTGGAAGCGTGCCGTCGTCAGCGTCAATGCCTGGACCTGTGGGGTGCACAGTGCCGTTACCTAAGAAAAGAGCGTTTTCGATGCCACCGCCTCCTCCCACTGAAACGCAGCCTCGAGTTGTTGCAGAAGATGTTCCTGAAGCGAAATCAGCAGTACGGGACGGACCGTCTGGACCGCCAGCGCGTTTCGTGCCCGCGGCTGCTTGGACGATCGATGAAACTCAAAAAGGGCTTGATGCTCACGCTGAGAGAGAAGCAAGGTCAAGAAGCAGGCCCAAGCGGTCCGCCGACTCAGCCTCTCCAGCTAAGGAAGATCCTTTACCTGATGTCCGCGTGCAGGGTTTCGGCACGTGTCTCGAACCGTCCGACTCCCGCGGCGATTCAGAAGGTGAAGGGATAGCCCAGGCTTCATCGGATCCAGTTCCCAGTCCTAAGTACAAAGACTGCGGATCGGAGGAAGGCAACAACTTGGACAACGTGCTTACGCAGCATGAAAGGCAAATTTCAGCGAATGATGATCTCAGCGATTCTGGGAGTTCGATCGGAAAGAACTCCACGGTTGAGACCTTTTTGGCAAGAATAACCGCTGGAGACAACGAGAGAGAGAAAGAGCGCTTACGCGCAGCGTTACAACCCGTTGATCTTCGACCAGATGACGAAGCCTCAGATGAAGCGGAAAGCGCGTGCGGGTCACACGTTCCGACGGAGGTTGTTGTTACCGATCTGGAAGACGTAGCAAGCGATGAGAGCGTCGAAACTGATGAAGCGATGCCTGAATCGAAAGAAGCCTCGAGGCCAGAGCCCGAAAAGGATGAGCTAGAAGAGTCACAGCCGCAGGGTTTCGGCACGTGTCTCGAACCGTCCGATTCCCGCGCTGTGAAGTCTTCGAAGCAAGTCCGAGCTGAAAGCTTGCCGCGTGCACGACGCTGCATATCCGCGGAGCCCGTTGCCAAGCTCACGGAATGCAGTGCAAGCGTGGTGAACGAGCTGGGAGTCCAGGCTCGTATCAAGGAGATCAACGAAAAGATTCGATCGGAGAAAGAGCAGTTCGTAAACGAGTGCACTGCAGACGTACAATCGCGTATCGAAGAGGTTAGCGAGCTGCTGTGCAAGGACTGCGGTATTTCGATTTCGGTCCAAGAATGCATGGATGCGCTTGGGTTACATCCAGAAGAAGTTCTCCTGGCTAAGGATTCGGATAAGTTCCTGTGTGCTCAGTGCACAGAAAACGCCACTGCAAGTGTTGCCTACTGGTTAGAGCAAGCACAGTGCGCTGGCCCGAAAGTAGCCGCAGACGGGGAAAGCAATGGTCTGGAGGGCGATCTGGCAGATCTGGATTGGATCGATATTGACGCTCCTGAGTGGCTGGACGACGTCGAAGAGCAAGGTAATACGACTGAGTATTACATGACGCCAATTTTGACTGGAGCCGAGGCTGTCAGACTGTTGAATGCACAGCCCGCGTCGCACGACTTGTCAAGTAGAGCGGCGATCTTCAGAACCGCGGTGCAGGAAATGCACCCCGAAATCGAGGAAGTGTTGGTGCAGGACTCGTTTACTGACATAGAAATTTACGAGGCTGCAGTGAGGGCAGGAGTCGAGCTTGCCTCTGGAAGTACCGACACTGAGAGCGTGTGTGATTACGATTCCGGCTTGGGAAACAAGAGCGTGCGGAAGGATCGCGGACCGTATCTGTATGCGAGGGAGGCTAAGGAAGCGCCCTTCGAGCATAAGAATTTCCGCAGGGAATATGCCCCACTGCTCTTTGAAAGTGAGACTGGTCTTATGGATATAGGATGGTCTCCGAAGTATGCAGAGCCAGGTGATCAGCCAAGCGTGCTGGAGACCGTGGCGAAGTACACTCCCGAAGGTCAAGAGATTCGGCATGATCACTTGCGGATGAGTCAGAGGACTAAGGAGACTGATGAGACTACTCTCAGCATTCGCAAGGACAATGTCAAGCTGATGATCAGAAACGACACCAGGAGGCTGGATGAAATCAGCTCGCTCGAGATCGACTACGATTCGATGAAAGGATTCTTTGAGGAACTGCTTCTGGGCTTAGATAAAAATATGGCTGAATCTTTAAACGACAAGGGTGAAGGTAATGTCTCCATTGCGGTAGACAAACTTCTGGACACTCTGACGCGAGGCTATTATAGCAACCATGTGGGCCAAACGAGAACGGTAACGATATGTGGCGAATGCCATAAGCCTCTGACCGATAGCGAGCGCATCAAGGTCTGCAGTATCTGCAATTGCTGGGTGCATTGCTGCAAGGAGACTGCACCGGATGCGGAGGAGGACGAACTTTCTCGGACCACGAAGGATTGCTTTGCGCGGCATGTCGGAAGCCATATCATGGGTGTCATACAGAGAGGCATACGCCGAGGTGTACGAGCCCGAGATCAGCAAAAAGAAGCAGAGGAAGCAAAGAAACGAGCATCGGAAAGCAAAGCGCTGAAAAAGAGACTGGATGAGAAAGAGAGGCTACGAGATGCGGATACATCAGACGGCTCTTTCATCCAAGTCACCAGCGAGTCCGAGGCGGACGAAAGGCTTGCTGCTTTCCATGCCGAAAGACCAAAAGTCACGCTTGAAGCAGAACAATCGCGAGCAAATCGAAGTGCTGAGAATCTGAGGCGCTTGCGCTCAGAGACGTCAGACGAAGAGGATTTGTCCGGAACGGAGTTTTGTTCAGCATGTGGGTCCTTAACCTGCACTCGCAGCGCAAGAGTTTGCAAGGCTGAAAGGCGAGCGGAGCTCTCGGAATGGGCAGCGGATTTCGCGTTTCAGGAAGTGTATCTCGCGGAGATAACGCACTATTGCGCCGAGTTCAGATTGGTCGATATAGACACGATTCGCGAGGAGATCCAGGCAAGGCTGGAGCGAGTTGCAGGAAGGAATAAGTCCAAGGAGCGGCATTATGAGGAACGCAGATCCAAGGACAACCCAACCGATATGGAAGCGTTGATGAGAGAAGATCCCGATGCGCAGTTTGCTTGCATTCGTAGGATCCTGAGCGCGGCGGCGACCACGAAAGGCAAAAACGTGATCTGTGGAACCAAATGGGTTTCTCAAAGAGCGGGTGAAGGCACTTTCTTCGCTGAAGGCTCCGCTGCCGATGCTGTCATCGATCTGGGAGAACTCACTGATGCGTATCGGGCGATTCAATGCTTTAAAGCGCGAGACAAGGATGGTATGCGTGAAGAAGCGACGAGGAAAGCCAGGGCTTACCTCGCACGTGCCAGTGTTAAGCAGCTCGAGGCCGAGTGCTACACAGAGGCCTGCATGCATATCCTGAGCGAGAACGATAAGTATTACAAATCGAGAGGCATGGGCGCTCTGGAGGTCGACGACCAGGGGGAAGTGGTCGCAGAAGCACCGAGAGACAGCCGCATGGCCGATGAAGGTGCCCGCCGAACGGAGCAACTTTGGACGCAGAATAATATTTCTGTGACTACGCTCATGGAAAAGAGAGCGGATGGAACCTTCAAGATGACAGTCTGGGAGCTTAGCCGAGCTGTGAGCCACGAGAAGCACCGGATGTCAGTAGCTCAAAGAAAGTTGAGGAGACGCGTTCGATGCGGCGTATCTGCCGATGGGCAAGAAAAGTCGCTGAACCAGCGGATCAACGAAGGGAAGTCGAAAGGCGGCCCGCGTGCTGAGAGTTTGCGTCCGGAGGACGAAACAGACGAGCCGATGTCCGAAGGAGAGGAATGGTGCCTCTCGGAGAGCGAGCTGCGCGCATTGCCTGCCGATCGACGTGCCAAGTACGATGCGTACTGTGACAAAACGCGGCAAGAACGCGAAGAAAGGGATGAAGAAGAGTTCGCAGAAGAGCTGGGAAGCGGAAAGTTCAACTGGGAATGCAAGCTTTGCAAGACAGTGAACCCAGCTTGGAAATCTGAGTGCGCCGGCAGCGAGAAGATCGAAGGGAGTTACCGACGCCGACCTTGCCCCGGAACTCAGATCATGAGCTTTGATGGATCGGAGGATCCACTTCTTCCGCCCAGAGCCACAAAGTCAGGTGGCAAAGTTGTCTACACCAGGTACGACATTAGACAAAGAGTCAAACGCTCGGGCACGCGAAAGGCTTATGAGAGCATTATGGAATACAAAAAGCTCATCGCGCGTGACCCGGAAGGAGCTGACACAGGCGAGGAAGCTGTGGAAGTCAGACGCCGCGCCGAAAAGGGGAAAGAGCACGTTGCTACGCACCGCCGTAATGCAAAAAGAAATTTTGCGGATGCAAAACGGTTGGCTGTCTTCTCGGATGAGAACCGATGGCCTTGCTTGCATTGTCCGCCCAAATTTCCTTCGGTTCAAGAATGCATGGGTGCGCTCACGGTGGATGAGTCAGATGCACCAGTGCCGACGGTGGAGAGCAGGTGGAATGAAGGACACCGCAACAAGTGCTGGAAGTGTCAACGCTCCAAGGGAGACTTGCTTAGGCAGTATGGGACTTCGTACTGGGAGTGTCTCAGATGCGAGAACCCACATCTTGCTGTTAGGCAGGGCGAGGAAACCTGCCCAAACTGCAAGAAGCCCAAGGAAACGCGCGCCGACCACACAAGTACTTTTAGAGTTCGTTCGATCTCGCAGCAGGGTGCTGGAGAGTCGGATAGTGGATGGCCTACCGATTCCAACGCCAGCGTCGCTAGTGGGTACAGTGCTACAAGCAGCACGTACAGCGCAGCAGGAGCGGAGATCCTGGAGAGGCGACATAAAAGGCGGAGCAACAAAGGTAAAAGCCAAGCTAAGGCTAAAGCCAAAGCAAAAACACAGGAGTACTTCTATACTCCGAGGGGCGAATGCGCAGGGTCCAATTGTCCTTACAATCATCGGCCCCGCGATGTCGTTCCTGAAGATACTGAGGAGAGGAGTCCCAAACGACGCCCTCTCGCAAATTCGGGAGCCGGAGCGGCCAGAGTTGCTGCCGCAGGGCTCGTAATAGCTGTCCATGTGGGAACTGCGGAAGCCGTAGAAGTTTCCACAATGGCGACGGGTGGTGGTGTCGCGCTGGCTGCAGCGGTGCTGCTGGGAGCAGTCAACACAGTCCAGCGGACCACAAATGCCGTCGGAGAAATTGTCGATGTAGCCAAAGAAGCAGGAAGTGCCCTCGTCAATGCGACAAGTGAGGCCGCCTGCTCTGTCATCGAAGAAGTTGGGAAAGAAAGCAAACGCTTTGTTCCCATAGTCATGGGAGCCATCGCAGTAGTCGTCCTTGTTGGTCTGCATTTCTTTGTCGGTTACTTCTGGAGAAGGGAACCTAAGACGGAGATGCTGAAGGCAGGAAGGAATCCACGTTCCAATGACGCGAGCGTCAAACAGTTGGATCCTGGCCCGGCCTTGCGTGACCGCGTCGACAAAGTCTACGGTGTGCCTTTGGTGAGTTTCTTGGATGGAAATTCATTCCATGACCACGTTGCGAATCGCGAAAGAGCTATCGCGATGATGCATGATGAAATCAATTCCCCTGGGACCTGGGTGATAAGGTGCAAGGACTCAGCGGAGTACTTTACGTACAGAGTCCCAGCACGAGATAAAGCTTCAGGTTGTCCCAAGGAGAAGCAGTTTTACACGCTTAGGATTAACAAGAATGCTTGTATGTCCAAAGCTCGTACAGAGGTATATCGCGATGCTTTCCTCTGTAACTGCGGGGGTTGGGATGTGCTCGCAAAGGACGATAGGGATCGTCTGTGCTTGCACTGCGGCGTGTTGATGCTGATGTGTCGATACGCGTGGAAAATGCCGCTAATCTCGGTCGGACCTCGTGGTCCGGACACGCTCGTTGATAGGAGCACGAGTAGCGCCCCTTCCCTCCATGAGAGAGTGCAACAGCTCGAGGACGCCTGGGAGGTTACCCCGAAAGCTGTGCGCTCTGCCAGGATCAACGAGTCATTGATCGTGCGCCTTCCGTCGGATGACGAAGTGCCGCATTCAAAGGAAAATAAATCCACACGCCTGGAAACTAGGGCTGAACCGCAGCAGGGCTTCGGCACGTGTCTCGAACCGTCCGGTACCCGCGCGGAGAAGCCCAGGAATCCACAGGAAGGCCGGGTGATGATGGGCCGTAAGTCTAACAAAATACCTTTGGTGCGGGAGGCAGTCGTCGACGAAGGAGCCCTGGAAGCAATGTTCCAAGGGTATGATACGAACGCCGACAATGCCGCCGAACTTTTCTATGGGGGTTTAGGCCGCATCCTGGCTATCATGCCGAGCAAGGTGACGCACAAACTTGCCTTGTTTATGATCGGAAGATCGTTGTCAGACATCACCTTGACAGCCTTTACGTTCGATTTGGCTGACATGGTTGATGCGCTCAATGCAGCATGCCAGCGTGGTGTGAAAGTCAAAGTGCTTGTCGACAGAAGCCATGCGCTTTCAGGCACGACTCAGAATATGCCAAGCCGTCTGGCTGCCTTGATGGATGGAGGTGTCGAAGTGCGACTGTGCCGAGGATGCAGCAACGGGACAGGGATCCAGCACTCCAAGACGCTGATGATTGATATGTTCCTGATTGTTGGGAGCGCGAACTGGACAAACGCGTCGCAGAGCAACCAAGAAGTGAGCATTTTGTTCGCTATGAATGCCGATGGCATGGAAGCTCATGCGCGAAGGCTGGAACAAATCCTTGAAGTTTCAGAGCCTTTCAGCGACGCGCAAGTAAAAGCAGCATGCGAGGTGCGAGAGCAACGCAAGGCAGGGAATGCCCAGAATCGCTCGAGGAGCGTGGGTCGCAGCCCAGCGCGTGACAGCACCGAGGATAGGTTCAGGACGATGCGGAAGTTCAGCATTGCGAATCGCATCAAGCGCGGTCTGATGTCCTGAGACCTTAAGTGAATTATTTTTAGAGTGTGACCGCTTCTAGTCCCTCAAAAGCAGTAGGCTAGACAGTTCACCTCTGCAGGGTTTCGGCACGTGTCTCGAACCGTCCGACTCCCGCGAGGTGCACTGCAGTGTGTAGGAAGTGTTTTCCGAAGTAGGCACGTTAGCTTTGTACAGCTTGAGCCATTGCGATCCTTGAGCCTTGACCTGGAGTTCTAGGAACTGGCTGGGCCTGGAGTGCTGGTAAGTTTGTAGGCTGGCGTTTCCTAGGGAAGCGATTTCCGTCCTTTAGGCTGTAGTAAATATCAGCCTGGAGGGCGACTGCAGTGTACCTGTAGTTTGTACTGAAACGCTTACGTGTTTGGT
>ERZ802827.395-NODE-395-length-23105-cov-44.7619_pt1 | contig 23105 bp, 20 predicted proteins | sample MGYA00345652_ERZ802827 | MGnify/ENA primary metagenome ERZ802827 (study PRJEB30503, sample SAMEA104212372) | marine metagenome | biome: Westerlies Biome; feature: [SRF] surface water layer (ENVO:00010504) within the epipelagic zone...; material: water... | reverse complement strand
AGCTACAGGATGTCGATCTTATCTTCCTTGGTGGAGGTGCACCGGTAGATGTATCTCGAGATGCATTTGCTGCTTTTGCAGAAGCGTCTGTTGAACTCACTGATTCACTTGAGATGAACATTGCCGCCCGTTACGAGTCCTTGGACACGGACAGCAGTTTTGATCCTAAGATGTCGTTTCGTTGGCAAGCCGCCGATAACGTTGTAGTTCGGGGGTCGATGTCAACTGCCTTCCGAGAGCCGTCTCTGGTTCAGCAGTATAACGTTGGCACGTCACTCCAAGGTTTGGTAGACCCATTAAGTGGTTCGTCTAGCGCCCTTTTTGTTCGCGTCAGGGCTGAGGGAAGTACCGATCTAAAGCCTGAAACATCAACGAATACGAACTTCGGCGTGGTTTGGAGCCCTTCTGAAAATCTTGATTTGCGAGTTGATTATTGGAAGTTTGACTACGAAGACGTGATCACCATTGAGAACGCACAAGGTAAATTAAACGCCGAACCGGACGGTGATGCCGTATCGCGTGTCAATGGCGTCCTCAATGGTATGCAAGTCGCCTACATCAACGCAGCAACGGTTGAAACCGATGGTATTGATGTGGCCGCCGATTGGAGTGTGTCAGCCGGTGATGCCGGGGAGTTTGGACTGCAGCTAGCTTATAGCCGTTTTATGAGCTACGAAATTCCCGACGGTGCTGGCGGTGTGCGCGATGTAGTGGGTTCGTTTAACCATGATAACTTCGTTCGTTCAATGCCCGAGAGCAAGTGGAACCTGACTGCAGATTGGGAGCGTGGAAACCACAGTGCCTCCATGGTTGTGTATACGGTCGACTCCTACAGTACAGGTCGTGCTGTTCCTGCTTCAGCTCAGGCGCTCGGATTTAGCTCCGGTATTGACCAGTGGAGTACGATCGATCTCGCTTATAACTACAACTTCAACATGGGTAATACAGCTGCCGTCATTACGGTTGGTGCGAAGAATATCACTGATGAGGAAGCGCCTGCAGTCTACGATGCGGCTAACTTCAGTTACGATCCCAAGCAGCATGATCCGCGTGGACGTATGTACTTCGCTCGTGTGAAGTTTGCGTTATAACGTAATCTTGTATGATAAAGGCCGCCTGCGGGCGGCTTTTTTTTGTCTTTAGGAAATCTGATGCCAGCTAATTTTGGTTCTGACAACGCCTCGGGCGTTCACCCGCAGATCATCAGTGCAATGGCCACCGCCTCCTCTGGTGTAGCACCCGCCTATGGTGGTGATGGGCTGACTAAGTCCGTTGAAAATAGCATAGCGGCGCTGTTTGAAACCGATGTCACAGTTTTATTGATGGGGACAGGAACGGCCGCTAACTGTATCGGCTTGGCAACACTTTGCTCGTCGTTCGGTGGGATTTACGCCCACGCCGAGGCGCATATCGTCAATGACGAGTCTACGGCGCCAGAGTTGTTTACCGGCGGTGCCCGTCAGTTCACGGTAATGGGGAAGGACGCAAAGCCCGACCTTGCCGAGCTTGCGACAAAAATTGACGTGTCGGGCGCGCGCGGCGTTCACTCTGTCCAACCCGCCGTGATTTCGATCTCCAATCTGACAGAGCTGGGAGCTCGATTGTCTTGCGCTGATATCTCTGCTTACTCAGATCTAGCAAAGTCGCGCGGTATGAAGCTGTTTATGGATGGCGCGCGCTTTGCCAACGCGGTTGCGGCCGGCTCTGACAGCCCTGCGGATTTGACATGGCGCTCGGGCGTCGATGCCATCAGTTTTGGTGCGACAAAAAACGGCGCGATGGCAGCCGAGGCGCTTGTCTTCTTTAATCCTGAGGAGGCAAAACTTGCAGAGTTTCACCGAAAGCGCGCTGGTCACTTGTGGTCGAAGCATCGGTTTTTAGCCGCCCAGTTTGATGCCTATCTGCACGACAACCTTTGGCTTGAACTGGCGAGGACGGCTAATGAAAAGATGTGCGCATTACGACAGGGAATAGACAGCTGCGAAGCCGTCTCAGTTCTGGCTGGTGGCGACGGCAATGAGCTGTTTGTGGCAATGAGTCCAGAGCATGCTGAAACACTACTTGCGCTTGGTCATCTCTTTTACGCATGGCCCTCATTACCTCAGGGTTACCGATTAGTAACGTCGTTTACGACCACTGATGCGGAGATTGATGAGTTTTGTGCCGATTTGAAACGTCTTTAAGGGCAGTTGATTTACTTATATTGCCTGCCAGGTGCCCCGAACAAGTTCGGTATCACCATCCAGAATTCGCCCTTCGAATCGTGCGCCGCGGGTAACCGGACCTACCCCAGAGGGCGTTCCGGTCATGACAACATCACCGTCCTCAAGTGGCAGGAACGTACTCAGTTCGTCGAGTATCACTGATGGCGGGTATAGCATCAGAGCGGGTCCGCCGCGCTGGCGGAGCTCGCCATCGATGTAGAGCTCTAGCACCACCTCATCTAAGCTGTCGGGTGCGGCGACGAAGTGACTGAATAAGGCGGCCCCCTCAAATGCCTTTGCACGCTCCCATGGGAGTCCTGCTGCTTTGAGTTCTGCTTGCGTAGCCCGTTTTGTTAGATCCAAGCCAAAGCCAATGCCGGCAATGCGACCCTCTTCAATGAGAAGACAAATCTCGCCCTCAAAATGTATGGGCTCTTCGCGGTGCGCAACCAGAACATCGCTAATAGCCGCGTTAGGCTTCATAAATACCGTCATCAGATCCGAGGGCTGGCTGCGCATCTCCTCAATATGCGCGGCGTAATTCTTACCGATGCAAACGATCTTGGACGGTCTGAGATGCCTATTTCCAAAGGTAACGTGATTCATGAAAGATCCTTTTTTTAGCCCCAGCGGGTTATCGCACATATCGCTGTCTAGAGCGACCAACCAACTGCCTCCTAACTGTCTCACTAGGACTAAATAAATCCCCTTCAAACAGTCGCCATCCCAGCAAGCAGCGAGTAATCTATCGCGACTCAAACAATAATCGGTGTCACCCCTATGCGGATTTTTCTTATCATCCTTAGCGTGCTTTTTACCGGATCTGCGCTCGCTCAAGACAAGCCTAATATGCTGATCATCTGGGGAGATGACATCGGTTTTTGGAATCTGTCTACCAACAACATGGGCATGATGGGCTACGAGACTCCCAATATCGATCGCATTGCCGCCGAGGGCGCTAAATTCACTGATTATTACGGGCAGCAGAGCTGCACTGCCGGGCGTTCTGCGTTCATTTTGGGACAGTCACCAATCAGAACTGGGTTAACCAAGGTGGGTTCTCCCGGGGCTGACTTGGGCATTCGGCCCGAGGACGTCACGTTGGCATCGCTCCTCAAGGACGAAGGCTATGTGACGGGTCAGTTCGGTAAGAACCACTTGGGCGATAAAGATGAGTTTCTTCCTACCGCCCATGGCTTTGACGAGTTCTTTGGCAACCTGTATCACCTAAATGCCGAGGAGGAACCTGAGGATCCAGACTATCCGTCGGATAACGCGTTACTCGTTAAGCTGTTCTCGCCGCGCGGTGTGATCCATAGTTTTGCCGATGGCGATATTGTCGACACTGGAGCACTCACTCGAGAGCGCATGAAAACGGTCGACCGTGAGTTTAAGTTAGCGGCACTCGACTTTATGACGCGTGCAGCCGATCAAGGTAAGCCCTTTTTTGTTTGGTATAACACCACGCGAATGCACTTTTTTACGCATACGGCTGATGATGAGCGCGGCTTGTCTGGCCAGGGTTTTTACAACGATGCCATGGTTGGGCACGACATGATGGTGGGTGAGCTACTGGATCATCTCGACACGCTCGGGGTGGCCGACAATACGATTGTTATGTACTCCACCGATAATGGTCCGCATTACAACACCTGGCCTGATGCCGCCATAACGCCCTTTCGTAGCGAGAAAAACACCAACTGGGAGGGCGGCTTCCGTGTCCCTGCCATGGTGAAATGGCCGGGGCGCATCCCCGAGGGTGTCATCATCAACGACATCATGTCGCACGAAGATTGGGTACCTACCTTAATGGCCGCTGCTGGACGGCCTAACGTGGTGTCTGAGCTAAAAGCTGGCGTGACTGTCGACGGGAAGCCTTATAAAAATCACCTCGATGGCTACAACTTTTTGCCGCTCCTGACCGGCGAGACCGATCTGGGACCACGTAACTCATTTTTTTACTGGAGTGACGATGGTGTATTGACCGCAATTCGCACCGGTGACTGGAAAGTGGTTTTTGCTGAACAGCGCGCCAAGGGATTTGCGGTATGGCGTGAGCAGTTTGACGAGCTGAGAATACCAAAGCTCTTTCATCTGCGTCGTGATCCATTCGAGCGCGCCGATGAAAATGCCGATAATTATGAAGACTGGTGGGTACGCAAAGTCCCCCCGCGTATTGCTGTTGCGCGCATCGAGCTTCAGAAGTTTCTGACGACGTTGGCTCAGTTTCCACCGCGTCAGCGCCCAGCGACATTTGGCGTTGATCAAATGATGGAGCCGCTTTACAACCAACAAAAGGGGCAGGCTAAATAAGGTCCTTCGTTGCATCGCCTCGCGTTACCGAGGGGCTTGGGCTTTGCAAAGGCCCCAGCGCGCGCTCTAGATAGTTTTACGAACAAAAAGAACCCTCACCATAGGGGAGAGGGCTTTTTTTGGTGTTCAGATCTTTCGGCAGCGCTTAGGGGCTAATCGTATCCGCTGCGTGCCCGTAAACGACGCCACCATCTACGGCAATGGTCTCGCCCACTACGTAATCACCACTGCGTGCCGCAAGGTATATAGCCACAGCGGCCATGTCTTCGTCCCGACCAACACGACCGGAGGGGATACCTGGACCCACCTGATCGCCAAAGTCCCGAGCGGCCTTATTCATCTCCGATGCAAATGCGCCCGGGGCAATAGCTGTGACATTGATGGCATCTTTGACCAGTCGTGTGGCCATGCGTCGTGTCAGCTGAATGACAGCCGCTTTCGAGGCTTGGTAGCTGTACGTTTCCCAAGGGTTAATGCGAATACCATCGATAGAGGCAATGTTGATGACTTTGCCCGGACGGTCCTTCGAGGCAGCGGCCTTGAGCGGCCCATGCAGTGCTTGTGTCAGGAAGAAAAGTGACTTCACATTGAGGTCCATGACCTTATCCCATCCGCTTTCGGGGAAAGTCTCAAATGACTCGCCCCAGGCCGCGCCCGCATTGTTAACCAAAATATCCAGCGACTTTTCATGTTCAAAGTAGGTGTCTGCAAGTGCCTGACAGCCGGCGACTGTACTCACGTCTTGTGGCAGCGATATGCAATTTGGACCCAGTTCATCAGCCGTGGCGTCACAGACATCAGCTTTACGTGATGAAATATAGACCTTTGCGCCTTGGGCAATAAAGCCAGCGGCGATCATTTTACCAATGCCGCGGGAACCACCTGTGACGAGTGCGGTGCGCCCTTGGAGTGAGAAAAGGGTTGACGTATCCATGTATAAAAACTCCGAAATTATCGTTTTAATGAGCACACTATCTAACCACGGATAGCTTAAGCAGGCACCTACTGCGAGCGCATCGATCGGTACTTTCGGGCATTTAGTTCAGTGATGACCATGACGGTAGCAGCAAGCGTGCTGACAAGACCGAGCACCCACAGCACCGATGCCTGACCACCGATAGGGAGAATCCAGCCAAGGACCCAGGGACCAACTGTGGCGCCTGCAATGGCACTCAGTAGAACTCGTGCACCGGTCGACGTACCGCCGCCGCCAGTTTTCAGCATCCATGCGTAAGCATTGGGAAAAATGAGCCCCATAAACGCGCCGGTGAAGCTGGTATCTGCAAGAGCAACGGCTCCTACCAGCACCGCGCCAAGTGACAGGCTGATGCCCACCAGGCCACACAGCGCAAATCCCAAGGTCGTTACCCATGTCGCCAAGGCGGCGGCGCTCAACCGCACGATGACAAACCAGAAGAAGAACTGAGACATATACGCCGCTGCTATCCCTTCGCCACTCGCAGAGGCACTTAACAGTGATGGCAACCAATAGGTCAGACCGGCCTCGAGAAAGAGCATCAGGAATGCGGTGACCAGAAGGGGGTAGATACGTAATAGCTCAGCGTTGCCATCTTGAACAATCGCCGTGTTTGGTACCCGATCATCAATGTTCCAAGCCCCGAGCATGACGACGAGTGAGAGTACGGCGATGAATGCAAAAAGTTGGCCACCGGAAAGGAGTCCCTGACTCAAAAGCCAAGGCGCTGCAACTGCACCCAGGCCATAGGTAGCGTTCAACACGTTGAGCAATCCTGCGTTCTTCTGCGAGAAGTAGGTCACGAAGAGCGTATTGAACGACATGGACAGACCACCGAAACCCGCACCGAGTAGCGGCGCAGCAATAAGCTTAAGAATCCAGGCATCACCCATTACAATCAATGCTGATCCTAAGCTCAGAGCCAGGCTTGCTATGGCAATACGCTTGCTGTTAACGCGCTCAAGCGATGCGACGAGTGCAGATCCGGTGACTACGGCAGACCCAAGCCCGTGGAGTGCGAAGAAGAGACCAAGATCCTCGGGTGATCGCGCGAGTAGTGTGCCCATATCGGCCATAAACAAGCCAAGCAGACCCTGCTCAAGTCCAATTAAAATGAACGCGATGAAGCCAAAAGTCAGCAAGCGATGATTGGGAATGGTCAGCATTAGCTACCTGTGAAAACAATGTGTCATCAAGGGCGGCTACCCTAAAAGAATTCCAGGAGGAAAGGTATACGTATATGCAGCAGCCGGTCGAAATTCTCTTCGTGTGTACCCACAATCGTTGTAGAAGCATTCTCGGTGAGGTACTGGCTAATGAAAACTACAATGGATTTTTTCGTGCTTACAGCGCAGGGAGTCAACCCGCGGGCGAGATCCACCCGCTGACGCTACGCTATTTGAAAGCCAGATCGCTCCCAACTGAAGGACTTCAAAGTCAGTCGTGGGACGAGTTTGACGATCACGACTTTGATTGGGTGATTACCGTGTGCGACAGCGCAGCGGCCGAGCCTTGCCCACTTTGGATGACTGAGGCTAATCGGCTGCATTGGAGTATGAGAGACCCTTCAAAACAAGAAGGGGATGACAAGGCAGTCGAAGGTGCTTTTTTTGAGGTCATGGACGCGCTCAACCAGAGGCTATTAGAGCTTAAAGAGACTCTCAGCTGAAAACGTCTGAATTCAAAATGAGCGAGTCAACCTTGCCGACAACGGGACTATTGGCGGCATTTTCAAAGCACCGATCGATCATCGCATAACGCTCGCGTACGCCGTCTCTGAACGAGGGGTGGGTAAAAATATACGGGTCGCCTGCGCGCAGTGACTCGATGACGCGTTCGGCCAGCAAGTGCGGGTCGATGCCATTTTTTACCTCGTTTGATAAGCCCGTCGCCATTTTCTCTGGGTCCAGATCGTTATCAGATGTAACGAGTGATCGGTGACTGTCATCGTACTCAGAGGGACGAACCCGGTCTGACAGATAGATCCGAGTTTTTACGAACCCGGGGCACAGCGCCGCCACATGGATACCAAAGGGTGCCAGCTCCATTGACCAGCCCTCGGACAAGCCGGCAACAGCTAATTTCGTCGCGTTATAGGCGCCTGCGTATGGGATACCACTCATACCCGCCATTGATGCGACGTTAATGATCCAGCCGCCACCTGCGGTCTTGATATGAGGAACGATCGACTTCATACCAAATACGACACCCATGAGATTGACGTCGATGGTCCATTGCCAGTCGTCCGCAGAATGCTCTTCTATGGGACCAGTCGAGCCACTGCCTCCTACGCCCGCATTATTGACGAGCGCATGAATCGCACCGAATGTCTCAGCGGCGGCATTGGCCACCTGATTCCAGTCGCTTTCCTTTCGAGCATCGGCCTTTATAGCGAGAACATTGATGCCTTGTTCGCTGAGCGTGGTTTCTGCGGTTTTAAGCATTTCTGGGGAAATATCGGTGATGACGACATTCATGCCCTCGCGCCCCACAGCTTGGGCGATAGCAAAGCCAATTCCCTCGGCGCCTCCTGACACGACTACTGTTTTCCCTGAAAACAATTCCACTCGAACCTCCAATCTTGTTACAACATGAGTTGTCGGCAATCCGGCAATCCGGCAATCCGGCAATCCGGCAATCCGGCAATCCGGCAATCCAGCTCCGGCAACCTGAGCTGGGAACCGCGATGCTTGCGACGCCGATAGTTAACCGCAGTTACATGAGATTGAACAGCGCCGTGTTGCCTCCCAGCGCCGTTACGTTGTCGGTCACGGTGTGCTCGCGGACCAGCCGTTTGAGATAATTGGGTCCCCCAGCTTTAGGGCCCGTGCCCGACAGGCCATGTCCGCCGAACGGGTTACTGCCAACGACCGCTCCGACCGTATCCCGATTGATGTATAAATTACCGACCAAGTGCTCTTTTGCGAAACGCTCGTGCAACCCTCTGAGTCTGCTGTGGACGCCCATGGTGAGTGCGAATTCAGATCGGCGAATATCGTCAATGATCGTATCGAGATCCTCGGCGTCGAATCGGATGATGTGGAGAATAGGACCAAAGATCTCTTCTTCCAGTTCTCCAAGGGCTCCAATTTCCCAGGCTTGCGGTTCAACAAAGTATCCACTTAGTGCAGGATCGACCGAAGGGCTCTTGGCAACTAGGGTCGCGGAGGTCTCGAGGCGTGCCACATATCTATCGATTTTAGCCTTTGCGACTTCATCGATGACGGGTCCGACATCTGTGGCTAGGTCATGTGGGTCTCCTACCTTGAGTTCCTGCAGCGCACCGGCAAGAAGACCGATCATCTTATCGGCCACGTCAGTTTGGATAAATAATACTCGCAGTGCTGAGCAGCGTTGCCCGGCCGATCTAAATGCTGATGTTATGACGTCATCGATGACCTGTTCCGGGAGTGCCGTAGAGTCAACAATCATGCAGTTGATACCGCCAGTTTCGGCGATGAAAGGAACAATGGCTCCGTCTCGCGATGCTAGTTGACGATTGATCGTGAGTGCGCTCTGGTGGCTTCCTGTAAAGGAGACGCCGCGGATGAGTTCGTTGGGCAATACCCTATTGCCCACGTCTGGACCGTCACCAAGCACCAAGTTAAGTGCGCCGTCAGGCACACCTGCCTCTCTAAACAAATCGCAGGCACATTGAGCGATCAGAGGAGTTTGAGGCGCGGGCTTTGCGATGACGGTATTACCAACGGCGAGATTGGCGGCGATTTGCCCGATAAAAATAGCCAATGGGAAATTCCAAGGGCTGATGCACAGCCACGGACCACAGGCACTGTAGGTAAGACGGTTGGTCTCGCCCGTTACGCTTGGAAGATCGATGTCAGAATCCATCAGTGAGGTCGCCTGCACTGCGTAGTAACGACAAAAATCGACAGCCTCTCGTACCTCGTCGATACCATCATTGAGTGTTCGCCCTGCCTCTTTCGCAATGAGCGAGGTAAGCCGCAGCGTATTTTCTTCAAGTAGCAGTGCAACCCTGTTGAGTAAAGCCGCTCGTTGGGTCACCTCTGTGGCCGACCAGGTGGCAAAGGTTTCGTGAGCCCGCATTACTGCTAGATCCATGGCTTCGGGCGTCGCATTAACGTACTGCCCGATCGGCGTCCCTGTCGTGGGTGAGTTCGAAAAAGCGACCTTGTCACTGTTGCTGTTCGTTCTGTCGATGGTATCTACGAGCGTAAGTTCGATGGGGTCGTATCGCCTAGTTTCAAAGGCGACGGCCGTAGGTCGTGCGTCTAAATCAAAACCGTGAGCTGAAGCCCATTGTGATTCGCCACCCGCGAAAACCTGTCTGGGTAGCGGAATATTTTCGTTGGAATGACGATTTTGGTCAGTTGGCGCGTCGCCCGATAAGAGTGCTATGGGGTCGACTACGAGCTCACTGATCGGCAGTTTTGCGTCCAAAAAGCGATTTACAAACGAGCTATTTGCCCCGTTTTCTAGCAATCTTCTGACTAAATATGGCAGTAGGTCCTCATGCTGCCCAACGGGGGCGTACGTTCTGACTTGAACGCTCGGGTGCTCTTCTCGTAATAACGTATAGAGCAGGTCGCCCATCCCATGCAGCTTTTGGAGTTCAAATGGCCGATTAAGTCCATTTGCTGCTGTTAGAAGTTGTGCAATCGTTATCGCGTTGTGTGTTGCGAATTGACAATAGATCGAAGGACAGGCCAGAAGCGTATGCATGCAAGCTTCATAGGAGAGGTCGGTGTGGTGCTTTGAAATGAATACCGGGTAGTCCTCAACCCCCTTTTGTTGCGCATCCTTAATTTCAGTATCCCAGTAGGCGCCCTTTACCAGTCGCACCATAAACCCATTGTTTCTTACGCTCGCCAGTTGCCCAAGCCACTTGGCGACTTGCAGCGCTCGTTTTTGGTAAGCCTGAAGGACAAACCCGAGACCACTCCAGTTCTCAATTGACGGCTGCGCGCAAAGCCATTCGAACACATCCATGGTTAATTCGAGTCGGCTGGACTCCTCTGCATCCAGGCTGAGGCCGATATTGTAGTGCTGGGCTAGTTTAGCCAGTGTCAGAATCTTCTCTTGAAGTATGGGAAGGCAATCTGAGCGCTGACTCTCCCAAAACCGTGGATGCAGCGCTGACAGCTTGACCGACACATTGTGATTTTGACTCAGCGGCAGCCCTGAGCCGCACTTACCCACGGCGTGAATGGCGTTTTCGTACTCTGTAAAATACCGCTCTGCATCGCGCGACGTTCGCGCGCCCTCGCCCAACATGTCAAAGCTGCATAGCGAGCGCTCTTTTGCAGACCGGTTCAAGGCTGACTGGATATCTCGCCCCAAGACAAACTGTCCTCCTAATATTTTCATTGCTTGGCGCGTTGCATGGCGGACAGTTGGTTCTCCAAGCCGCTGCGTTAGGGTGGAGAGCCACTGCGCAGGCATAGCTTGTGACGCCGATTCGGCGCCTACAATTCTCCCTGCTAACATGAGCCCCCAAACTGATGCATTAACCAGTTTTGAATCCGAGCTATTTTGATGCGCTCCCCAATTGCCCTCTCGAATTTTCTCGGAGATGAGCGCATCTAGCGTGCGGTCATCGGGAACACGAAGCAGCGCTTCCGCGAGGCACATGAGGGCTATGCCTTCTGCATTGGATAAGCCAAATTCACGTAAAAACGCATCGAGTGTTCCGGACTCGTTGGCGCGCGTACGGCTTGCCTTTACGAGCGCGACCGCTTGGTTGCATGCATCACCTCTGTCGCGAGCGTGGGCTCTAATGGCCGCTTCGATCTCGGGCAGAACAACGGTATCTGCCGCGTAATGCATCGTTTGAATGTGTTGTCGATTGAGCTCAGGCATTGTCATCTCGTATTAATGCTATTCGGGCATTGTTCTGCTTAAATATAGGCCTTACGTTCCTTTTACCAATAACACTAAATAGGTAAGGAGTTACCGTGTCACTAACATTGGATTTTCAGGACCACGTTGCCCTGCTTACGCACGATGATGGCAAGCGAAATGTTTTTTCACCAGATGCGATTCGGGACTTTAATGAGGCGCTCGATGAAGTCGAGGCTAAGTCTGCTTCCCTTTTGTGGGTGGGCCGTGAGGGCTGTTTTTCTGCGGGCTTCGATCTTAAGGTGGTAACCGGCGGTGATGCTGACGCGGCTGCTGCCATGGTTAAGGCGGGCGGCGAATTAGCGTTTCGCATTTTCACCTTTCCTCATCCGGTTGTGTGTGCGGTGACGGGCCACTGTCTTGCATTGGGTTCGGTGATGTTGGTTTGCGCGGATAAGCGCATTGGCATGGCTGGAGACTTTAAGTACGGTCTTAATGAGACCGCGATTGATATGGATCTACCGGCGTTTGGTTACGAGCCAGCTGTTTACCGGCTGTCAGAGGCTCATCGGTTTGAGTCCATCGTCGCAGCCCAAATTCATTCGCCGGAGTCGGCATTGGCGGCCGGCTTCCTGGACGAGGTGGCGGCTCCAGAGGCGCTTATTGATCGGGCGATGGCGCATGCGTCGCGTTTGGGGGCTCTCCCGCAGCGCGCATTTGCCGCAAATAAGTTATTAAGCCGGTCGATTCCGATTGAGCGGATTCGCGCTGCTATGTCGTGAACAGAGGCGTATAAATAAAAAGAGTAAACATTATGCTTGCGAAGTTATTAGAGTGGTTTTTAGGTGCTTTGCCCTTTTTCTTCGGGTTGGCCTTTTTAGCTCCACTCTCGGTGCAGGTTATGGCAGAGTTCGGAGTCAACGCGATTGGCAGCGTTGACACGTGGACTGTGGCGCTCATCATTTTTGGTGCCTGGGGAGGCTTAGCTTCATGGACGGGACGATGGATTTAACTGCTAAAACAGAACTTGAGCTGCGTGCGATGGAGCGGGCAATTGCAAAGCAACACCTCGATAAGTTCCCCTTTCTTTCCCTCGCTTGGGGCGTCGGCAATTTAGCTTGTTGGTTAGCCGTTTGGGTGCTTTGCCTCAACGGCGTGATGCCGCTTTGGCTGGGTTTTATCATTGCGACAATCAATATCGCGGCATCCTACTTGCCATCTCATGAAGCCCAGCATTCCATATTCGCGATGCCCGGGAAGCCAAAGCGTTGGCTTAACGAGTTGGTAGGCTGGCTGAGCCCCATTCCTTTAGTCATACCTTATTCCGTATTGCGGGCAACGCACATGGAACACCACAAGCATGCGAACAATCCAGAGCTCGACCCAGATCACAGTGAGCATTACGACACGATAGGTGGCTTTTTTTGGTCTAGCCTGCAGTGGCGCCAACCTAAGCCCCATGGCAAAGAACATCCTTATTTGCGCTGTCTAAAGCGCATTGGTCGTGAAGATCTTATTCTTCACTCAGTGGCTTATCAGCTCGTTTACTTGAGCGTGCTCTGCGGCATGGCACTCAATGGTTTGGCGATTGAGGCTGCGCTGCTGTGGTGGTTGCCAAGATTCGTTGCGACGTTCTACGTTCAGTTTTACTTGTCATGGGCGCCGCATTACCCCAGCTGTGGTACCGACCGGTATAACGACACACAAAGTTTCAAGTCGCGCTTTGGCAACATCTGGTCCTCAGGTATGCAGTACCACGTCATTCACCATCTGTATCCTCGTATCCCATTGGTCCGCACACCAGAGGCTTACAGGCAAATGAAGCCGATTTTGAAAGCCCAAGGCGCACGCGTGGACGCAATCTGAAGCAAGCTAATGCGACGCTATTTGGGCGTTGCTATTAAGATAAACGCCCTGAAGTCTGACAGTGAGTGGTAGCGTTACGATGTCTTCCCAAGAGTTAAGTTTTACGGCTAACGTCGATCGGCAGTTTCTGCGTGCGGCTAATCTGCTTGACCTACCCCCTGGCCTCGCCCAGCAAATTCGGATCTGTAACGCGACGTACACTGTTCGATTTCCGGTTCGGCTGCGGGAGAGGATTCATGTGTTTACAGGTTATCGCTCTGTCCACTCCGATCACATCACCCCGGTAAAAGGCGGCATTCGTTACTCACTGGCCGTTAATCAGGATGAGGTCGAGGCTCTCGCCGCTTTGATGACCTACAAGTGCGCCGTGGTCGATGTTCCATTTGGTGGTTCAAAAGGGGGGCTGTGCATAAATCCGAATGATTACGATGAGCATGAGATAGAGCAGATAACCCGTCGATTTGCCTACGAGTTAATAAAGCGTGATCTTATCCATCCAAGTCAGAATGTTCCCGCGCCGGATATGGGTACGTCGGCACGGGAGATGGCTTGGATAGCCGACGAGTACCAACGGCTGCACCCGACGGAGATCGATGCGTTGGCTTGTGTGACGGGCAAGCCCGTCTACAAGTCGGGAATTGCTGGACGAGTGGAAGCAACGGGCAGGGGAATTCAATTTGCACTGCGCGAATTTTTCCGTGAGCCACTGGACGTCAAACGTGCATCGCTCGAGGGTAGCTTGGATGGACAGCGCATTATTGTGCAAGGCTTGGGTAACGTTGGCTTCCATGCGGCAACGTTCCTATCGCTCGAAGACGGTGCCAAGATCATTGGCATCGTTGAGCGCGACGGAGCGCTCATGAGTGATGCGGGACTCGATGTCGCCGCTGTGAAAGAGTGGATTAATACGACGGGAGGCGTTCGGGACTTCCCGGGTGCAACCTTCATTGCAGAGGGCAGCCTGGCGCTCGAGTCCGAGTGCGACATTCTCATTCCCGCGGCACTCGAGGGCGTCATTCACGCTGAGAACGCGGCTCGCATTAAAGCAAAGCTTATTATCGAGGCGGCCAATGGGCCAGTCACCGCCGCAGCGGATGAGGTGTTGCGCGCCAAGGGTGTGGTTGTGATCCCTGATCTTTATGCCAACGCTGGCGGTGTCACCGTCTCTTACTTTGAGTGGGTAAAAAATCTCTCGCACATTCGCTTTGGTCGAATGGAGCGCCGAGCTCAAGAGGCAACACAAGCGCTCATGCTGACCGAACTAGAGCGATTAAGTACGTTGGTAGGCTCAGATAAGTGGGCCCCCACGGATAATTTTCGGACGAATTACGCGAAAGGTGCCGATGAACTCGAGTTAGTCCGATCGGGGTTAGATGACACGATGCGCGACGCGCTACAGGCCATGCGCGTGCGATGGCACGAGGACGAAAAGGTGGATGACCTTCGGCTATCGGCTTACATGATTGCCATTCAGAAAATCGCGCTCAGCTACCAGTCAAAATCGCTGCTCTAGCTGAACGCTCTGAATCCGTCGTGCCTCCCCAAGGCGCCTTGATGAGCTCGAGCTGAAGCGACTAGCGTCAGTCGAGGTCTGCTTCTAACGCTTCGCCTTCAGAGCTTTCAAAAGTCTTCGCAAAGACCTCGCCTGTTGCAATAGCAACAATGGGGAGAACCCAAATTAGACCAATCAGTAGCGGTATTGATCCGATAATAATGAGCAGCATGGCTACTAGCATGAGCCCGAAATAACGCCACCAATATCGGGTTATGGCTTTGCGAGAGGTCTCCATCGCTTCCCAGGCGCCCATATTTTTTTCAACGACTAAGTACGGCGCAAACGAGTATGCGATCGATAAATAGATACCGGGTAAAACAAGTAACAAGAAGCCCGCGACAATAAGTACAGCCATTAAGACAAACATGACGATCAAGGGGATGGCCTGGTTATAAGGCTCCCATAGTGTACTTACAGCGGTTTCCTTCCCTGCCGCGCGTCTGATTCCTAAAAGTCCGAGTCCAACGCCAAGCGGAAATAGGATCAATGTAACGATTATCCCGATTAATGAGGCCGCGATGTCACCCGAAGTGCCTACCGTAGCCTCCTGAGCTAGTGTGATTCCAATCGATATTAGGGCATAGAGGCCGATGGCCATGAAGTAAGTAAGCTTGAAACCTACCTGTTTTTCGCGAGCGGTTTTAAGAACCTCGCCAATGCTCCAGTCGGTGTTTGTAGACATGATTCCCCCAGAAACAGTGTTATTTTGCTGAGCATGGTACGGAGATGACAAAACTTCAAGTTTCCAACCGAATCGTTTTAATCAGGGTCCGTATCGACTGGATGTTACAGTGACACTTCTACTGAACCTGGCGTAGATGTGCTTATGAAATACGATTACGACCCCATTCCCCTCGACTATCCAGCAGCACCCGACTCGGGGGAGATGCTGGCGCGTGCACAAGACTATGTGGACCAGATCTCGCGCCGCCGATCGGTGCGTCATTTTTCTGAAAAGTCCGTACCGCGGGAGGTGATAGAAGCCTGCCTCCAAGCCGCCGGATCAGCACCCTCAGGTGCCAATCATCAGCCTTGGCACTTCGCGTGTGTTAGCGACCCTGACATCAAGCGGAAGATCAGGATTGCCGCGGAGGAAGAGGAGCGAGCATTTTATGGTGGGCGCGCTGGCGATCAGTGGCTCGATGATTTACACGGGCTGGGAACAGATGCCCAAAAACCCTTTATAGAGACTGCGCCCTGGTTGATAGCAATCTTTGCGGAGCGCTACGGGTTCGATGATTCTGGTGAAAAACAGAAAAATTATTATGTGCCCGAATCGGTTGGGATTGCCACGGGGCTATTGATTAACGCGTTACATCATATAGGTTTGGCAACGCTGACACACACGCCAAATCCAATGGCATTTTTGAGCAAGATCTTGGGTCGCCCGAAGAACGAACGACCCATGATGTTACTGGTCGTTGGTCACCCGGCGGCTGATGCGATGGTGCCTAGGGCCGCAACTGTGAAAAAGCCCCTCGAGCAAATCGCCTCCTTTTTTGAGTAGCTAGCGGCATAGCCGAGAGGAGAGCGCCGTACTCGGCTGTTACGATGCCAACAACCTTCGCATCCATGGGATGTGGGCACGGCCCATGAACATGTGACCTTGGATAAAAAACGTCGGTGCGCCAAACAGGCCAGCCGACTCTGCCTCGCGCTGTAATGAGGGTAGATCGTCATTTAACGCATCTCGGCTAAGGCCGCATGCCTCAGTGAGGCTAGTCAAAAAAGCAGTGTCATTAATGTCCTGATTTTCACACCAGTGAGCATGAAACACTCTCTCGACAAAGGCGGTTGTATCACCCTTGAGTGAGACTAACCATTGTAGTGCTTCAGTTGTATCGATGTGCCTGCAGGCGGGGTCAAACTGAAGCTCTCGAAGGTCTGCGTAATGCTGCTGCAGCCGAAACTCTGACTCGAGTCGCACTTGGTGGTGTTGACGGGTAACACGCTCATCGCTCACCTGAGTAGGAAGTGCGCGCTCTGCTGTTTGAAATGGCCGCCATTCGATGGAGACGCCGTGGCTTTTAGCGAGATGAATGATGGGTTTGATGGCCAAAAAACAATCCAGTGATTTAAAGTCAATATAAGCCGTTATCATGGGTTGAGCTCATGTTGGACGTCTGGTGCATTACCCTGTTTGCCGGATAGGGCCCATTGGATGTAGGGCAAATGCTCTCGACCAAAGAACACGTCGCCGTTTAGCACATAGGTAGGCACCCCGTAGATTCCAGTATCGAAGCGTTGACTCAGTATATCGTCGTGAAGGCGCTTACCCTCGCCGAGGATAAATTCATCGAAGCCAGAGCTATTGACCCCAGCCCTTTCCAAGCAATGCTTAACGACCTCACAATCTTCAATGTCGAGCTCTCGGCGCCAAAAAGGTGGAAATACGGCTTCCAAATAGTCGGGAATCTGATGTCGGTGGTACAGATTTACAAAGAGGATGCCCATGTTAGCGAGACTCGAATCCCAAATTTTCTCTGTACCTTTTAGTACATAGCCCTGTTGCTCAGCGTAACGTCGTGCGTCCATATAGGCGTAGCGAATCGCATTCCATATCAGTGGGCTGCGGCCGCTGGACTCCACCACAGTGCCTTTATCTTTTTTGGCAGATCCCAGATAGCTTGGTATATCGAGGGTATAGGGCCGCCAGTCAAACTGAAGTCCTAGCCGGCGTTCTAGCTCCAATGTTGGTTTGACCGAAACAAAGGCATACGGACTCTTTACATCGAGATAAACAATGAGGGGGCTGTGGCTTGTGCGTAGTTCCATTTGAGTCCCGCGAGTCCGTCTGAGCGCTCTAGTCTCACCGCCAAGGGCGACTATGCAAGCGCTGATATCCTGCTACTCTTGATGTAAAGAATACAGGAGAAAGCGACGTGGGTACTGCAGAGCTAATAGACACAAGGGCTGACTATCCTCGGTTATTCGAGCCCCTCGATTTGGGCTTCACCACCATCAAAAATCGCTCGATCATGGGCTCGATGCATACCGGTTTAGAAGAGATGCCCGATGGCTTCGAGCGCATGGCGGCCTTTTATGCCGAGCGCGCTGCGGGTGGTATTGGCATGATCATCACAGGCGGTATTTCACCAAACGAAGAGGGCGGTGTTGCGGTTTATGATGAGGATGGGAATCCTCTTTTTTCCGCATCGAAGCTTAATACGGACCGCGAGGCAGAAGGGCATCGGCTGGTCACCAATGCTGTTCACGCTGCAGATCCCGACGTTAAGTTTGTCATGCAGATACTGCACATGGGTCCGTTGGCCCATAATCCTCACCTGGTTGCGCCCTCTAAGGTTCGCTCTCGGATTAGCAGACTGACACCCAATGAACTCGATGCTGAGGGCATCGAAAAGCAGATTGCTGACCATGCAAATTGCGCTCGGTTAGCGCAACAGGCGGGCTACGACGGGGTCGAGATTATCGGGTCTGCCGGTTATTTACTCTCCACATTTTTGGTTGAGAAGACTAATCAGCGAACCGATCAATGGGGTGGTTGCTACGAGAATCGAATGCGCTTTCCGCTCGAGGTGGTCCGACGTGTTCGCGCTACTGTGGGTGATGATTTCATTGTCATTTTCCGGATTGCCGCAATGGACATGCTTGAAGGTGGTATGAGCTGGGACGAGATTGCGCTCTTGGCGAAGGAGCTCGAGAAGGCAGGCGCCAGTATCATATCGACGCACTTTGTTTGGCACGAGGCGAACGTCCCAACCATTGCCACCATGGTGCCCCGAGCTGCCTTTACACGTGTCACTGCGCGTGTTCGAAAAGAAGTCAGCATTCCTCTGATCACTTCCAACCGCATCAACATGCCAGAAGTCGCTGAGGAGGTTTTGGAGCGAGGCGATGCTGACCTGGTGTCGATGGCTCGCCCCATGTTGGCTGACAGCGAGTTTATGAACAAAGCAGCCACCGGCCGTCGCGATGAGATTAATACGTGCATTGCCTGTAATCAGGCGTGTCTCGATCACACGTTTAGCATGAAGACGACGTCGTGTTTGGTTAATCCTCGAGCATGTCACGAGACTATGCTGAGCTATGAACCTACGACAGCGCCGAAGTCGGTGGCTGTCATTGGTGCGGGTCCTGCGGGCATGGCGTACGCCACGGTCGCAGCGGAGCGAGGTCATAAGGTGACGCTCTTTGATGCTGCCGATGAAATTGGTGGGCAGTTTAATTTAGCCAAGCGGGTACCCGGCAAAGAGGAGTTCCATGAAACACTTCGTTATTACAACACTATGCTCAGCAAGCTCAATGTTGACGTGAAACTGGGCCAGCGCGTTGACGCCGCTAAGCTACAAGAGATGGGATTCGATCATATCGTTGTCGCGACAGGTATCACGCCACGCACACCGGCGATCAAGGGCATCGATCATCCTATGGTCGTTGGCTACATCGACGCGATCATGGGTCGCAAGCCCATTGGTAAAAAAGTGGCAGTCATTGGTGCGGGTGGTATTGGCTTCGACGTGACCGATTTAATTACGCACGACGGCCCGTCGGGTGCCTTAGACATTGATGTTTTCGCACGTGAATGGGGAATCGATTTCGATAATCACCCTCGTGGTGGGGTGACAGGTGTTGAGCCTCAGGTTGCTAGAGCGGACCGGGAAGTCTATTTAATCCAGCGCAAATCAACACCCGTTGGTCGTGGTCTGGGTAAAACGACGGGCTGGACCCATCGAACTACCCTGGGCCGTCGAGGCGTCAACATGCTCAATGGTGTTGATTACCGGTTGATTGATGATGATGGTTTGCATCTGATGATCGAAGACAAGCCGGTTAGTCTAGACGTCGATACGGTGATCATTTGTGCCGGGCAAGAGCCACTTCGCGAACTCTACGATTCGCTCGACAGTGCAGGCGTCAGTGTTGAGCTGATTGGCGGTGCTTTTGAGGCGGCCGAACTGGACGCGAAGGCGGCGATTAATCAGGCCAGCTGGTCAGCGTCTAAACTCTGAGAGCGGTGGAGGGGAAGAAATGGCATTTTGGTATTTGAATGCGGCGGCTTTTATAGCGCTTATAGGTGCGATTTTTCACGGCTATGTAGGGGGTAAAATATACCTTGCTCACATTTATCAAAGCGAGCTTCTGCCTTTGACACGTTCATTGAGCGTTGTCTCTTGGCAGGTGTTTACCATTTGGTTGGCGGTGAGTGCCGGCGTTTTGGTCTGTGTCTCGTTAGACGCCTCGCTCGCCCTCATGGCCTATCCCATCATATTGGTCAACGTTCTGTGTGCGGCATTGTTTGTTTATCTTGGCGCGACGGGGCACGGCCACTTGCTTAGGCTGCCCGGTGCGTATTTGACAGCTGCCACAGCGGCCTTAGCCTATCTGGGCATTGCTTAGGCTTGTGACGTAACGGTGTGAAAATGACCCGCAAGCGCCGATCTGCCGATCAAACGCCGCGGGTATAGCGGTGCTTACATATTGTTGAAGATGAGTTGAGATACAAAAGAGTTGGCGTTTTTGCAGCTAACTAAGAGGCTCATATCAGCTTCGACTTCCGGGTTTTTCTCGATAAAATCACCCCACGTATTTGCCATTTGGCCACGCGCTTCATACGAGTACCAATGGTTCATTTGAACGAAGTCATATTCCACATCTTCAAAACCTAGATAGGGGAAAAAGTAATGGATTCCCCAGCCTTCGTAGCCGGCTTTGTCCATTTTCTCCTTATTGGCCTCGGCCTGCGCATAAAGTTGAGCCATGGTCGCGCCCTCTTTTAGTGTGCACTGGACGAATTGGACGGGTTGTTTTTCGTCGCGCTCTTTCATCGGAATGCGATTATGTGTCACGGCTGAATTAAACATCGCAATTGATCGATTGCAGGTTCCTGCCTCGCCGTCTGGTGAGGTTGACGAATTACTGGCTGACCATCCGCCGTATTGGTTCGCATAGCTACCCCACTCCTCGTACATGGCTTCTCCATCGGGCCAGGTGCCCCACAGAATATAGTCATAGTCACTTGTGTCGCCGCCATGCATTGGGGTCATAACGGCCTGTGCATACTTCGTGCCGACATCGGTCGAAAATTTGCCATAGGTTTCGCTCTGGGCAACGACATCTGCCATCGTTTTGCCCTCATTGAGTGAACAAAAGAAAAATTCGCTCCTGGCTTCGTATTCCTGCGCTTGAACCGTCATGGAGAGTAATGCCGCTATAAGAAAAAAGATCTGCTTCATAAAATGCCCCTTGTTTAGTTAACAACCACACCGGATGTTCACCATCAGTCTAGGATAAAATTTTAGGATTTCCAGATATTCACCAGACGTGCGTGAACGCAGGGGCATTCGTCTGTATAACCCTTGAGCCAACGCGGTGGCCTGTGGTCAGTTTCCGCAGGACGACAGGCTCGGTGGAATTGTATCGATCAACGTGACGGGTAATCCCTGAGCATACAAGTCTAAGGCGTCATTAAGCGTTTGCACCGCACCTACATCGTCGCTTATTGAGGTGTTAAAAAAGCCAGCTGTACTGAAGAGTGCAACATGTCGACCGCAGGCGGGGGCAAAAATGGCGGGGATTGCCATGGGCTGCTCAATACCCGTGCCCTGGCTTGCTGAGATCAGTCCGTCACGGACACCGCTAGCGAACTCAGCTGCAGTGTAGCCATTATTGATGTAGTTGTTCGAAATCGTCGGGTCACCCAAATCCATGCGCACAAAAATGGGTGACTCGGTAATGTGATTGGCTAGCACATAACTGGGCACGTCACATCGCCACGGCGCTTCTGTTTGTAGTTCGACACAGGACTCATCTCTCAGCGGATCGTGATTTTCGTTTCGATCCGACCATGCTGACTCAATGGCTGCCGCCACGGTATCCCTTCGGTCATCATCGGGCAGGAACGGGATGTCAGGTGTGAAGTTTCCGTCGCATATTAGTTGCGTCGTGTGTCCTAACCCTTTGGCTCTGGTTGCCAGTCGGTCTCCTTGCTTGGAGACCGCGCCACAACCCGCAGATGTGCCGCTAATGGTGAATAGCCCAGAGCCTCCTAGGGGTGGTAGCGACACAGTCCCGTCATCAGAAACCGCACCCAGTTCTAGGCTATCCATTGCAGCGTTCAGAATATTGGCTCCCTGAAAGTGAATTCTGAACTCCGGTACCGTGTCGGTGGCTGCAATAATCACATCCGAGCGTTGCCCCGCAAAATTGTCGGAACTGCAGTAGTGGAGAAATACTTTATTTGCGTCCGGTCTAAGATTTGCCTGGTCTTGACTAAAAATACCCTCGAACTCTGAGCCATTTGGCGCACTGCTACTGGTCATTCGATCATCACCACCGGAGCACCATCGAGCGGCACAGTCCTCTCCTATACATCCGCCGCCACCTTGAAAATTGATCGACCAATTTTGCTCCCCAGCAACAGTTGCTGCGCGCTGTATGAACATGATTGCTTGGCTACCATCATTACAGATCGCGTTTTCACCGGAGAGGGTGACACGCTTAAATGAGGTGCCAGTGACGACTGATGACTCTGGGGTATCGACGCAATCGAGCGCTTCAGAAAACAGGGGCGTTTCGGGCGGCGCCGGTGGCGTTGGTGTCACGATGGGTGGCGGGGTTTGTTCAGGGCTGCCGCCTCCGCCACAAGCTGAGAGAGATAAGGCGATAACTATGATTACTGAACGCATGGCAGAAAAATTCCTTCGTTATCAGAAATGGATCGGTCTCTATACGGAGCTTTTTAGGAAATCCGTCGATCTCGGCGACTAAGCAATATCGCAATCTGCTATCTGTCAGCCGGGAAGGACTGTTCGGGATCACCCTCTTTCCATACTGGATATTTCGCCATAACGGTGGTGAACAAGTTGCTTGTCAACAAGATGTCGAGCCACTTGCGGGTCATGGAGTAGGGAGCTTGCCCCCACCAGATGAGGTCGACAGCGGCAAATTGCCTGACAAAGGGCATCACAGCGACATCCACCGCGGACAGCGAGTCTCCCCTTAAGTAGCAATGATCAGTCAGTAGTTGCTCAAGCTGATCAAGAAAGAGTTCACCCTGCTCTCGGTACCACTGTTCGCTCTGCTCAGGGAATCTAACGGCGTACTTATAGCGATCTAGCCAGTGCTTAAACGTATTGTCACAGCAATTGATAAGTGGGTCCTGCAGACCCTGACCTTTCAACCAGTGATCCGTATCCCTCTGATCGAGCGCCCATGCCATAACATCGAGACTTTCGTCGATGACACGTCCATTGGTTTCAATGAGAACAGGTACAGTGCCTTTTGAAGAGGCTTCCAGCATGTCCGCGGGCTTATCTTTAAGGGCCACTTCGCGCAACCCAACCTCGATGCCAGCATAAACAATAGCCATCCGTGCGCGCATGGCATAGGGGCAACGTCTGAAGGAGTAAAGGAT
>ERZ802827.392-NODE-392-length-23215-cov-8.65117_pt1 | contig 23215 bp, 27 predicted proteins | sample MGYA00345652_ERZ802827 | MGnify/ENA primary metagenome ERZ802827 (study PRJEB30503, sample SAMEA104212372) | marine metagenome | biome: Westerlies Biome; feature: [SRF] surface water layer (ENVO:00010504) within the epipelagic zone...; material: water... | reverse complement strand
AAGCCTTTCTTAGTTCCTTTGAAAAATTCACTGATCGAGAGCTTCTACTACCAGTAGAAGTGCCTTGAACAATAGGATCAAATCATTTTTGAAGTCGCACCTATGAATTGGTGCGTTTCATGTATTCTAGTTCTAGTTTGTGTTCTAGTTCATTCATAAGTTTAAAATAACCTCTCCATTATATGTAACGCCAAGTGATGAACCAACATCAAGACCTTCATTGAAATTTTTCTCATAAGCATCTTTTAATTTATAAAATTTTTTATCTGAAAATCCATTGGCAGACATTTAAAACCTCTTAAAAAATAATTTAAACAACAATAAAATAAGAACATATTAAAATATTTTGTAAAGATAATTTTAAGAAAGCTTTTTAATGTACAAGCAAACTCATTTAAGCTAAGAAAAGTCAATTGTAAGTATTAAAAGGAGAGTAAAGTGGCATCTTTAAATTTTAACTCAGGTAAAAATTTTATTATTCCAACCGAAAATGACATGACCTATAGAGGCCTTGGAGGTGATGATATTTATATCATCTCAAAAGCAATTCCAAGTAACACAAAAATACAAATTATTGATACAGAGGGTTCAAATGTAATTCAATTAATTGATGGTATAACGATTTCTACATCTCTTTTTACAAAAAATGCAACTAGACTAACTCTATCAAATGGTTCTGAAATTACTATTAATGGTGCTGATAAGTTTACTTACGAAACGAGTGGTAACTCAACTACAGGGGATATTGGGTCTCAGTGGACTTACTCACAATTTGTAAAGGGAATGGGGATTACTAGTGGACCACCAGCATCAGGGTCAGAAAATGGCACTGCAAATTTTGTTATTAATGATACATTCACTGTACCTGAGGAATCTGAAGAAACACCTGATGATTACACAATAGTAAATATAGATGTTTCATCTGATACCACTATTAACGCAACGAACGTATCCGAAGACTTTCGTTATGAGGTTGGTACCGATGGCATTTCTAAAGAAGGAGCTTTTGCAGTTACTATTGATGGTTTTGATAAATCAAACGATAAACTTACTTTGGTTTTAATTGGAGGTACGTCAAATCTAACTACACAACAATTTGATTCTATCGAAAATATCGATGTAACTTCAGATGGTATCTCTGGAACTCAAATTTACTTTGCCCCTGACTCAAGCAAGGATAGCGCTACATTAATTTTACCAAATATAGAGGAACGTATTGTAGATACTTGGACTGTAACGACATATACGGTTGAAATTATTGCTGATATAAATTTAGTATAAAGATTAATAAACATAAAAAACTCAAAATTAATATGAACAAGCTGTACTCAAACTTAATCCCCTTTTCTCAATTACCAAAAGGTATATGGAGGAAAATAGTACTTTTTGGATTATCTATTTTTTTTATAAATGCCGGTATAACTCACTTCACTAATGTGAATTTTTATTTATCCATAATGCCACCCTCTTTTCCATTGCATGAAGAGGCTGTCTATATAAGCGGTTTTTTTGAAATTATTGGGGGTATAGGATTACTTATACCACGTTTTCGTAAAATTGCGGGCTGGGGTCTATTTGCTCTATTAATTGCTGTTTATCCTGCAAATATATATATGGCAATAACACCAGAGGCATTTCCTGATATACCTTTGTATGCCCTCTATATTCGTCTAGTTTTTCAATTTATTTTCTTCTATTGGGCTTATTCGCTTACAAGACCTAATTTTAACCCAGGTTATTAGATGTAAGCCTAAACCCCCATTGGCACATCAGAGTCAATGATCACAGAGGAAATTAACCATTTATTATTCTCTTTTATAAGCGTGTAATCGGCATTTGCCCTAAGATACTTTTCATTAGACTTATTAAGTCTAGAAAAATTTAATCGTACTATAGCAGTATTATTTAATTCTGATACTGTATCCATAGAGTTTACAAAGGAATACTCCCAACCAGTTTCTTTAATGCCTTCAAAGTTTATAAAAGTTGAAATTTTTTCGTGTATACTTTTTTTTCCATTATTTAAAACCATAATTGGAAATTGAAAATACCCATCCAATTCTTTTTTGGAATTAAAATCTAAAATATATCTTTTAATTGCCTCATTAGGAGTTTCCCTATGATGAGTATTAGATTGTGTATTCCAGTTTTCAGAAGTGATTATATAAATAACTAATATCACTGTTGATACAAGAACTATCGATTGAGCTAACCAGCCAAATCTCAATGCTATTTCAATCATTGTATAATCCTTTTTGTGTGTTGATAAATTTTTATATGTGATTTGGGTGTATAATGTATATTTAAAAATTAAAAATTAAAAATTAATAAAATTTAAATTTATTATAGCCATATTAAAATATAGTGCCCAAAGTTATACAACTCTGGACACTATCTTAAATTAAACTTTAAAATTTATAGTTTAATTTCATACCAAAATTTCTTCCTGGTAAAGGAACTTCATTCTTAACAAAGGAAGAATGATTCCTAGCAACTTCATCAAGAAGATTTTTACCAAATAACAATAAGCTTATTTGGCTTTGGTTGCTTAGCGTAAAAGATTTTCTTAGAGAAAAATCAAGCATTTCATAAGCTTCGGTCATCACCTCACCTTCGCCGATGTCATTTTGTTTTTCTACATCTTTATATGTAAGTCTAGCCAAAAGATTATCCTCTGAATAAGAAACACTTAAAATATTTCTAGCAGGTACAATTCTTGGTATATTAGAACCATTGCTAAACTCTCCAGTAACTGAGTCTCTGCCTAAAGATAAAGTAAGGCTTCCTCTATCAAATTCAAAAAGTTGACTTACCTCAAGCTCATAACCCTCAAGTTCAGCATCTCTTTGTAGATAATTTGCTAAAATAAGACCTCCATGATCATCATGCTCTTCTTCATGCTCATCATGCTCTTCTTCTGACTCATCTTTCAAATAGATATAATTATCAATATTATTGGTGAAGATATTAGCCCTAAAAGAGAAATTATTATTCTTATAGAAAACATTTAAGTCGATATTGTTAGCAGTTTCAGATTTAAGATTTGTATTACCAACCTCATATCTTCCTGAAACAAGATGCGGACCATTCATAAATAATTCTGTAGCTGAAGGAGCTCTCTCAACTCTTGAGAAACCTACTCCAATAGTTAAATTATCATTGATTTCTCTTGAAAGGCCTAGAGCAAAGCTTGTTTTACTAAAATCTTTATTAAAGTAATCAATTTCCTCTTCATGCTCTTCATCATGGTGCTCGTCTTCATCGTGATGTTCTTCTTCATCGTGATGTTCGTCTTCATCGTGATGTTCGTCTTCATCGTGATGTTCTTCTTCATGATGGGCAACTGAACCTTTACGAGATATATCATCATATCGTAAACCAAAATCGAGGTGAAACGTACCAAAATCTTTACTTGCATAATAACCTACTGAAAACTCTTCATTGTCTGAAGGTCTCATAAATATTTCAGAACCAAATATAGAAATTTCTTCTTCAGAATAATTTAAAGATAATTTTTGGTCTAAAAGATCATTTGAAATATCGAAAATTATTCCAAATTCTTTGGCTTCATTTTCAAAATTTGTTGGACCTTCTTCATGGCCATGCTCATCATGCTCATCTTCATCATGATGTTCTTCTTCATCACCATGGTCTTCTTCAGCATGCTGCTCTGTATGAAGATATTCAGAAGATCTTAAAAAGTAATTAATCTTTTTAAGCCATGAGTTATTTACAATATATGAGCCTTCAAAGTCAAAAACATCAGATTCTGTATTAGAAAAAATTCTCTCACCTTCGTGCTCACCCTCTTCATGATGCTCTTCTTCATCGTGATGGGCTTCTTCTTCATGTCCGCCATGTCCTTCATGACCTTCACCATGGAAAGGGACACCAAAAAGGCTTTCTGAGTTTTTATATGAAAAGCCAAAATAGCCCCAATCGCCAGTTTTAGAAATACCAAATCTTTTTGAAGTTGATTCAAAATCAGAGTTTGGCAAATATCCAAGATTTTCTTCATGGCCCTCTTCGTCATGATCTCCTTCTTCATCATGGTGCTCGTCTTCATCGTGATGCTCTTCTTCAGAATGAAGAATAGCGCCATTAGGAATATCAAAATTATCAAATTGAGAATCCTTAATTGCAAAACTTAGATTAAAACCACCAATATTATTTTGATATGAAAGACTTCCGGCCTCACCATCATTAACTGATTGAGTTTCAAGACCAATTTTTAGATTCATTTTTTCAAAATCTTCTCTGGCAATTGTATTATCAATTATATTTATAATCCCACCAACTGTTCCACTTGAATAGAGTAAAGATGATGGTCCTCTTACTATTTCAATTTGTTGTATGTCGTTTAAATCAACTTCATTCATATGATCATCACCAACAGATGAAACATCTCTTAGAGTTTTTCCATTGTTCATTTTTTTTACTCTACTGCCTGATAACCCTCTAATTACGGGGTGACCTACTGCAGAGCCAAAGTCTGATGATTGAACACCTAGTAAGCTATCTAAAGACTCACCCAAACTTAATGTGGAGTCAAAAATAACATCATCACCAGCTATGACATGAATAGGGTCATCAAGGTCGGATAGATTTGTATCTATATATGATGAGTTCACTATTATCTCATCGATTTCATTTATCTCATCAACTTCGTTAGAGTATAAAACTTTACTGTGTATTGTTAGAGCACCCACAAGTAAAAATGCTATAATTAAATTCTTCAATTTAATCTCCTTATTAAAATTTAAAAAAATAGAAATTTAAATTTTAGGTGGAGCTCTTGAATGAAAATTTTTGATTATCCGGGGGTTAAAAATATCTAAATCTTTAGAATTAAAGTAAATAGATAAGAAAAGATTTTCTATTGAAATATCAACTAAAAAATCATCCAAAGTTTCATTAATGCAATAATGACACTCAGCCTCAGAGTGCTCAATTTCATATTCATTATGGTAAAGAGGCTCTAAAGCTAGAGATGATACTAAAAATAATCCTGCTAGAATAAACAAGTATTTTTTATTGAAAAAATAAAGAAATTTATTCATGGCAATCGCAATCCATATGATTATTCATGGCAATCGCAATCCATATGATTACAGAGTTTATAATTTTTATAATGCGCCATAGAAATTATGGCAGACCCAATTATTGTTAACAATATTTCTCCTGAAAAACTGAAAATTAAAATATCCATAAATAACGCTGAAACAAGAGTGGCTATGCCAACCAGCCCTGTAAAGAACACAAGGGAGTTGTTATGGTTTTTTAATCCTACAGTTAGTGCAAAAATACTTATTGGAACAACAATAAACAGAAGAATATAATGAATTAACTCACTATCTAAAGTTAATGATAAAAAGCTAGAAAATATAATTAAAAAAGATGGAAAAAAAAGACAATGTAATACACAAAGCAATGAAACTCCTATAGAGAGCTTGTCTGAAATTTTTTGTGCATTCATTAATTGTGCAAACATAATTAAATCTTCAATCCTTTATAAATAAAAACTGGTAGTCCCTAGGGGAATCGAACCCCTCTTTCCAGGTTGAAAACCTGGCGTCCTAACCGATAGACGAAGGGACCACAGTTTCATAACTGTATATATGTCTAATTAGAGAATATCAAGTCATCCTGTGAATAGATCTCTGATGTGAAATTGTACTGCTTTATTCCCATTCCAGTCATTCTTTTTTATAACTCCAGCAATATGAAGTAAACCTCCTGAATGATTCATTATAAGGTCTCCGATAGGCGTTCCTTTTGCGCTAAAAGCTATTGCATCAATATTGCCATAATTAGCATTTGAAAGCTTAACCTTTAAGTGACCAGTCCCAACTTCGCCCCAGTAGTCAATTTTTGCATTTTTTATAATAAATTGAGGTTCAGGATTACCCTGACCGTATGGTGAAGCGAGTTTAATTAAATCATATAAATCTCTGTTTATAATAGATGAATCTATTACATCATCATAAAAACTTACTTTTTTTAAAGAATTTTCATCAGATCTATCAAATATTTTTTTACTACAAAACTCTTTAAATTCCTCAAACCTTGAGGAGTCAAGGCTAAAACCTCCAGCCATTTTATGACCTCCCCCAGACTTAAGGATTCCTCTATTCACAGCATCTATTATTATTTCGCCTACATCAATTCCTGAGACTGAACGTGCCGATCCAGTTGAAATACCATCAATTGTGCTAATAACAAATGATGGCCTGTAATACTTTTCTTTTAATCTACTAGCAACTATACCCAAAACCCCCAAATGCCAATTATCGCCATTTACAACAATAGAATTTGGTATTGAGTTTAATTTCTTAGAAATAAGCTCTTCCTCAATAATATTCGTTGCTTCAAATAAAACAGTTTGCTCAATATTTTGTCTTTGTTGGTTTAAATTATTCAACCTTTCAGAAATCGCCATGACTTCATCTTCACTTTGTGAGGTAAGGAGCCTAAAACCTAAATCTGATGCCCCGGTTCTTCCGGCAGCATTAATTCTTGGTCCAATTCTAAACCCTAATTCAGTAACCCCTATATCTTTAGATCCTGAAATAGCTCTTAAGCCCTCAATACCTGGTCTTTGCCTTTTTGAAATTATATCTATTCCCTCTTTTACAAAGGCTCTATTTAAACCCTTAAGTTTGACAACGTCACAAACTGTTCCTAAGGCAACTAAATCCAAGTATTGCTTTAAGCTGGGCTCTATTATGTCTGGATATAAATTTAACTTTCTTATTGCTCTTCTCAACCCTACGATAAACACAAAAGTTAAGCCTACCGCAGCTAGATCATTAAGGGATGAACTGTCCTCTTTCCTAGAAGGGTTTATATGGGCAGCACATTCTGGCAAAGGCTCATCAACTTTATGGTGATCAATTATAATCGCCTTCATAGATTTACTGTGAGCATAATCCATGACATCAATGGATGTGGCACCACAATCAACTGTGATAAAAGTTTTTATACCTTTGTTATAAAAACTATCTATTGCAGCTTTATTTGGTCCATAACCTTCTTTAAGTCTATCTGGAATATAAATTTCAGATTTAATAAGGTAGTGGTCAAAAAATAACTTCAGAATCGATGAAGATGTAGCTCCATCAACATCATAATCGCCTAATATCCCAATAATCTCATTATTTCTTATTGCTGATACAAGACAATCTATTCCGTTATCCAAGTCAAATAAACAGCTTGGATCTTTGAGCAGCTTATTAACTTCTGGATAGAGAAAATCATTAACTTCATCAGCTTCAATATGTCTTCCAGCAAGAATTGTTGCAATAATATCTGGAATATCATTAGCATTTTTTAAAAGTGATATATTTTCTAAATCATCTGCTCTTTTTTTCCATAGAGACCCTTTGGAAGAGATTCTATTTTCTATAAAAGAAACGTCTTTTTGCATTGTTAGCCGAGATCAAATTTTTCTTTATTAGTATGATGAGATTTAATCCATCTTACTGTTCCTGAGGAAGACCTCATAACAACAGTATTCGTCCACAAACCATTATTATTTTCAATACCTGTCAGCATTGAGCCACTAGTGACTCCAGTTGCAGCAAATAGTGCATCCCCACTAACTAGATCATTTAACTTATATATTTTGTTATAATCACTAATTCCCATCTTAGTAGCACGATCCTTTTTTTCTTGATCTTCTAGAACTAACTTCGCTTGCATTTGACCGCCTGTACATCTAAGAGCTGCTGCAGCTAATACACCCTCAGGCGCTCCACCAATTCCCATATAAATATCAATACCTGTTGACTTATCAGTAGTATGAATTACTCCAGCAATATCTCCATCAGGTATTAACTTTACTCTAGCACCCGATGATCGAATAGCCTCAATAATATCTCCATGACGCGGTCTATCAAGGACACATACTGTAACCAATTCAATAGGTTTTTTTGTAGCTTTGCTATAGGCTTTCACATTTACATCTGGATCTTCATCGAGATGAACTAAATCATCAGGACAGCCTGGTCCTATAGCAATTTTATCCATATATACGTCTGCTGCATTCAATAAAGAGCCTTTTTCAGCCATAGCAATAGTAGTCAAAGCATCTGCTTGCCCCTTGGCTGTTAGAGTTGTTCCTTCCAGAGGGTCAAGGGCTATGTCAACTTCAGGACCATTACCGGTTCCAACTTTTTCTCCAATATATAGCATTGGGGCCTCATCTCTTTCACCTTCGCCAATAACTACCTCACCTCGAATATCAAGCTTATTAAGTTCCTTTCTCATGGCATCCACAGCTGCTTGATCAGCCTCTTTTTCATCACCTCTTCCAACCAAGAGTGATGATGCAACGGCAGCCCTTTCGGTTACCCTTACTAACTCAAGAGTTAAAATCCTATCTATAGTATTATCGCTCATAAAAAAACCTCATAAATTGTCCTTAAGGACTGGTAAAAAAATTGGATCCATAGATATTAAATCAGAATTTATCAACTCAGAAAAAGCTGAGTCAATTGATTCTGAATCAATCGGATGAGTTAACATAATAACAGGAGTAAAATTTTTTTCATCTTTTAAATGAACACCACCCCTTTGAATAACCTGATCGATTGAAATACCGTTCTTCCCTAAAATTGATGTTAAGTTTGACATCGCTCCTTTCTGATCCACTAAAAAAACTCTAAGATAATAACATCTCTCTATAAAATTTTTATGACTAGCCGGATCAGATAGATTTATATATTTCTTATTGAATAAATGATGCTTGATACCCATTGCATAATCTACAACATCAGATAGTACTGATGATGATGTTGGACCTTCTCCAGCCCCTTCTCCTTCAAGAACTAAAGTTCCATTATATTCTGTATTTATACAAACGACATTACTTACATTTGATACCGAACCCAAAGAGCTATCAACTTTTACCAACGTTGGGGCAACTTCTTTTCTTAGGTTACCATCTGTAATTGATGAAGAAGCAATTAATTTAATATTATAGCCAAACTCATGAGCATACTTATGATCAAGAGTTAAAATATTCTCAATACCTTTAACAGAAATACTTTCAAGTGATGGGAATTCCGAGAAACATAGAGAATTTATAATTGAAAGCTTATGGGCTGCATCGAGCCCATTAATATCAAAAGAAGGATCAGCTTCAGCATAGCCTAGGTTTTGCGCTTCAATGAGCGCCTCTTCAAAAGTTTTATCAGCCTCGCTCATTCTGGAAAGAATAAAGTTGGAGGTGCCGTTTAGAATTCCATAAACACCATTAATTTTATCTAACACAAGCCCTCCTCTAAGGGTTTTTATAACTGGAATTCCTCCAGCCACAGCTGCCTCATAACCTATAAAAGAGTTATTAGAATCTGAAAGTTCTGAAAGTTCCTTTCCGTGTGATGAAATAAGGGCTTTATTAGCAGTAATAAGACCTTTTTTATTTTTAATTGTCTCTAAAGCTAAATCATAAGCAGTTCCAGTATCACCACCAATTAATTCCATAACTAAGTCAATATTTGGATCTTTAGCCAGATCTAAAGGGTTATCAAACCATTTAAACTGACTTGTATCAAAAGAGCGCTTTTTATCTTTTTTAGATGCTGAAATACCTGAAACTTCAAATTCAAACTGGTATTTTTCTTCTAATTCTTTCTTATTTCTAAGTAAATTCTTAATTACACCAGATCCAATAGTTCCAAGACCTGCAATGCCAATTTTGACTAGATCATTCATCAAGAAGCCTTTTTAAATTTCTAGCGGCTTGTCGAATTCTTTGTTCATTTTCAACCATTGAAAGTCTAACAAAACCCTCACCATTTTCTCCGAAACCAATACCAGGTGATACGGCGATATCAGCTTCTTCTAGAAGAATTTTAGAAAACTCTAAAGATGATAAATGTTTGAACTTATCTGGTAAAGGAGACCAAGCAAACATTGTTGCTTTTGGGCAAGGAACATCCCATCCAGATCTTGAAAAAGACTCAACAAGGACATCTCTTCTTGCCTTGTAAACATTTCTAATTTCATCAATTATTGATTGTTCGCTGTTTAAAGCTGCTGCTGAAGCAACTTGAATTGGTGTAAATGCACCATAATCAAGGTAAGACTTTATTCTTGTTAAAGCCGAAATTAAATACTCATTTCCTACTGCAAACCCCATTCTCCAACCCGGCATAGAGAAGCTTTTAGAAAGTGATGTAAATTCAACAGCAATATCCTTTGCACCCTCAACCTCTAGAATAGAAGTAGGCATCTCATTTTCATCAAAATAAATTTCTGCATAAGCCAGGTCTGACAATAAAATAATGTCATGCTTTTTTGCATAAGGAACAATTTCTTTATAAAAATCCAGAGAACAAATTTCTGCTGTTGGATTTGAAGGAAAATTAAGTATCATTGCTTTAATATCTTTTTTAGAACCTTCCACTTTTGAAGAAATTTCCTTCATCAAATCAATACCTGAATTTACATTGTAATGAACTAAATTTGCTCCATTTATAATAAACCCAAAAGCATGAATTGGATAAGCAGGATTTGGAACTAAAATAGTATCGCCGTCAGATGCCAATACTTGAGCCATATTTGCAAGGCCTTCTTTAGATCCTATTGTGGCAATGATTTCCTTGTCATAATCAAGCTTAACATTAAACCTTCTTTCATAGTATTTAGCATTTGCCTTTCTCAAGCCTGAAATACCTCTGGATGCTGAATATCGATGCATTTTAGGGTCTAGACTTGTTTCCACAAGCTTATCAACTATATGCTTTGGTGTTGGTATATCGGGGTTACCCATACCAAAATCAATTATGTCCTTACCCTTTGCTCTAGCAGAGTCTTTAATTCTATTGACCTCAGTAAAAACATAGGGAGGCAATCTATCTAATTTTTCTAATTCTCTCATATTTTCAACATTATTACTTTTTAGACAGAGCTTCTTTAATATCTAAGCTAGAATTATCATCACCCTCATTAACAATACAAATATTATTATGATTAACTAATGGCCATTTTGCCTCTTTATCTAATTTATAATATTCCTCATCAGTTAAAACTTCTTTTACTTTATCGCTATAAAGATACTTACTCCTAATACTCTCACTTGTTCCACAACTATTAACTAGGAAAACAATCATCAATAAAAGAAAGGTTGATTTCATAACTAACTAATAAAGTTAAATATGTGTATCTTCAAGATATAAAGAGTCCTCAATACCGAATGTATCATTTAAATTCTGTATGCATTGAGAAGCAGCTCCCTTTAATAAATTATCAATTACGCTACATACCACCAAACTCTTACCGTCGTCACCCAAAGAAAAACCGCCTATTTTTGCGAAATTTGTATTCACAACATTAGAAATAAGAGGTGGACTTTTATCAATTATAATCAATTTTTTATCTTCATAAAATTTCTTGAAAATTTCGTAAACTTCTAATTCTGAAGACTTCTGGTCCAGTGAAAAATGCGAAGTAACGAGAATACCCCTAAAGAATTCTGCAACATGGGGTGTAAACGTAGTTTTTTCATAACAATGCCTTTTAACTTCTTTCTCATGAGTATGATTAGATAGAGAGTATGGCAAAATATTATTTTTTAAAATTTTAGGATCATTCTTATCATTTGGAGTTGAACCTGCTCCGCTATAACCAGATATTCCAACGCAAGAAACTTTTGAACTTATGTGATCTTTTAATGGAGCAATAGCTAGTTGCATTGCTGTCGCATAACAACCTGGATTGCTTATTCTTTTTGTGCCTTTTGAAATATTATGTATTTCAGGAATACTGTAACTCCATCCGTCATCAAATCTATAATCCGAACCAATATCTATAATGATAATTGTGTCATCTATATCTTCAATTTTGTCGATATAGACTGATGATTCACCGTTCGCTAACGCGCAAATTACAATATCTATATCAGGAAGAGATAATGATTCTAAACTTAGATTCGTATACTTAAGGTTAGGATTTTTTATATATCCATCAACATTTTTTTCAGCAAGAGACTTAGAAAAAGCCATAGATAGATCAAAAAGAGGATGTGAATTCAAGAGCTTTATAATTTCTTGACCCACATAACCTCTTCCACCTAGCAAAGCTATTTTATATTTATCTTTACTCATTGAACTACCTTACTATTAATTTTTAGACAAAAAAAGAGCGCTTTAAAAAGCGCTCTAAATAAATTATAAAAATTTTTGTTAACGCTTTGAGAACTGGAAGCTTCTTCTGGCCTTAGCTCTACCATATTTTTTACGCTCTACTACACGTGAATCTCTTGTTAAGAAACCTCCTGGTTTAAGTGCTTTTTTTACTTCAGGTTCAAAATTTACCAAACATTTAGAAATCCCATGACGAATAGCACCAGCTTGGCCTGATAAACCCCCACCCGTAACAGAACAAACAATATCAAATTGATCTACTCTGTCTGCAGCTACTAAAGGTTGGTTGATAAGCATTCTTAAAACAGGTCTAGCAAAATAATCATCGCTAACTTTATTGTTAATTTTAATAACACCAGATCCAGCTTTTAACCATACACGCGCTACAGCATTTTTTCTCTTTCCGGTGGCATAGGCTCTTCCTAGCTCATCTACCTTTTTTTCTGGTAGAGGAAGCTGGGTTTCAATTTCTGAAACATCTTTTAAGGATTCAATTTTTTCTATTTCTATTTCCATTATCTTTTCACATTCTTGTTGTTTAACGATGATACATCGATTGCTTCTGGTTTTTGAGCTTCATGAGGATGCTCTGAACCAGCATATACCTTTAAATTACCAAATTGTGTATTAGACAAAGGTCCTGTTGGCATCATTCTTCTTACAGCCTTTTGAATAACTCTTTCAGGAAATTTTCCTGCAAGAATTTTCTCTGGAGTTGTAGATTTAATTCCACCTGGGTATCCAGTGTGCTTGTAATACTTTTTATCCAGAAATTTATTTCCAGTAAAATGGATTTTTTCAGCATTAATAATTATCACAAAGTCTCCGTCATCAACATGAGGAGTAAATGAAGGTAAATGTTTTCCTCTCAATCTGTTTGCAACAAAGGCAGCTAACCTTCCGACAACAAGATCTGTGGCGTCGATTAGAATCCATTTTTTTGTTATTTCTGTGTGCTTAGTAGAAACTGTTGTTTTCATGTCTTTTATCTTTATTTTGTTAATTTCAAGACTTCTATATATTTATATTATTTATGTCAATAAATTAATATTTATTATATATTTCAATAATTTATTTAAAGGTAATTATTTACCTTGCCTTGATAAGTACAATGAAAACACAACAAATGAAAAAACTATTAAAGAAAAAAATTGATGAAGAATAGCTGTTTGCCATGGTACCATTAGGATAATTGTAAAGATACCTAAGGCTATCTGAATAAATATTAAAAGCAGTATCATCAATGAAATTTTCAAAATAAATTCATTTTTCCTTGAAAAATAAACATTTGCTAAACCGCCAATAAAAACAATGTAACCAAGAGTTCTGTGATTAAATTGAACATTTGATCTATTTTCAAACAAATTAAGTATCTCAATACTTGGAATCCAATAATCAGAAGGAACTATACTTAGTCCCATTAAAGGCCAAGTAGGATAGATCAATCCAGCATCTAAGCCTGACATCAAGCCGCCTGAAAAAATTTGTACAAAGACTATTATTAGGAAGAATAAAGACCACAAAGGTCTTGTCCCATTTTTTTTAGATAACTGTATATTTGATACTTCAAATAAAAGCATTAAAGTATTGTAAATAATAATAAAAGCCATACACAAATGAATAGTTAATCTGTACTGGCTAACATCGACTCTCTCCGTAAGACCACTTTGAACCATGTACCAGCCAATGTAACCCTGTATGCCAATTAAAATACTAATTAATGCAGATCTTCTAATGACGCTCTTTGATAATTTTTTCATACTCCAAAAAATCAAAAAAGGGACAACACAAACTAGGCCTACTAGCCTTGCCAACAACCTATGGCCCCACTCCCATAAGTAGATAACTTTAAATTCAGCCATAGTCATAGAGCTATTAATTAGAATATATTCTGGTATTTTTTTATATTTCTCAAACTCAATAACCCAAGCCTCATTAGAAAAGGGTGGAAATATACCATAAACTGGCTCCCATTCAGTAATGGAAAGGCCAGAGTCGGTTATTCTTGTAGCTCCACCAATCAAAACAAGTAAGATTAAAAGGAACAGTAATGTCGACGACCATAAAATTAAAGGTAGGTTTGTATTTTTTTTAGTTTCATTCAATTTAAATCTCTTTATATAGAATAGTTAGTTATTTAATAAATTAGGTATTGGTGGTTCATGAGTTATTTAAAACAAAAAAGTAAAAAACTAATAGGAACAATTATTATTCCAATTTGGTTGATGCTTTTTCTAGTTTCTGTAAGTATTTTGGGTGAAATATTACTCCCTAGTTTTAATAAGTTTGAAACTTTTTTATTCTATCTTTTTGGAGGAATTTCATGGGTAATTCCAGTGCTACCGCTCATAAGCTGGATGCAAAAAGAAAAGAATTAATCAAATCGACCATAAGTTATTTTATTAAGAAAAAGTATAGCTGCTAAAAAAATTAAAATCACCAAAATTGCTGTCATAAACCTAACCTCTTTAATTATTTATATTCTTTTATAGACTCTTCAGTCTAAAATTTTAATATCACTTATTGACGCACTGTGAATTATAAAATTTAATCTGTTTATATATAATTTTAAAGGAAAAGAGTATGAAAAATATTAATAAATACAAATTACCTTTGATCATCTTGCTTTTTACAATTTTGGTAACAAATTCTAAAGGAGTATTTCCACAAGATCTTGTTGATAGTGGCGAAAGTCAATATGATGAGTTTTGCTCAGACTGTCACTCGTTAAGTCTTAGAGGAACAGCACATGGCTCATCCTTGATAGGTAAGCAATTTATTGAAAAATGGGAAAAAAATGGATTTCAGAATCTTCTTAATTATACAAAAAAATCAATGCCACCTGGTCAACAAGGCTTATTAAGTGATAAATCCTACAAAGAAATTCATAATTATATTTTGGCTTCTAATAATCAGGAAACTGATGATAGCTGGGTTGCCTTTAGTGACCCGAGTACAATAGATCAGCCTAACGAAAGAAAAACTAATTTTAAAAATAAAACTATAGAAAGTTTTAAAAATATTACAACAAAGGACATTAATGACCCACCTCCCTCAGATTGGCTTTCCTGGAGAAGAACTATTGATGGACAAGGTTTCAGTCCATTAAAAACTATAAATACAAAAAATTTAAAAGATCTTAAGCTTTCTTGGAGCCTTAGTATGAACGAGGGAAGTAATCAGGTAACACCGCTTGTTAGCCAAGGAATTATGTTTCTAACAAACCCAGGTAATATCATTCAGGCTCTTGATGCCAGGAATGGAGAATTAATTTGGGAGTATAGTTATCCATTTCCAAAAGGTTCTAAAACATTAGGTGGCCCAACAAGAAATATAGCAATATACGAGGATAAAATTTTTATGGCCACCTATGATGCTTCTCTTATTGCTCTTGATATAAAAACAGGAAAACTTCAATGGAAAACAAAAAAAGCTAACTTTAAAGATGGCTACACACATACCAGCGGTCCAATAGTCGCTAATGGAGTTATTGTTAGCGGTATTAATGGTTGTGAGAGATATATTGAAGAAGGCTGCTTTATAACAGGTCATGATCCAGAAAATGGGGAAGAATTATGGAGAACATCAACAATTGCTAATCCTGGGGATGAATATGGTGACACATGGGGTAATACAGATAAAGTATTTCGTGCCGGAGGAGATACTTGGATCCCGGGGAGTTATGATCCTGAATTAAATTTATTTTTTATAGGGACATCCCAAGCAAAGCCATGGGTGGCAGATAGTAGAGGAATGTCTACTGAAGATTCTGCTTTATATACAAATTCTACTTTAGCAATAAATCCGAATACAGGAAAAATAGAGTGGTTTTATCAACATATACCCGGCGAAACAATTGATATGGAGGTAGGGTTTGAAAGAGTTTTAGTAAACAATAAAAATCAAAAACTTTTATACACCATAGGTAAGGACGGAATTTTATGGAAAATGAATAGAAAAAATGGAAAATTCATAAGCTTGCTGGAGACTGTAGATCAAAATATATATGAAGACATTAATTATAAAACTGGAAAACTCAAATATAGGCAAGATATTGTTAATTCAAAAATTAATAAATCTTTTTCAGTATGCCCTGGGATTTATGGTGGTCATAATTGGCAAGCCGTCTCTTATGATAAAGCAAACAATTCTTTAATCATCCCGCTTCATCAATTATGCGCAGATATGATTGGAAGAGAGGTTGAAAAAAAAGAGGGATTTGGTGGGTTTGGCGCTGACTCTCGATCTTATGAAAAACCTGGAGTTAATGGAAAGGTTGGAAAAATAATATCAGTAAGCCTAAGTGATATGAAAATTAATTGGACTCATGAACAAGAGGCAATGTTTTTAACGTCCTCACTAACAACAGCCGGTGGGATTACATTTATTGGTGATCTAGATAGATATCTTAATGCATTTGATTCAAAATCTGGTGATCTAATATGGAAAACAAGATTAAGTTCAGCTCTACATGGATTTCCTATAACTTACAGTATTAACAACAAACAGTATGTAGCGGTTACTACTGGAATGGGCGTTTTTAGGGCCTTAACCTCTCTAATAAGCCCTCAGATATACCAACCAGATAATGGAAATGCTATTTATGTTTTTGAACTAGAGAATTAGAGATGGAAAAAAGTAAACAAAAAAATATCCATGGAAAACCCTTAGAGTTATGCTCAAAAGACCCTTTAACAGGATTTTTTCGTAATGGATGCTGTGATACAGCTAATAATGACCTTGGACTTCATACAGTTTGCGTAATTCTTACCGAAGAGTTCTTAAAGTTTTCATTAAAAGTTGGTAATGATTTATCAACTCCCAGACCCGAATTTAACTTTCCTGGTTTGATACCAGGTCAAAAATGGTGTTTGTGTGCAAATCGATGGCTTGAAGCTTATAAGCAAGGGGTTGCACCACCCGTTGTAACAGAATCAACAAATATAAAAACACTCGAAATTATTGATTTTAATACAATTACTCAGTATTCCCTTAACTAAGAAAATGCTTCAAACATAAGTATTATTTTAAGAAAAATGAATAATATTAACAAAGGTAATAACGAATAAAGAATATTTTTAATCATATAATTAAATTATAAAACTAATACAAAAGTGTCTTTATGATGAAATCAAAAATCACTAACTTAAGAATCACAATTAATATACCCATTACCAATAAAGTTATTACTATTTTTTCTAATGACTTAAACATAATAAATATTTCCTAAAGATTTTTATTGTTGATAGCAAATATATAAATAAAAAATTCTCTAGATTTAACTATAAATTTTATGAAATTTAATAATTGACAGTAATTTATTTCTACTTAATATCCCTTCTCAAGAGCATAAAATTATTAATATGGGAGAATAAACTTATGTATACTGTTTTAGAAACAACTGACTACGTTGGTATTTCTTTTTGGTTTGTTTCAGCCGCTATGCTGGCTGCAACAGCTTTCTTCTTTTTAGAAAGAAGTAGTGTAAATAACAAATGGAAAACCTCGCTTACTGTAGCTGGCCTGGTAACAGGTATAGCTTTTTGGCATTATCTATATATGAGAGGCATGTGGATAGAAACTGGTGATTCACCAACTGTTTACAGATATATCGATTGGCTTCTTACAGTTCCACTTCAAGTAGTAGAATTCTATCTGATACTTGCTGCTGTGACTGCAGTAAGATCAGCTGTATTTTTTAAATTATTAATCAGCTCGCTTGTAATGCTTATTGCTGGATATTTAGGAGAAGCTGGTATTGCACCAGTTCTACCTGCATTCGTAATAGGTGTAGCAGCTTGGTTGTATATTATTTATGAAATCTTTGCTGGTGAAACTGCAAAAGCAAATTCCGCGAGCGGAAATGCTGCATCACAAACTGCTTTTTCAGCGATGAAATGGATTTTAACTGTTGGCTGGGCAATTTATCCAATTGGATACTTCCTTGGATATCTAGGTGGTGGTGTTGACGCTGCTAGTCTTAACCTAGTTTACAACCTTGCGGATTTTGTTAATAAGATCTTGTTTGGTCTTGTAATATTTGTTGCAGCAACAAAAGATTCAAATGCATAAATAAATTTGAATTTAAATTTGAATTAAGGGAGCTTAATTAATTTTAAGCTCCCTTTTTTTATATTAATTTATCTGGAGATCTTTTTTCGAATATTTAAAACAAATTATAAATTCATTATAATCTGTTAGCATAAAGAATGAGCCATCATAAAAATAAGCAGTCCTCTCTAAAGACTTTGATGTCTTTAATTTGACCTCAGCACCTTGTTCAATTGCAATTTGACATGCGGCAGCGTTGGTCTTTTCCTCTTTATTCCAAACTGATTGGGTTTCCTGAGCGTTAATTGGTGAAAAAATCATAAACGCAAAAATAATAAAAGTAATTTTTTTCATTTTATATCCATAATATAATTAAATTTAGTTATTAAAAAATTAATAATAACCAGTTAAACAGCGTGTTTAAAAATTCTTATTCCCATATCAATTAGACATATAATTGAAATAAACCAAGTAATTGTTCTTACTGAGTTAGCACCTAAATAATATAAAATTAAATAAACTCCTCTAACCACCAACCATAAAGTAGCAGCCATTAAAGTATCAATTTCTAAAATAATACTCAAAATAGAAAGAGGAATAAAAATAAACAAGCTTTCTCTCAAATTATTAGCAGCCCTTATTCCTCTTTCTGAAAGAACTGGAATTTTAATAATATCATCTCTAGATGAAAAATAATAAGAAGTTGGGATTCCATTTGCAAGTCCAATAATCATAGGGACTGGAATTTGAATAAAATAAAACAAAAGTGTTAATAGAATAATATCAATCATAGTCTTTACCTCATTTTTTAAATGTAAAATTTATTTAAACTATATTAGTAAAGAAAAACCCTAGAAACTATAAAAAAATAAAATGAACTATATCATTATAAAAGTTTATTTCTTTGCTAAGTAATTTTTGATTTTTGTCTTTTTAATCTGAGTCTATGCAATCGAGAATATAAATTATTTATTTTAGTATCAACAATTTCTCTAATTTTAGCCCTTCTCTGTCTTGCTCTCTCAGATTTACTTAATCTTAAAGATTTGTGCATAATTAAATATTACTAATTATTAAAAAAAAATCAAGCAAATGAAAATAATGCATTAGTAGGGTTGAAGAAAACCAAACCACTTATAAACAGCATTTAGCATTAAGAGAGCTGAAGATATGAGCATAAAAAGCAATACAATTCTTAGTATCATTATAAATCCCCCAATTTATTATTATTAAGATATCATAAAATAAAAAATAGAAAATCAATTTAAATCTTCATTTAATTAATTTTACAAGTCGTTATAAGTAGCTAATGAAAAAATTTATAAAAGAATCAAATCATTTTTTAAAAATAGGTATTCCTATACTAGGGTCACAACTATCCTATATGATTATGTATACTACTGACACAATCGTGGCAGGACAATACGGAGCCGATGAGCTATCAGGACTTGTAATAGCAAATTCATTTACCTTTCCAATTTATATGCTTTTTCAAGGGGTAATGTTTGCTATAACGCCAATAGTTGCTCAACTATATGGTGCTAAAAAATATACTCAAATTGGCGAAAAAATGAGACAGATATTTTGGATAGCTATTTCTTTAGCTATTCTAATATTTCTTGTTTTTCTATTTTTTAGTAAGATTTTAATTTATTTTCCTATGGACAAAAATATTTTAACAATATCCGTTTCATACCTAAAAGCTGTCTCCTATGGAATGTTTTTTTATGTTTTATTTAGGTGTCTTAGTTCATTCAGCGAGGGAATGACTCTAACATTACCTGTTTTTATAGTTGTATTCATCGGGTCCTTAATAAATATTCCGTTAGATATTATTTTTGCATTTGGTTATTTTGGTTTTCCTGAAATGGGGAGTGTGGGATGTGGATATGCCACATCTTTGGTTTCCTTTATAATGCTAATAACTCTTAGAATGCTAATAACTCTTGGCTTAATTATTATATTTTCAAATAAATATAAGAAAACCGAACTTACTAAGAAATTTTCTTTGCCTACAAAAAATACTACATACGAGATTTTTAAATTAGGCATACCTATTGGAGTGGGTATTTTTGTTGAAATGAGCATGTTCTCGGGAGCAGCAATAATAATTGGTCAACTAGGGGAAATCATTCTGGCTGGTCATGCAATAGCTCTAAATATAGCAAGTATTGTATTTATGTTACCCTTGGCAATTGGTTTAGCAGCGGCGACGCGGATTGGAAACTTAATAGGAGAAAACAGGCTAATTGAAGCTCGATACTCTTCTTACACTTCTGTACTTCTATGCTTTATGGGTGCCTTTATAAATATGATTATTCTTATCTTTTTAAGGGAAACTTTTGCCTCTTTTTATACAAAAGATATTCAAGTGTTTAATATTGCCACACATTTACTTCTATTCGCCGCAATCTTTCAAATACCTGATGGAATTCAAATGGGAAGTCTTGGAGCTCTTAGGGGTTATAAAGATACATTTATTCCAATGATTTATTTAATTATATCATACTGGATTTTTGCAATTCCTTTTGGTTACTTTCTTACCAACTATGGATTTACAGGTGCATTAGGTGCTGAAGGTATGTGGATAGGTATGATTGTAGGATTAGTAATTTTTTCTTTTTTTATTTTTACTCGATTAAAATTAATAACACTAAGATTTATTCAAGATTCTTAATTTCATTATACCTGAAACAAGTTTTAACATGGTCATTAATTAAGCCTGTTGCTTGCATAAAAGCATAACAGATAGTTGTACCTATAAACTTAAAACCTTTTTGTTTTAAATCCTTAGACATCTTATCACTTATCTCATTTTTTGTTTGAATATCATTTATATTCAATATGTTATTATGAATAGTTTTACCATTAACAAACGACCATATATAGTCATTGAAACTTCCGTATTCTTTTTGAATTTCTAGAAAAAAAACAGCATTATTCCTTATTGAATATAATTTTAATCTATTACGGATGATAGATTTATCTAGAAGAAGACTCTCTATTTCAGAATCACTCATTTTTGAGACCTTTAAAACATTAAAATTATAAAACAATCTTTTATAACTTTCGCGCTTATTTAAAATTGTTATCCAACTTAATCCCGCTTGTTGACCCTCTAAACATAAGAATTCAAAAAATTTTTGGTCATTATGAACAGGAACACCCCACTCTTCATCGTGATATTTAATGTAAATAGGTTTTTCGCCTGCCCACGAACAACGATTAGTTTTTTCTAAACTAACCATTGAAAGTAAGCGATATAATTAAAATTAGTAGCAAGGCTAAAAAAAGTCCTAATAATATATTTTTCACAAGATAACCCTTTAAGTAGAGAAATAGGTTAATTCAAAATTTAATAAGTCTTTAAATTTAGTTTTATTTTAACTTTTGAGCTTGCCGTTCCTCGTAAGCTACCTTTTTTTTCTTATATTCCTCTTCGCTTAGTGCGTGCCAACCTATACAATTTTCAACAGGTGAGCGTCCGCAACCACATTTTTGAGCTTCAGTCATTATAAATTCCCCAGATTTTAATTTTTTTACTTTTATCACGATTCTTTCTAAGGGTAATTCGAGCTCTTAAACATTTATTTAAAGTTTTAAGATCAATCGCAATCATGTAAAATAAATCTTTAAGAACAAGGACATTACAATGAGAAAATTAGAAAATGAAATACTATTTCCATGTGGTATTTCAATGAAAAATGCCTTTATGTTAGCACCTTTAACAAATACTCAGAGCTATGAAGATGGTTGCTTATCAGATGATGAATTTAACTGGCTAACAATGAGGTCAAAAGGAAATTTTGGAATGACTATGTCTTGCGCATCGCATGTTCAACAGATTGGAAAAGGGTTCCCAGGTCAACTAGGCATATTTGATGATATTCATATTGATGGTTTAAAGCGACTCACAGATAAAATAAAGTCATTTGACAGCCTAGCTGTCGCTCAACTGCATCACGCAGGGATGAGGTCTCCTGAAGATATTATAGGTGAGAAACCAGTCTGCCCATCGGCTGATGATGAGACGAACTCCAGAGCCCTCTCCCTTGGTGAGGTAAAAGGTTTAAGAGATGATTTTATCGCTTCAGCAGTGAGAGCAAAAAAATCTGGTTATGATGGAGTTGAAATTCATGGGGCTCATGGGTATATACTTTGCCAATTTTTAAGTTCGTCAATAAACAAAAGGGAAGATGAGTATGGTGGGTCGTTGGAAAATAGATCTAGAATATTTTTTGAAATTATTGATGGTATAAGAAATGAATGTGGAAAAAAATTTCTTTTAGGTGTTAGGCTTTCACCAGAAAGATTTGGAATGGATTTAGAGGAAATCAAAACTCTTTGTAAACAACTTATTAATACCCAAAAAATAGATTTCTTAGATATTTCTCTTTGGGATTCTTTTAAATATCCAGCTGGTGAGAAAGACAATGAAAATGCAAAGACACTTTTAGAGCATTTTACAGAAATAGATTTTCAAAATGTTTTGTTAACGGTCGCAGGAAATATTCGTACAGGAGAGGATGTACATAAAATTATTAATGCGGGTGTTGATTTTGTAGCAATAGGAAGAGCAGCAATAGTAAATCATGATTTCCCTCAGCAAGTAATTAATAATCCTGCTTTCACTCCAATCAACCTTCCTGTTCCAAAGGTTCACTTAAGAAATGAAGGAGTCAGTGAAAAATTTATTGAATATTTAGGGTTTTTTAAAGGTTTTGTTGAAGAATAAAAAAGAACTATTTTTTAATAATTTTTAGGCCTTTCGACTTTTTGATATCACTAATTCCACCTATATTAATTGCATTAGAGTAACCTAATTTTTCTAATATTTCTTTTGCTTTACCTGAACGATTTCCACTACGACAATAAAGTAAAATTTCTTCATCATAAGATTTTACGAATTTATCTATATCTTCTGAAATAATACTTAAAGGAATATGAATTGCATCCTCGATATAACCATTATCCCACTCTTCTTGAGTTCTGACATCAATTATAATTGAATGAAC
>ERZ802827.389-NODE-389-length-23284-cov-12.2632_pt1 | contig 23284 bp, 20 predicted proteins | sample MGYA00345652_ERZ802827 | MGnify/ENA primary metagenome ERZ802827 (study PRJEB30503, sample SAMEA104212372) | marine metagenome | biome: Westerlies Biome; feature: [SRF] surface water layer (ENVO:00010504) within the epipelagic zone...; material: water... | reverse complement strand
AGCAAATCAACTGTTGCTTTATATTTTTTGGAAGCGCCGCGGTAAAACACATCTATGCGAACATGCTCATTAGCTAAATAGGTAAATCCTGCACCTAACATAAATACAAAACTATGTAGCCAAACATAGACTTCTTGCATCCAAATAAAGCCAATATTGAAGCCATATCTCAAAACAACAACTGTGAAGACCACAATTACCATTGAAAAAGCAAAGATTGCACAAAGATTGCCTATATAAGAATTTATTTTATCAATAATTCTAGATATTTTGGCTAGTGCTGACATAAGCGCAAATTATACGCAAGTTCCTTATATGATACAGGTAAAAGTAGGTCGGGGCGCCAACTTCATTAAAAAATAAAGTTTTCTCATGCGGGGTGAGACCCAGCGCCCAAGAAACCAAAAGCTTCAATAGACGACCAAATTCAATCATAAACACTTTCATTTCAATTGATGATTCAAAAATCAAAGAAATTTGATATTTAATTAACAATTTTTCCACAAGCCTACTTATTCATAAGATGCATGAATTGATAAAATAATAAGTTTTTACTATAAGGTTTATTTGTCTATATTTGGCGAAATGGCACCGCTATCACCACATTTACAAATTTATCGACCTTTTTTGACGATGATATTTTCAATATCAAGTAGAATAGGAATGATTGCTTTTGCATTTTCTTTACCTTTTTTTGCTATTTGGCTGGGAAGTGTCAACATAAGTCCCCAACTAAATTCACTATTAATGACTTTTATTAACTTCGTTCCAATTAAATTAATTTTTATTTTATGGTTTTTTATTTTTAATCATCATTTATTAAATGGCTTCAAATACTTTCTATGGTCTTTTGCACTTGGCATGGACATAAAGAATGTTTACCTAGCTACATACATTATATTAATAGCGAATATTTTTATGACTATCGCTTTCTCATGGATTATCTTTTAATGAAAGCTTCGCAAAAATGGAAAATTGAGAGAATTTCATATTTAGCTCTTATTCCAATAAGTTATTGGTTTATAATTTTTTTCTTAAACTCCTATCCTGATGAAAACTCACTTCATGTTTTGTTATCCAATACATTTAATAAAATCTTTTTATTGATTTTTTTTGTAGTTGCTTTGGTTCATATAAAAATTCAATTAGCAAAAGTTTATGAGGATTACTTCACTATTTCAAAAATTAAAATCTATTCTCTTATTACTAATATTGTAATTATACTTTCTCTATTAATTTTTTTACCGGCTTTATTTTTTTAAATGAATTATACTGATCACAATTTAGATGTTGTCGTTTTAGGAGCAGGTGGTGCAGGATTAAGAGCTGCTTTAGGTTGCTCAGAACAAGGTCTTAAAACAGCATGTGTTTCAAAAGTATATCCTACAAGAAGTCATACTGTTGCCGCCCAAGGTGGGATCGGAGCTGCCTTAGCTAATATGGGAGAAGATAGTTGGCAATGGCATATGTATGATACTGTCAAAGGCTCAGATTGGCTAGGTGACCAAGATAGCATTGAGTATTTATGCTCTAATGCTGTCGACTCTATTGTTGAGTTAGAGCATTATGGAATGCCTTTCTCTAGAACTGAAGATGGTAAAATTTATCAAAGACCTTTTGGCGGACATATGACTAAAAATGGAAAAGGTGCCCCTGCAAGCAGAGCCTGCGCTGCTGCCGATAGAACAGGTCACGCTCTTCTACATACACTCTACCAGCAAAGCCTTAAAAATAATGTTGATTTTTATAACGAATACTTCGCAGTTGACCTTCTAAAGGACAATAACGACTCTATTTGTGGTCTTTTGGCCATTAATGTTGAAGATGGAACATTACACCGTTTCATTGCTAAAATGACTATCTTGGCTACTGGTGGTTACGGGAGAATATTTCAGTCCTCTACTAGTGCACATATTTGTACAGGTGATGGAGCCGGTATCGCTCTTAGGGCAGGACTACCCCTATCTGATATGGAATTTATTCAATTTCACCCGACTGGTATTTACGGAGTAGGAGTTTTAATTTCAGAGGCTGCAAGAGGAGAAGGTGGAGTTTTAAAAAATAATGAAGGAAAAAGGTTTATGCTGGAATATGCCCCAAATGCAAAAGACCTGGCAGCTAGAGATGTCATTTCAAGGTTTATCAGCAAAGAGATTAGTGCAGGTAGAGGATGTGGGCCAAACAAAGATTATATAAACCTTCACCTAGAGCACCTAGATGCAGACATGCTTGCAAAAAGACTACCAGGTATTTCTGAGTCAGTGAAAGCTTTTTGTGGAAGAGATGTTTCTAAAGAACCAATTCCAGTAATACCAACTGTTCACTATTGTATGGGAGGAATACCAACCAATTTTAAGGCTGAAGTTTTAAAACCTACTGACTCAAACTCAGAGGAAATATGTGAAGGCTTAATGGCAATTGGTGAAACAGCATGCGCTTCAGTTCATGGAGCTAATCGACTGGGTACTAATGCTCTTGCTGAACTTATAGTTTTTGGCAGAGGAGCTGCAATACAAGCTGGCCAAGTTATAGATCAAAATGAATCTCTCAGAATGCCTTCTCAATCTCATACAAATTTAGTCATTGAAAGACTTCAAGCTATCAAAAGCAATAAGGGAGACATATCTGTAGGAGAGCTTCGAGAAAAAATGCAAAAGACAGTTCAAAAAAGATTTGGAGTTTATAGAGAAAGTGAAGCTTTAAAATTAGGTAATGAAGAGCTCAGCTCAATGTCACAAGATCTCAGTCACATTAATGTCAAAGATCAATCAAGTGTTTTTAATACTGATTTAATCGAAGCCCTAGAACTTCATAATTTAATGCAAGTAGCTGGAAGCGTTGGAGTTTCCGCTGAACAAAGAACAGAAAGTAGAGGGGCCCATGCAAGAGAGGATTATCCTGAAAGAGATGATGAGAACTGGCTAAAGCACACACTTTTTTGGGGTAATAACACTGAAAATAAAGTCACTCATAGACCAGTAAGGATGACAACTTTGAGCAATCAAATATCTGTTATCCAGCCTCAAGTGAGAGTTTATTAATGGTTCAGCTAAATCTTCCTAAAAATTCTATTCCAGTTAAAGGCAACTCCTACTCAAATGTAGATCTAATAGATGAACAGTCACAGCAAAATCACGATATTAGAATTGTTAATATCTACCGTTGGTCTGGACAAGAGGGGATCCCACCCCAAATTGATCGTTTTGAAATTGATGTAGCAAAAGCAGGAACAATGGTTCTAGATATTCTCAATAAAATTAAGGCTGAAATAGATCCAAGTTTAACTTTTAGAAAGTCATGTAGAGAAGGTGTTTGTGGTTCATGCGCTATGAATGTAGATGGAGTTAATACTCTAGCCTGTCAAAAACACATTGAAGAATGCGCAGATGAAATAAATATTTATCCCCTTCCTCATATGAAAGTAGTAAAGGATTTGGTTGTTGATTTAAAAAAAGCGTTTGAGCAATTTAAATCTATAAAGCCATGGTTAAGCAAGAAGACTCCAAATAATAAAAAAGAAAATATTCAATCGGTTGAGAATAGAGATAAGTTAGATGGTATGTGGGAGTGTGTTATGTGTTTCTCATGCAGTACTTCCTGTCCCAGTTATTGGTGGAACGAAGATAAGTATTTAGGACCAGCAGTTTTACTTCAAGCAAATCGTTGGATTCAAGATAGTCGAGATGAGGAAAAAAAAGAAAGGTTGAACGAGCTTGATGATAGTTTTAAACTATATAAATGTCATTCAATTATGAATTGCACAAATTCTTGTCCAAAGGGATTAAATCCAGCTAAAGCTATAGCAGAGATTAAACATGAAATATCCAAAATGGACTCCAAATGAATAAAATTTCTTTAATTGGTGCAGGTAATATCGGTGGAACACTCGCGCACCTGTCATTAATTAAAAATCTTGGAGACATAACTCTTATAGATGTCGTAGAGGGCATGCCTCAAGGAAAGGCTCTTGACCTCAGCCAATCGTCGGCTGTTGAACGCTTCTCTGGTAAAATTGAAGGAACAAATGATTTCTCTAAAATGATTAACTCTGATGTGATCATTATCACAGCTGGGCTTCCTAGACAGCCTGGAATGAGCAGGGACGATTTATTAGAGACGAATGGAAAAATTATCAAAAAAATAGCACTTGATATTAAGAAATTTGCCCCAAAAGCTTTTGTAATTTGTATCACTAACCCTTTAGATGCAATGGTGTATGTTCTTCAAAAGTACTCCAAGCTTCCAAAAAATATGTGTGTTGGAATGGCTGGAGTCCTCGACTCCTCTCGCATGAAGTACTTTTTATCTGAAACCCTTCAAGTTTCCATTAAAGATGTTGAAACTTTTGTGCTCGGTGGACATGGAGATGATATGGTACCGCTGGTTAACTATACAACTATTGGCGGGATACCTTTAATGGATTATATCAAATCTAAAAAGATGCCAATTTCAAAAATTCAAAAAATTGTAGATCGCACACGCATGGGTGGAGGCGAGATAGTGAAATTATTAAAGAGAGGATCGGCATTTTATGCACCAGCGAGCTCTGCTATTCAAATGGCGGAAGCATTTTTACTTAATCAAAAAAAACTATTACCTTGCGCAGCGTATTTGAACGGCCAATATGGTTTAAAAAATATGTATATGGGGGTCCCAACAATCATTGGAAGTAAGGGAATTGAAAAAATTATTGAAGTCAAAATATCAGCCAAGGAAAAATCTATGCTTAAAAAATCTGTAAAGTCAGTTCAAGGGTTAGTAAGCGCAGTTGATAAACTACTCTAATGTTTAAATAGCATGACATCCTGTTGAGATAGGAGTATATATTAATAAGATTAATGAGATCTTATAATTCTTTTTTAACTGCTAATAACGCCTCCCAGATAGTTTCAATTTATAGAGACTATATAAAAGACCCATCACTTATAAACGAAAGTTGGCATGAATTTTTCTCTGCACTTCAACCAGAAGAGCTAGCTATACTCGCTGATTACGATAAATTAGACTGGTCAAAACAATCAAGAGATAAAAATTTTGACCAAACTTCATTAGACCAGGCAATCTCTGATTCTCTTAGATTGGTTATGATGATAAGAGCTTATAGAGAAATCGGACATCTTATCGCAAATTTAGATCCTTTAAATTTAGTTGCTAAGAATAAACCATCAGGCTTAGATCCGGAATATTATGGTTTTCAAAAAAAAGACTTCCACCGCAAAATCTTTCTTTTTGGTTATTTAGGATTCCAGTTTGCTACTGTCCAAGAAGTTTTTGATAAATTGCAATCTATTTATGCTGGAACACTATCAATAGAATATAAACATATTCAGAGTGCAGATGAATACTTGTGGCTCAAAGATAGAATTGAAGATAATAAAGATATGTCTCTTACTCCTAGGGGTAAAAGAACTATCTTAGAAAGATTAATTTCTGCAGAATATTTTGAAAAATTTTTAGATACAAAATACAGAGGTTCTAAAAGATTTGGTCTAGATGGTGCCGAGTCTACTATCCCAGCTTTAGAACAAATTTTAAAAAGATCATCAGATTATGGTATTCAAGATTTCTCATTTGCTTGTGCCCATCGAGGAAGACTAAATATTTTAGCCAATATTGTTAAAAAACCTCATATTCAAATTTTTAGTGAGTTTATACATGGAGGAGAAAATGCTCTTAGCGACCAAGGATCTGGTGATGTTAAATATCATTTAGGTGCTAGTTCTGATAGGAGCTTTGGTGGTAATTTGATCCATGTAAGCATGGCAGCAAACCCCTCTCATTTAGAAGCGGTAAACCCTGTTGTGGCAGGCAAAATCAGAGCTAAGCAATCAATTGTAAAAGATAAAAACAATGAAAAAGTCTCAGGACTTCTTATTCATGGTGATGCCGCTATAGCAGGTCAAGGTATTGTCGCTGAAACATTTACCATGTCTCAGTTAAATGGTTATCGAATTGGAGGTTTAATACATTTTATTATCAACAACCAAATCGGTTTTACTACTAGCCCACAATATAGTCGATCTGCTCCTTATTCATCTGAAATTGCAAAAATTGTTCAAGCCCCAATATTTCATGTCAATGGGGATGACCCTGAAGCTGTGGTGCTAGCCTCAAGGGCAGCCACTGAATTTAGAAATACATTCAAAAAGGATACTCTTGTAGATATGTTTTGCTATCGAAAGCATGGTCACAATGAAGGAGACGAACCATCCTTTACACAGCCATTAATGTACCAGGCAATTAAGAAAAAAAAATCTGTAGCAAGTATTTACGCTCAAAAATTAATCGACCAAGAAATAGTTAATATTAAACAAGTTGACTTTATTAAAGATACTGTTTGGTCTGATTTAGAAAAAAAATTTGAAAAAGCAAAAAATTATAAAATGAAAACAAAGACCTGGATGGGAGGACAGTGGAGCGGTCTAAGTAGGGCACCCAAAGATCCCCTTCGAAGAGGACGAACAGCTGAGTCAGCTAAATCATTACTAGATATTGGTACTAGAATTACCTCAATTCCTAAAAATTTTAATATCCATCCTAAACTCCAAAAGTTCAATGCTTCAAGATTGAAAGCTATCAAAACTGGCAAGGGTATTGACTGGTCTTTTGCAGAAGCTTTAGCTTTCGGAGCATTGCTAAATGAGGGCTATAAGGTGAGATTGGCAGGGCAAGACTCCGGAAGAGGTACTTTTAGTCAAAGACATTCAGTTTTGTACGATCAAAAAACAGAAGATCGCTATCTTCCCTTAAATAATATTTCAAAAAAACAAAATGAATTTGAAGTGATTGATAGTTTCTTATCTGAATTGGGAGTTTTAGGCTTTGAATACGGTTATTCTTTAGCAGACCCTAACACCTTAGTTTTGTGGGAGGCACAATTTGGGGATTTTGCCAATGGAGCACAAATTATTATCGATCAGTTTATTACTGCGGCAGAAAGAAAATGGATGCAAAACAGTGGATTAGTTTTACTTCTACCTCATGGTCATGAAGGAATGGGGCCCGAACATTCAAGTGCTCGAATAGAACGTTTCTTACAAATGGCAGCAGAAGATAATATTCAAATTCTTAATTGTACAACTCCAGCTAGCTATTTTCATGCGCTTCGAAGACAAATCCATAGAAACTTCAGGAAGCCATTAATTTTATTTACCCCAAAATCTACACTTCGACATCCTAGCAACACATCCTCAATTGAAGATTTTACTGGTCGATCATCTTTTCATCGAATTATCGAAGAAGAAGTCAAAAACCCTAAAAGAATAATTTTTTGCTCAGGAAAATTTTTCTATGAACTAGATGATTATCGAAAAGATAAAAAAATTAAAAATATAAAAATAGTTCGTATTGAACAATTATATCCCTTTCCTTTTGATACCTTAGGAGATGTAATTTTAAAACATAAAGACAGTGAGCTACTTTGGGTTCAAGAAGAGCCAAAAAATATGGGTGCCTGGGGTTTTGTTAAAAGTAGAATAAGACATCTATTCACTAAAAATAACCTTAATCAAAAAATCCACTATGTAGGAAGACGAAGAGCGGCTGCTCCTGCAACGGGTATTGCCAATAGACATAATATTAATCAAAATTTAATTAAACAAATATCACTTCAAGCACCTTTAAAAAATGTTATAAAAGAAAGAGTAGGAGTGAGTTTTATGAAATTTAAAAACTTACCTAGAGATTAATGTCAGACATCACAGTACCAGAACTAGGTGAATCAATAATCGAGGGCACTCTAACTTCTTGGTTGTTATCAGAGGGATCTTCTTTTAAAGCTGGAGATAACCTAGCAGAAATAGAAACAGAAAAAATTACTATTGAGATTCCTGCACAAAGTGCAGGCAAAATAACTAAAATTTTAGTTAGCGAGGGAAGCAATGTTAAAGTTGGTGAGGTTATTGGAGAATTTGCTGATTTAGACTCAAATATTTCAATTGATACAAACCCTGATAAAAAACAAATAAAATCGACTCCAGTTGAGAAATCTGCTCCAAATGAAACTATGCAAGAGGCAGAAACTACAAATCTCATTCAGAAAACTTCAATTCCCAATTTTGACAAAAATGAAGATAAGGAAAATGAGAAGGAAGTTCCAATGTCTAAATTGCGCCAAACAATTGCAAGGAGATTAAAAGAGGCCCAAAATACTGCTGCAATTTTAACAACTTTTAATGAAGTAGATATGTCCTCTATTATGACATTGAGAAAAAAAAGCCAAACATCTTTTCAAAAAAAGCACGGTGTCAAATTAGGTATTATGTCATTTTTTCTAAAAGCCTGCGTTGAAGTTTTAAAAGAGATACCTGAGATTAATTCAGAAATTTACGAAGATAAAATTATATACAAAAACTACTTTGATGTTGGTGTTGCTATTGGCTCTGAAAAAGGATTAGTTGTTCCAATTATTCGCAATGTAGAAAAATTATCAAATGCAGAGGTAGAAAAGTCTATAATTGATCTTGCCGATAAAGCTAACTCTAATAAGTTAGCTATGTCTGATTTATCAGGAGGTACATTTTCTATTACTAATGGAGGTATTTATGGTTCTATGATGAGCACCCCAATTATTAATCCTCCTCAAAGTGCAATTTTAGGAATGCACTCTATTATTGACAGACCTATTGCGATAAAAAACAAAGTAGTAATTAAACCAATGATGTATACTGCTCTGAGTTATGATCATAGATTAATAGATGGTAAGCAAGCAGTTACCTTTCTAGTCAGATTGAAAGAAATTTTAGAAAATCCTAAAATAGATTAATTTTTAAGTATATTTTTCAATACATAATTTAAGATACCATCAGATTTATAATATTGTAGTTCATTGATTGTATCTATCCTAAGAGTACCTTTGATAATCGATATTTTGCTATCTTGACTCAATTCTATATCTATATCTTGTAGGGGTTTAATATTTTTTGTTAGGTGTATGTTCACCAAATCTGAAGAACAAATATTCAAAGAATTAATTTTGTCAGTTTTAATCTGAATAGGTAAGATACCCATACCAACTAAATTAGATCGATGAATTCTTTCGAAGCTCTCAGCGATCACTGCCTGAATGCCTAAAAGTTTTGTCCCTTTGGCTGCCCAATCTCTTGATGAGCCTGTTCCATATTCTTTACCAGCAAAAACTACAATATTTTCGGCTCTTTTTTGATATTCCATTGCAACTTCATAAACACTCATTTGTTTTTTTTCAGGCTCTAAAATAGAGTATCCACCTTCTACATCTGACAGAAGCTGATTTTTAATTCTAATGTTTGCAAATGTTCCTCTTACCATCACTTCATGATTGCCTCTTCTTGCACCATAGGAGTTAAAGTCTTTTTGAAGTATTTGTCTTTCCATAAAATACTCTCCCGCAGGGCTTTCCGATTTAATAGCACCAGCAGGAGATATGTGATCAGTTGTTACACTATCACCTAGCAATAATAAGGGTCTTGCATCAATAATAGGTTCAATTTCTTTTTCACTATTGGATATCATATTAAAAAAAGGAGGTTGCTGAACATAGGTTGACCGACTATTCCAATCATAAAGATTGCCGTCACTTGTTTGAATATGTTGCCATTCACTAGGTCCCTCCAACGCATTTGAATATTGTTCTGAAAACATTTTGGGTGAAACATGTTTTTCTACTATTTCTTGTATTTCTTTATTAGAGGGCCAGATATCTTTTAAATATATATCATCACCAGAGGCACTCTTAGAAATCGGATCTTTTGTCAAATCTATATTAACTGTTCCTGCTAAAGAGTAGGCAACAACCAAAGGAGGTGAAGCAAGATAATTAGCTTTGACATGAGGGTTAACTCTTCCTTCAAAGTTTCTATTCCCAGAGAGTACTGAGGCAACTGTCAAATTATTTTCTGAAATTGCATCAGCTATATTTTCTTCTAGAGGACCAGAGTTTCCAATACAAGTTGTACATCCATAGCCAACTAAATGGAAACCAAGTTGGTCTAAATATTTAGTTAAATCGGACTTGTCAAGATATTCAGTTACTACTTTGGAGCCTGGAGCCAAAGAGGTCTTAACCCATGGTTTAACCTGAATACCAAGCTCGCTTGCTTTTTTTGCAACTAGTCCAGCAGCTACTAGTACGTTAGGGTTGGAGGTATTAGTGCATGAGGTGATAGCAGCTATAACAACATCTCCATCCGTAAGTTTAAAATTGTGCTTATTTACTTTTACTTCTCGATATTGTCCGTTTAAAAGCTGGCCAAAATTTTGAGAGACACCTCTTAAATTAATTCTATCCTGAGGTCTTTTGGGTCCAGCAAGAGAGGCCTCGACGTCATTTAAATTTAGTTTGAGATTATCATTATAATCACTTTGCCCATCCATCCAAATTCCTTGTATTTTGCTATATTTTTCAACTATTTTAATAGTTTTAGGATCACGTGCAGTAAGTTCTAGATATTTAATAGTTTCGTCATCTACTGCAAAAAATCCACAGGTTGCACCGTATTCAGGAGCCATATTTGCTATTGTCGCTCTATCAGCTAGTGATAAATTTTTAATACCATCACCATAAAATTCTACAAATTTTCCAACAACTCCTTTGGTTCTCAACATTTCAACCACAGTTAAAACCAAATCAGTAGCAGTCACTCCTTCTTGAAGATTGCCTGAGATCTCAAAACCAACAACCTCTGGTAAAAGCATAGATATTGATTGACCTAACATAGCTGCCTCTGCTTCTATTCCACCAACTCCCCAGCCAAGAACTCCTAAAGCATTGACCATAGTAGTATGGCTATCGGTACCAACTAAAGTATCAGGATATAAATAATTTTTATTATCAATTTGTTTACCCCAAACCACTTTAGATAAGTATTCCAAATTAACTTGATGACATATTCCAGTGCCAGGGGGGATTACTCTAAAATTTTCAAAAGCTTGTTGACCCCATTTTAAAAACTCGTATCGCTCTTTATTTCTTCCAAATTCCATATCGACATTTTTCTGAAAAGCATCTTTAGAAGCAAAATAATCCACCATAACTGAATGATCGATAACTAAATCAACTTGGGACAAGGGATTTACTTTACTCGGATCTTTACCTTCTTTGGCTACAGCATCTCTCATTGCTGCTAGATCAGCCACAGCCGGTACCCCAGTAAAATCTTGCATTAAAACTCTTGATGGTAAAAAAAATATTTCATGCTTTTCTTCAGGATGTTCTAAAACTTTTTTAATTAAGGCCTTATTTATATCTATACCATCTTCTAATCTTAATAAATTTTCTATAAGTATTTTTTTAGATTTCGGTAGATTTTGAAGTTTTGGGAATTCTTTACAAATCTTAGATAAACTATAGAAATGATAAATATCATTATCAACTGAGAAACTATCTAGGGCATTGAAACTATTTATGGAATTCATTAACTACTTCATATCATTAATTATTTGATAAATTTATGCATAATACTAATTAATTATTTTTTAAATTTTTCCATCAATAGGTCATATAATTTTTGAGCATCGTAGCTAAGGTCCCTTCCAGACCTCTTGATAAGACCTATAGTTCTATTTACAACAGGATCAATTAAAGGTCTAAAAGACAAGGTGGTATAATCTTTAGATACCGCTAATTTTGGAGCTAGAGTAATACCAAGACCTTGCTCAACCATGCTTAAAGCAGTGGGAATATGCCTTACTTCATATTTCCAATCCATATCTTCTTTTTGAAGTGCCAGGGCGTTTTCAAAATAAATTCTGCTTCCAGAGCCTTTCCAAATAGAAATAAAATTTCTATTTTTAATTTCTGAGAGTCTAATTTTTCTTTTTTTTTCTAATTTATCTCCCTTTGGAAATACAACTACGTAGTCTTCAACAAATAAGTTTTGAAACTCTATTCCTGGTTCTTGAATTCCAGTAAAATTAATTCCAAAATCACATTCTCCACCTAAAACGCTATCAACCACATTATTAGAGGATCTTTCAATTATTTGGACCTTACATCTAGGTTCTATTTCATTAAATTTTTTAAGAGTAGTAAATAAAATATTCCTAAGAGCTGAATGCACAACACCAATTTTTATTATAGATGGAAAACTATAATTTTCATTTAATGTTTTTGTTGCAGTCTTGACTGCTTCAATAATACCTCTGGCTCTATCGTAAAAATTTCTACCTGAATATGAAAGTTGAACCTTCCTTGTAGTTCTATCAAATAAAGTGGTACCTAGCTCCTGCTCTAATTTTTGAATTCTTCTGGATAAAGCAGGTTGAGATAAGCTTAAATTACTAGCCGCTTTGGCAAAAGAGTTTGTTTCGGATAATTCAATAAATGCCTCTATATCACCAATTTCAATATTAATGCGCATTAAACATTAATATCAAAAATTAATATTATTGCTAATAGTTATTTTACAGCCAAAGTACCTTTTACTGCTTTTAACCATCCATTATAAAGATATTTAACTTCTTTTTTATGCAGTTTGGGTTTGAAAACTTTTTCACTGGTCCACTTTGATTCAATATCTTCTATTCTTTGAAAAAATTGTGCTTGATACCCAGCAAGATAGGCTGCCCCTAAGGCTGTAGTCTCTATGATCGTTGGTCGGTCAATATTAGTTTGAAGAAGACTGCTTAAAAATTGAACAAAAGATACATTATTTACCATTCCTCCATCTACGCGAATGACGTCTATCTTCATATCACTATCTTTTTCCATTGCTAAAAGTAAGTCTTTCGTTTGATAAGCAACACTATCAATGGCAGCCTTAACCATTTCCGGAATACCTGTATTTCTTGTTAATCCAAACATTGATCCTCTCGCCTCACCGTCCCAATAAGGTGCTCCAAGGCCAGAAAATGCTGGAACTAGGTATATTTTTTGAGATGAATCAGCCTGATTATACAAATGGTCTGTCTCACCGGCATCAGCAATAAGTTTGAGCGAGTCCCTTAACCATTGTACTGCGGCACCAGCAATAAATATACTTCCTTCAAGAGCATAATATGTTTGATCATTAATACGATACGCGATAGTAGATAATAATTTATTTGATGAAAACTTTAACTCCTTACCTGTATTCATAATCATAAAGCAGCCCGTGCCATAAGTTGACTTAACTGATCCGGGTTTTAAGCAAGCTTGGCCAATTGCTGCAGCTTGTTGATCTCCTGCTACTCCTCCAATTGGAATTCTTTCACCAAAAACAGTTGTAGATCCAAAGTCATCTGCACAGTTTTTCACTTGGGGTAAAATATTATTTGGAATATCAAATAACTTTAAAAGTTCGGGGCACCAAGAATTCTTTTTTATATCAAAAATCATAGTCCGAGAGGCATTAGTGGCATCTGTAACATGACTTTCACCTTGTGTTAAATTCCATATTATCCAAGTATCAATAGTGCCAAATAATAACTCCCCATTTTTTGCTAACTCTCTAGCTTCACTAATATTATCTAAAAGCCACTTTACTTTTGTAGCTGAAAAATAGGAGTCAATAACTAATCCTGTAGTTTTTAAAATTTTATCTGAAAGACCCTGCTCTTTTAATTTATTACAATAACCTGCAGTCCTTCTATCTTGCCAAACAATAGCATTGTAAATAGGCTTCCCTGTCTTTTTGTTCCACAATACTACAGTTTCTCTTTGATTAGTTATACCTATGCTTGCAATATCTTGTAATTCAATTGATGATTTGCTGATAGCACCTTTAACAGTTTGGTAAATAGTATCCATAATTTCCATAGGATCGTGTTCAACACACCCATCTTTAGGAAAATACTGTTTAAACTCCATCTGATCTGAGCAAATAATTTTAAAATCAGAGTCAAATATCATTGCTCTTGTGGAGGTAGTCCCTTGATCGATAGATAAAATATATTTACTCATATTAATTATTTAATTTTTTTATTATTTCATCAATTTTAGTACGTATTTCATTTTTGTTAAACTCTATTCCTAGCTTGCTTCTTCTAAATAAAATATCGTCAGAATTTTTTGCAAATTCATTTTTTACTAAATAATAAATTTCGAATTCATATAAATTGCCACAAATATTATCACCTGGCCCATCATAATTTTCCATACAATTAAGGACTTTTTGTGTTAAATCTCCATAAGTCCTTGTTATTCTTGTAATAATATTTTGATCTAGTCCGAAGGTATTTGTAATTTGAGGCTCATTTTCACATCCTGGTAGTGATTTCAAATGAGTCCAATGTTTTATTTTATTTCTTAAGTACTTATCAATCTCGTCAACAGTTTTTTCTGATAGTTTACGGTAGGTTGTCAATTTCCCTCCAAAGATATTTATTAAATGAGATGACTTAAGCTGAACATCGAGATGATAATCTCGAGAATTTCTAGAAATAGATTTTGAATTATCTACTATAAGAGGGCGTACTCCTGAGTAGTTCCATAAAATATCTTTAATTGATAATTTGTCTTTGGCAAATCTATTAACACACTCAATAAGGTATTCTTTTTCCTCATTAGTAATTTGAGGTTTTGTGGCACTCTCCACTTCTAATTCAGTTGTTCCTATTAAACTATATTTATCGAGATAGGGAATTATAAAAACAATTCTCTTATCAGGTTGTTGAAGAATATAAGATTTATTTTCCTTATATAATTTTTTAACAATAATATGACTACCTTGAATTAGTCTTATTGGGTAAAGAGATTTGAGAGGTAATACACTCTCAAATGTTTTGCTAATCATGGGCCCAGAAGCATTGATCAAGAATTTAGTAAGATATTTTTGACCATTAGATAGAGATATCTCCCATCCATCTTTTGTCTTTCGAGCTGATAAAACTTTTGTATAATTTTTAACTACAGCTCCATTTTTTTGAGCATCAAGAATATTTAAAAGTGTTAGCCTTGAGTCATCGATTTGGAGGTCTGAATATTGATATCCATATTCGTATTTTTGCGATAAAAATTCTAAAGACTCCCCTTTAAAATTTAATTTCTTAGATTTTGAAAATTTTGATTTACCTGCTAAAAAATCATAGAGAAAAAGACCTGTTTGAATTATCCAACTTGATCTTAGACTAGGAACGTGAGGGAGTATAAACTCCATAGGATTGGATATGTTTCTTGCTATCTTATTTATAACCTCTCTTTCCTTAAGAGACTCTTGCACAAGAGAGAATTCATAGTTTTCTAAATATCTTATTCCACCATGTATGAGCTTTGTTGACCATGACGAGGTTTGAGATCCAAAATCAAATTGCTCTGCAAGTCCTACCTTATAACCCCTTCCAGCCGCATCTCTGGCAATTCCAGATCCATTAATTCCACCACCAATAATAAAAATATCAAACATTTATCTATTTTTTATTAGATAAACAGAAAAAAAACATCCTAATTTCTTTTATTTTTAAGTATTTTTTAAAAATAGTTTAAATATGATTTGACAACATTAAAATTTAAACTGAAACAAGCAACATTTTGAAAAATAAAATATTAGTTATAGGTGCAGGTTCCTGGGGTACGGCAATAGCTGATATTCTTGCAAAGAAAAATAAATCAGTAGATATCTGGACAAGAAATATAAAAATTTCTGATGAAATCAATAATAAAAATACCAATAAAAAATATTTTAAAAAAATTAAATTACAAAAAAATCTAAATTCAATTAGTGGGGCCTTTGATACCAGCCAATACTCCTACATTTTTTACGTATTACCAGCTGGGCAATTCGAATATTTTATAAAAAATTATTTAATTAATCAAAAAATTAATAATTTTACCATTTGCTCCAAGGGCCTTAGCACTAATGGTCAATTAATATCCGTGGTAGCAAAAGCCTACTTAAAATTTAAAAATTTATATATTTTATCGGGTCCAAGCTTTGCGGAAGAGGTGATAAAAGGATTGCCAACAGCCTTGAGCGTTAGTAGTAATAGTTCACCCTTGCCTTTAGGAAAATTATTTAAAGGAACCAATATAAGAATTTATTACTCTAAGAACTACAAAACTCTTGAAGTTCTTGGAGTTATTAAAAATATCTATGCTATAGGGGCTGGAATAATTGATGCTTTAAGCCTTGGCGAAAATGCGCGCGCAGCATACATAGCAAGATGTATAGCTGAAATCCAATTTATTTTAAAAAACTCCAAATTTGATAATAAACAAATTTTAACTCTAGGGGGCATAGGAGACTTGATACTTACATGTAGTTCAAAAAAATCTAGAAACTATAGCTTTGGATATAATTTTATAAATTCAAAAAATAAAAATACAAATAGTCAAAATAAAAAAACAATTGAGGGCCTTAATAGTATTTTTTTAATTAATAAAAATTTAGAATTAAATATTAATAATTTACCAATACTTAAATCAATTAGTAATATTGTTAATGGTAAGCCATCAAATTTAGAGATTAATAAATTATTTAGTAGAAAATTTAAATACGAATAAGTTAACGATAAACTCGTTTTAAATCTAAGCCTAGTTTCACGAACTTCTTCTTAAAACTATAAAACTGCTTATTATGTTTTGCAGAATTTTGCTTTAAAATAAGTTTTTGATAATAATGAATCATCTCATGACCTAAAATTTCTACAAATTCCTTAAAATTACTGAATTTATTATGCAGTGTAATCTTGTGACAATATTTTGTGGCATATGGGCTAAACTCAAAATATCCAAGAGCTCCATGTATTCTTTTTATAATTATCTTGGGTTTCTTTAACTTATTATTAAAAATTTGCCTATTTAATATATTAAATACCAAAGGAACTTTGTTCAATCTTGGGGTGAAAGCCCTATTATTCCCATAGTGGTCAATTAATGTAGCTAAGGATTTTGTTCTTGGCATAAATTGCTCTTAGAAATAATATTTTTTAGAAAAAAAGCAAGGTAATTGCTCAATCAGGATTTTTTAATAAATAGTCAATGTAAGAAATCACACTTTCAAATTTATCGTCTGATATTTCTTTGTAGCTTCGACCAAATTTCTCTTTGATGCATAAAGATATATGGGCATAAGCATTTCTGCCCTTGGGATGAAAGGATGAGGGTTTTAAAAGAGGTTGTAAAAGATCACCCGTAGACTGAATTTTTGACCAAATCAATTTACGATTTTCTTCGTTCAAATTTAAAGACCATTTGGAAAAAAAGACTCCAAAATAAGTCTTATTACCGCAAAACTAATACCACAAAAAATGATTATAGTTATTAACTGTTTATTAATCATAATATATAAAAATAATTAATATGAAGCTGATTACCATCTTTTTTTTTATAATTCCAAATCTTTTATGGTCAGATATTTTAAATAATTTCTCTCTTGCTTGTATTTGTGACAAAAATATTAATGCATTGAAATATTTTGATTGTAAACAGAAAGTGTCTGGAACACAATTAGATCTAAATAGTGATAATTTTGTTTATAGCACGTTTGATAAAAAAAATTATGAAATATTTTCATATAAAGAAAATTTATTAGAACTTAAATATGAGACAGATGATTATATTTCAACTATGAAAATAGACGATAGTTTAGAATTATTATTTTCCATTCTTTATAAAGAATATCAAAAAGAATGGTCTTATGATTTACAGTGTGTTTCCTTAAAAAAAGAGTAAATTTATTCATCCTAAAATGATTAGTAAATCTTATATATTTCCATTTTTCATTTCTTTGAGTGGCTACGTTTTTATGGTGTCAATGGACACTGTTATTAAAGTATTAGGATCTGACTACCCCATATTACAGCTTCTATTTTTAAACGCTTTATTTTCTTTAATTCCACTAACCTTTTTCATAGTTAAAAATCACGGTCCACGCTTTTATAAAAATCAAAACTACGTATTCCAACTTATTAGGGGCTTATTACATACACTAGGTTTTTTATTTGTATTATTGGGTGTTTTGAGGCTTCCGCTTTCTGTTGTTTATCCGGTCCTATTTACCTCTCCCTTAATGCTTTTAATAATGTCTCATTTATTTCTCAGTGAGAATATAAATTTTATAAGAATTGTTGCAATTTTCTTAGGTTTTCTGGGTGTAATAATTTCTGCAGAACCTTTTGGGAATAATCAAGTTTCAATTTTAGGAGTACTTTTCGTTTTTATAGGGGCATTTTGTATAGCCACCACAAATCTTCTAACAAGAAAGTATTTCAATTTATCAACTTCTTTTTCAGCTTCTTTTTTTAGTATGGTTATCAGTGTGATAGCCTTTTTAATAGCTATGAAATTTCAATTTCACCCCATGACATTATATGACATATCATTTTCAATTTTAGGTGGTGTATTTGCAGGTTTAGGAATTAGCGCAATTGTTTATGGGTCTAGAATGCTACCTGCTTCTATTTATGGTATGACAAGTTATTTTCAATTGATATACGGTGTAATATTAGGATGGTTAGTATTCCAACAACTTCCAACTTTATTTAATTATATTGGAATTATTCTTGTCTTTTCAGCGGGTATCATATTATTTTATTTCGATAAAAATAAAAATGAAGCTTAGTGTTATTACACCCTTGTTTATATTACTTATATTTACATACCTAGTTTTTATTTTTCCATTCGAAATTTTAGCCTCATGGATAGGAAGGCCTGGTTCATATTTTGAAATAATATTATCTACCTTAGTTGTTTATTTTATATGTCTTTATTATTTTAGATCTAAAAATAGTAATAAAATTTTAAAGTTTTTTGTATATGAGGGTGTTGGAATAGGAAGTGTCTCACTTTTTATTATAATACCCCTTCTCTTAATCGAGCTACTTTTAGACATTCCTGATAAATATAAATTAATTTCTTTTTTCTCTCTTCAAATACCCCTTTTGGTGTATGGCTTTTTGAATGCTAGATCCTTAAAAATTAAAAATTTAAGTATCAAAAATGACTCAATAAATAAAGACCATATTTTTGTTTTTATAAGTGATGTTCATATTGGCTCCAATCATCCCAAATCTCTCACAAAAATAGTTTCCAAAGTAAATGAAATAAATCCTGAGTTTTTATTAATAGGAGGTGATTTGATTGATAGTAGTTCATTCCATATAAGAGACCTCTCTGTTTTAAAAGAAATAAAATGCCCTATTTTTTTTGTGACAGGCAATCATGAATATTATATCCAAAACTATCAAAAACACCTCGATGATTTAAAATCTGTGGGAATTAAAATATTAGATAATCAATCTATTATATTGGATGAAATAAATTTGATAGGAATAAATGACAACTTATCCATTAATGATAAAAAAAGGGAATACATCAAATTGTCCAAGAAAGACCACTTTAATCTTCTTGCTGTTCACCAACCTTCATTGTGGAAGCAAATAAAAAAAGATGTCGATTTAATGCTTTCTGGGCATACTCATAATGGTCAAATATTTCCTTTCAATTTAATAGTAAAAATAAGATTTCCAGAAATTTATGGTTTGTATCTATCTGGTAAAAATTTTTTGTATGTTAGTTCAGGTGTTGCTACTTGGGGTCCAAAGATAAGAATAGGATCAAATAATGAAATCATTAAAGTAAAATTATCTAATAATCTTAATTGATTGTTGGATATAATGAATCTTCCTATATTCTAGAAATGTGAGAATAATACTTTTACTCTTATTTTTTGTTTTTCCAGTCAATGCAGACCAACATGTTATTGAACAAGAAAATTTTGAAGCATGGCAATTTACTTGTGTAGAAGAGCAATCTCAAAAAATATGTGATCTAAGAGAATTAGTTTTTGATCAAAACACTGAAGAGGTTGTTAGCTATCTATCAATAACTATTAATCCTGACAGTTTAGCTCAAATGCAAATTGCTTTTCCTCATGCTGTTAATTTAAAAAATTCTGTTCAATTACAAATTGATGAAAACGATCCTCTTGAATTGAATTATGCTTATTGTAACCAAAGTGCATGTTTTATAGCCGAGATTATTGCAGATAATTTCATCAATATGTTTAAAGCAGGAAACCAAATAACTTTGAAAGTTCTATTGCTTGATAATCGTGAAGCAACAATTACCTATTCTTTGTTAGGTTTTACAGCTGGGTATAATAAATTATTAGAAACAGTAAACAGTTAACTTCTTGAAGGAAGTTTCAATTTATTTTTTATTAAAACTAAAACAATTAAAGATGGAATCACCATCGCAGCGGTAATTATAAAAAATAATCCCCAATCTCCACCAAGTCCATCAACCATAGCACCAGATGATGAAGCTAATAAGGTTCTTCCAGCTGTTCCCACAGAGGCTAATAATGCATATTGAGTTGCGGTAAAGCTTCTATCGACTAGCAATGATATAAATGCAACAAAAGCAACTGTCGCAAAAGCTGCAGCTAAGTCATCTAAAATTACAGCAACAGCAAAAAGACCTTTTGAAGGTCCTGCCCAAGCAAGAAATGAAAAAAGTATATTAGTTGCTGCCATTGCTATTCCAGCAATAATTAAAGTTCTAACTATGCCGGATCTCATAGCTATGGCACCCCCAATAAGAGTAAAAACAACAGTAGTAATCCATCCAAGAGCTTTAGAATAAATAGCTATATCGCCTTTTGAAAAACCGATCTCTTTATAAAAAACAAGACTCATTCTTCCAAGAAAAGCTTCACCAATTTTAAAAAGAAAAACAAATACCAAGATAGACACCCCAATTTTAATTCCATTATTTTTAAAAAAACTACTTAAAGGATTAGCTACGACATTGTTTAAATAGAAAAATAAATTAGAAATAGTGTTGTTTTCTCCGTACCTTTTTATGTAAAAAGAAAAAATATAAAACATAAAAGCAATAAAAATAAAAGACAGCCCTCCATTGGTAAACCAGGTTTTATCAAAAAACTGTCCTACTAGAAAGCAGAGAGATCCCAGTGCAGCAAATAGATAACTAGCATTAACTAAACTCCCAACATTACTACTTGAGGCATCCATGTTTGCCATATTTTGAAATCTTTCTTTGTTTGACTCAGGAATAAAACTTAAACCGATATTACATAAAACAATTATAGCCATTAAAAAAATAAAAGTTATTTGCCAATATTGCTCTACTCCTGATATTTGCAATCTTTCAGCTACTTCTAAACAAATAAAACCTCCAAGTTTAAACCCAGTCCACCATCCTACAACAGCCATAGCTGCGCCTGCAGCCATACTGGAAGTTTCTTCCTTATTAATTTGTTCAATTCTTAAAGCATCAATAGTTATATCTTGAGTTGCTGAAGAGATTGCAATTGCAAGACCCACCCCAATAATCAAAGCTAGATTTTGAGTAGGCTCCAAAGTAGTCCAAATAATCAAGCTAATTAAAATAATAGTTTGCATAAATATAATGATCGACTTTCGATGACCAACTTTATTAGTTAAAAATGGAAGTCGAAGGCGATCAATAATAGGTGCCCACAAAAAATTAATTGCATAAACACCAAAAATTAATCCAGCCCAGCCAATAGTACTTCTACTCAGGCCCTCTTCTTTTAGCCAAAGAGAAAGAGCACTGCCAATTAAAACCCATGGAAAACCACTTATTATTCCAAGAAGTAAAATTCTTATCATTCTCCTGTCATAGTAGGCACCAAAAAGGGACTTCAATTTGTTTGAATCTAGGGAAACAGAACTCATATGGTTATGTTAAAGAAAAAATTAATAATTAAAACTTTTAATCAGAAAGATTGTCGAGCCATTTAATTAAATCAGCCCTGTCTTGGTCCTTTTTAAGACCATTAAAGTTCATTTTAGTTCCAGGAACATACTTTTTTGGTTTAAGTAAGAATTTATTCAACTCTTCTACGCTCCAGTCACCACCAAAATCAGCAAGTGCCCCTGAATAAGCAAAACCATCAACAGAGGCCTTGGCTCTGTTTACTATACCCCACATTGCTGGACCAACTTTGTTCTCGCCACCTTTTTGATATGTATGACATGAGGCACACTTTTTAAATAGTTTCTCACCATTGGCTAAATTTGCTGAAGCAAGCATAGGGGTTATTTCAGGCAAGACTTCAAAAATATTAACCTCTTCTACCTGAGTGCCTGATGAATCTCCCTCTGGAATTTCTATAGTATAAGCCAATTCCTTGGGATACTCTGGGTGCACGGTCATATCAGCTATTTTAGAGAAAGCTGCAGCTAATAATAAAGCAAGTATAATTGCGCCTAGAATTTTATTGGTTTCCATATTAAAAAGAGAAGTCTATGTTTAAAAATATAGCACTAAAAACGGATTTTTGTCGCATTCATGATTGATACTGTCATTGTAATTCCTGTAAGATTGCAGGCCTCAAGGTTTCCCAATAAGCCTTTTGCAAAAATAGGTAACCTCCCAATGCTACATTATGTGTTTAATGCAGCCTCAAAATCTTTTGAAAATGTCTTTTTAGCAATTTGTGACCTAGAGGTGGAGGATTATTGTAATAAAAATAACCTTCCCTTTGTTTTAACAAACCCTAACCATATTTCAGGGAGTGACCGTATTGGGGAGGCAGTTGAAAAATTAGAGAAAAAATTAAGTTTTGATTTTATCATTAATGTTCAAGGAGATATGCCCTTTATCAAAAAGGAATACATTTCGTCATTAAGAGAAAACCTATCTAACTACAAAATGTCTACTCTAGCTTGTCCTTTTAAAAATAAAGTTGAGGCTGAAAACCTATCTAAGGTTAAAGTTGAGGTGGCTCATCAAGAAAATCTTGTAGCTAAAGATTTTAGTAGAACCTTAATTGATATTTCAAAATTAAATAAAAGTATTTTTCATCATATAGGTGTATATGGTTTTCAAAAGCAGTTCTTAAAAGAATATATTTCTCAAAGACCAACAAAGAGAGAACTTGAAGAAAAACTGGAGCAACTCAGGGTATCAGAAAATACAAAAATAGGCATAACTGTCATAGAAGAGGAGATATTGGGTGTTGATACCAAAGAAGATTTAGATACAGTAAATCAGTTAATTCAAGACCATGGGTAAAAAAATTTCATTTCAAGGCGTTGAGGGAGCATACAGTCATCTTGCAGTTCAAGAATTTTTTCCTGAATCAGAACCTGTTCCTTGCAAAACATTTGAAATTGCAATTTCAAAAGCAGAATCCGAACAAGTAGATTTTGCTATGATACCAATAGAAAATTCTGCCGCTGGAAGAGTTGCAGATATACACCGTTTATTGCCAAAATCAGATCTGCATATTAATTTTGAACACTTTCAAAGAGTCGAGCATAAATTATTAATCCACCCTGAGTCAAAAATCGAAAATATAAAAAAAATAATCAGCCATGAGCAGGCTTTAGCCCAATGCAGCAATAAAATACAAGAATTAGACTTTGATATTCTCATTGGAGCAGATACTGCGGGATC
>ERZ802827.385-NODE-385-length-23409-cov-11.0578_pt1 | contig 23409 bp, 23 predicted proteins | sample MGYA00345652_ERZ802827 | MGnify/ENA primary metagenome ERZ802827 (study PRJEB30503, sample SAMEA104212372) | marine metagenome | biome: Westerlies Biome; feature: [SRF] surface water layer (ENVO:00010504) within the epipelagic zone...; material: water... | reverse complement strand
TCAATATAAGTACAATTATTTTCATCGCTATGTATTGATTTTCCTGCGTCCTCTTCTAAATGTGCTCTTGTAATATTAATTTTTTTATTTTTATTATCACTATCCTTTATTTCTATATAGCCACCTTCAACAATCGGTAAATCCAATTGACTTATTTGATAATTTTTAGGTAAATCTGGATAGAAATAATTTTTTCTTGCAAATATAGATTTTCTAGCTATTTTGGCATCTATTGCCAACCCAAATTCTACAGCTTTTCTTATCACAGATTTATTTAAGACAGGTAAAGTGCCAGGCATTCCTAAGTCTACATAAGATGCTTGCTTATTTGGATCCTTGCCATATGACGTAGACGACGAAGAAAAAATTTTGCTTTTAGTTAAAAGCTGAACATGAATTTCAAGGCCAATTACAGTTTCCCAATTACTCATGATCAAAATCCTCTGGAATTCTATTGTGCCAACCTGTTTCTTCTTGAAACAAATGAGCAATACTAAGGATATTTGCTTCTGTGAAGTAATTACCAATAATTTGCATTCCGACAGGCATGTTATTACTAAAACCTACAGGTATTGAAATTGCTGGAAGTCCAGCTAGATTAACTGGCGTTGTGTATATATCAGAGAGGTACATTTCTACAGCATCAGAAGATTTCTCGCCAAGATCAAAAGCTGTTGATGGGCAAGTAGGTGCAAATATGTAATCTACATCCTTAAAAGCATTTATAAAATTATCTCTAATAATTCTTCTAATCTTTAAAGCTTTCATATAATACTCATCGTAATATCCTGAAGACAAGGCATACGCTCCTATCATTATTCTTTTTTTTACTTCTTTTCCAAAACCCTCTTTTCTTGTTCGCAAATATAAATCCTCAAGGTTTTTTGGCTTGTCGCACCTATGACCAAACTTAACACCATCATATCTTGAAAGATTTGACGACGCTTCAGCTGAAGCAATAATATAATATGCTGGTATTGTATAATCGTGATCAGGCAAGCTAATCTCTTTAAAATTAAAACCCAATTTCTTAAAAACTTCAATAGACTGATATATTATATCGGATATATTTCTATCCAAATCTTTTGAGAAATATTCTTTCGGTATTCCTATAGTAATATTTTTAGTATCTTGCTTTTTTAATGCCAATTTAACTTCGTCTTGGTCAGTATTGAAGTTACTGGTTGGGTCATTTTTGTCATAACCTTTAATTTTATTAAATAATAATGCACAATCTTCCGCACTGGTTGCAATAGGTCCACCTTGGTCTAAACTCGAGGCATAGGCTATCATTCCATACCTTGAAACCGAGCCATATGTTGGCTTAAGTCCTGTTAAACCACAAAAAGAAGCGGGTTGTCTTATTGATCCTCCGGTATCTGAGCCAGTAGCAATAGGTATCAGCCTTGCAGCTACTGCTGATGCTGATCCGCCCGAAGAACCGCCAGGTACTTTTTTTAAATCCCAAGGATTTTTTACAACACCAAAATAACTTGATTCATTCGATGATCCCATTGCGAATTCGTCCATATTGGTTTTTCCTATATTAACCATTCCTGCTTCATTTAATTTATTAACAATCGTTGCATCAAAAGGAGGAGTATAATTCTCTAACATTTTTGATGCGCATGTAGTCAGCATACCTTTTGTAGAAAATAAATCCTTGTGGGCAATTGGAATTCCAGTAAGTAAATTATTATTATTATTAGCTATTAATTCATCGGCTATTTTCGCTTGTTTTCTCGCATGATCTTCATCTATTGTAATAAATGAATTTAACTTAGGATCAAAAGATTTAATTCTATTTAAAAAATAATCCGTCATCTCTAATGATGATACTTTTTTTTTATTTAATAACTTTGACAGTTCAACAACTGACTTATTGTATATATCCATAATATTTATTCTATAACTTTTGGAACAATAAAATGTTTTCCGTTGTGTTTAGGAGAAGAGTTAATACCATCATTTTTTGGATTTTTATCAACTTCATCCTCTCTAGCATGAAGCGAAATTTCTGGTGCATGATAAAGTGGTTCAATTTTAGAAAGCTCTAGATTATCTGTTTGGTTAACTAATTTTAAAAATTCCACAATTTCATCAGAAAAATAAATTAAATCCTCATCATCTAGTTCTATCATAGCTAGCTTAGCAACATCTTTTACTTTACTTTTATCAAACATTTTATGTTAAATCCGCTAAATAATTAAATTAATTAGATATCCTTGTAGGTTTAGTTGTCCTCAGTTAAAATCACCGTATAAACAATACTAAGCATATCAGAAAACTCGGGGGTTTTAATGATTTTAGATTTATTTTCTAACGATTTATCTATAGATTTAGGAACTGCAAATACAATTATATTTGTAAAAAATAAAGGTTTGGTTCTAGACGAGCCATCAGTTGTTTCTATATCTGATGAGGGAGGTAAAAAAAGAGTAAAAGCTGTTGGAATAGAAGCAAAAACCATGCTTGGAAGAACTCCTACTACTATCGAAACAATTAGACCACTAAAAGACGGTGTTATTGCTGATTTTACAACTACTGAAAAAATGCTCCAACATTTTATAAAAAAAGCTAGCAATAAAAACTTCCTTATTGGTCCAAGAGTTCTTATATGCGTTCCTTCAGGTGCTACTCAAGTAGAAAGAAGAGCAATCAAAGAGTCTGCTGAGGGTGCAGGAGCTAGAAAAGTTTACCTAATAGAAGAACCTGTTGCAGCTGCACTAGGTGCAGGCTTGCCAATAGCTGATGCTATCGGCTCTATGGTATTTGACATAGGCGGTGGTACTACAGAAATTGCGGTTCTATCTTTAGGTGGAATAGTTTACTCCGAGTCAGTAAGAATCGGTGGAGATAAATTTAATGAAGCGATATTAAATTATATTAAATGGAATTATGGTATTTTGATTGGTGAAGCAACCGCTGAAAAGATCAAGCATACAATTGCTACAGCTTATCCAGGAAAAGAACTACAAGAAATGGAAGTTAAAGGTAGAAACATGTCAGAAGGAATACCCAGAAGCTTTAGAATAAATAGCAATGAGATTTTAGAAGCTCTTCAAGAACCTTTAAAAGGTATAACTAATGCCGTTAAAACTGCGCTCGAAGCAACACCACCTGAGCTAAGTACTGATATTGCAGAAAACGGTATTGTATTAACTGGCGGTGGAGCACTTCTAACGGGATTAAATAAACTTATACAAGAAGAAACAGGTATACCCGTTATCATAGCTGACGACCCATTAACATGTGTTGCTAGAGGGGGAGGCATGGTTTTAGAAATGATTGATAAAAAAGGAACAGATTTCATTTCGCTGGAATAATAATTTTAGTGATTGATAATAGTGAAAAATAATCTACATTTTAGACAAAGTCATATAATATCTATTAAACTTATTTTGTTTTTAGTTATTTCAATATCTTTTTTATTAACAGATGAAAACTTAGAATTAAGTAATAAGATTAGAAATAATTCTTCATATTTAATTAAACCAATCTATTTAACTGCAGAAGCCCCACTAAAAATCTTTAATAAATTATCTATTTACATAGATAGTATGCAAGACCTAATTAAGAAAAATAAGATACTTGAAAAAAAAGTATTTATACAATCTGGTATTATTCAAAAAATTCCTTTACTGAAAGAAGAAAATAAAAGACTAAAAAAATTGCTTAATTCATCCGAATCTATGGCAGATTCAAAAATAATTATAGCGGAATTAATAAAAGTAAATTTAAGTCCTTTTTCAAATAAAATTGTTATAGATAAAGGGGAAAAGAATAACCTATCTTTAGGCCAAACTGTAATTGATAGCCTAGGATTAATTGGTCAAGTTTCAGAAGTAAATAAAGATTTTTCTATTGTTACACTAATAACAGATCCTGGGCATGCTTTACTAGCTGTAAATACCAGAACAGAAAAAAGGGTTATGGTCTCCGGAACTGGAGATAATAGATATTTAAAAGCAGAATATGTGTCTTTAAACGAAGATGTAATAGAAGGAGATATTTTGATAACTTCTGGATTAGATAATATATTTCCAGAAGGTTATCTTATTGGAGTTATATCTAAAATTAACAAAAAAATAAATAAAGATTTTCTGGAGGTTGATGTAAGGCCAAGCTCTAGTTTATCCACTAATCAAGAAGTGATGATTTTATGGTGATTTTCAACAAAATACATTTGACGGCAATTACTTTATTATTTTTTGGGGCTATATTAAATATTCTACCTTTTTCTGAAGTTTTAGTTTCTAAAACACCGCCAATTCTTTTATTGATTTTAATTTATCTATCGCTAGCTTTCCCAAACCAAATAAATCTCACATATGCATTTATTTCAGGGCTAATTATGGATATACTTTTGATCACACCTTTAGGTTTCAACGCGTTATGTTATACAATTACTATATATTTAATATTACTATATTATCCACAAATTAGATTACAATCTAACTGGAATAAAATGTTTTCTTTATTAATCATACTTATACCATATTTTTTTATATCCACTGCTGTTAATGGTATGTTAAATATTGAATACAATATCCTAGATGTTTGTATATCTGTGTTCATTTCTATTTTAATTTGGCCAGGATTATTTGGCATGTTAAGATTCATTCGTCAAAAATACACTTCTTAAAAAAAAATGATAGCTATTGATCTCCTCGTAGAAAAAAATGAAATTGAATCTTTTATATCAAAAGTTGTAAATTCTAAAATTATATCTGTAGATATAGAGTTTATGAGAAGAAATACCTTTTTTCCAGAGCCATGCGTAATACAAATATCCGATGGAAGTAATCATGGCTGTATAGATCTTACACTTCAGTTAAGCTACAAAAATATTTTTAAGGAAATTTTTAATACCAATAAAATTATTGTTCTTCACTCATGCAGGCAAGACTTGGAAATCTTGTATATGATACTTGGATACATTCCTAAAAATATATTTGACACCCAATTTGCAGCATCATTTTTAGGTTACAAATATCAGATTGGCTATGCAGAGTTAATGAAGGAAGTTTACGGGGTTATTATAGATAAAACAGAAAAAATGACTAACTGGAAGAAAAGACCCTTAAGTAAAGAACAAATTAACTATGCTGTAAATGATGTAATTCATCTTAATAAGCTTTATGAAGATTTAAACGAAGAGCTTTTGAAAACAAAAAAAATTAAATATTGTAAAGAGGAATTTGCTAATTTTATAAATGATATTGAATGGAACCCAAAAACAGACGAGGCATGGAAAAGAATTAAATCTATTAATAATTTAAATAAAAATGTTAAAAACATTGTTAAAATAATTTCTGTCTGGAGAGAGAGACAAGCAATAAATAGAGATATTCCGAGAAATTGGATAATGAGTGAAAAAGAAATAATTGAGATCTCAAAAGACTTTATAATAAACAAGAAAGTATCTTTACCAAAAAATAATAAGTACTTTGATTATGATGTGGGCCAGTTGGAAATTCAAAATGTAATTGATAAACTTTGTGCAAATAAAATTTTTGATAAAGATGATGGAGAGAAAACAAAAATCAATTCTTACTACAAAAAGATAGCTAATGATTTATACGATTATTATAAATTAATATCCTTAGAAAATAATATTTCTTATCAAATATTATCCCCAAAAAAAATGATTTTTAGTTATTTAAAGAATAAAGATAGTAATTCTAGGCTAATTAACGGATGGAGGAAGGAATTAATAGATATAAAAAAAATTTCTAGTATCACGCAACCTTATTTTAATCTTGAATAGGAGTTCCGCAATTAATATTTCTAGGTACAGCAATATCTATTTTTTTTGGTTTATCTAAATTTAAATCATTCATTTTATAAATAAAATTTTCAATATTAATACTGTCGTTAATCAATAAATTACTTCTTTTTTGCTCAAATATTGTTGTAAAGTTATTCTTATTGTAATCGTGCGCTGGGAAAACTTTAGTAGCGTCAGGCATTTTATAAAATATATTTTTAATAGTATTATATAATTCTTTTGAAGAACCTGATTGAAAATCAGTTCTTCCACAGGTATTAATTAATAAAGCATCACCTGAAAACAGAAATTTTTCTGATTTATAGTTAATAACATATGAGAAATGAGTATCTGTGTGGCCAGGTGTATATATTGCTTCCATCTTAATACTATTGCCGATAAACATATTATCAGAGTCTTTAAAATTTATATCTCTGCATCCGAGTTTATCATTTCCTGGTCCTGCAACCTTGCATCCTAAGATCTCTCGTAATGCAGATGCGCTTGTAATATGATCTGCGTGAATATGAGTGTCTATTGCATACATTAACTTTAAATTAAGTCTTTTAATTATACTTAAATCTCTGTCTAAAGTTTCTAATACAGGATCTATTAGTATCGCTTCCTGTTTTTCTTGACAAGATATCAAATAAGTATATGTTGATGATTCATTTTCAAATAATTGCTTAAATAACATAATTAATTTTTTAAGATTTAGTTGATATAAATATACATTTTTTGCTCTTAAGGATAAACATATAATAATGGATAAAGATAAAATAAAGGAAATTATAGAAGCTGCTTTGGATGGTTCTATAGCAGAAGTTGATGGCAACGAAGGAAAATTTACTGCAAGTATAATTTATAAAGGTTTTGATGGTCTTAGTACAATAAATAGACATAAAATTGTTTACAGCTCATTAAATCAGTATATTCAGTCTGGTGAACTTCATGCAATAAGCTTGAAAACTTATGCAAATGATGATGAAGAAACTTAAAAAGTTATTTTTTTAAAGCTACTCTGCCTTGGTTGATTTTCCCAAGCCCTATATTAGATGAAAAGTACTTTGAAAGCTTTTTCATTTGCTTTTCATTTAAAGTATTAGCAATACCACTCATAATAGCATTAGTTCTTTGGCCATTCTGATAAGACTTTAAAGCTTGATATAAGTAGTCTTCATACTGACCTGCTATCTTAGGGAAAGACGGTATCATGCTATTGCCATCTGCACCATGACACCCAACGCAGGAATTTGCTTCGTCAATCATTTTTATATCAGAAGATTGAATTTTTTGCTCAGATAATTTAAAAGAAGAAAAATAATCTGCTATTTTAGATATTTCAACATCACTTAAATTGACAGCATGCGCTCTCATTGTGGGATGCAATCTTTCGCCAGACCTATAAGCTTTTAACGCAGAGACTATATAATCTTTATGCTGATTTCCTAGCTTTGGAACTTTATATGTTGGGTAAATATTATTATAACTCACTACCCCATGGCACCCTAAACAAGTAGATGATAGCTCTTCTGGGGTTTTTTCTGCAAATACTTGCAAAGAACTTAATAGGAAAAAACTTGCCACATAGATAGAAAACTTCATTGTTATTTACTTACTCCATAAAATTTATAATTGATACGTAAAATTTCGAATGCATTATAACTTTATTTATTTAAAATTACACATACATTTTAAAAAAACATTATAATAAAAGCTTCCAATGAGATATTATTTAATTATCGACTTTTTAAAAATACATTATAAATTGAGGATTTTATGAAAATTGAAACAATTGCAATTCATGGTGGGTACGAGCCTGAAGAGACTACTAAATCTGTAGCTGTTCCGATATATCAAACTGCATCCTACGCATTTGATGATACTCAGCATGGTGCAGACCTTTTTGACTTAAAAGTTAAAGGGAATATTTATACTAGGATAATGAACCCTACTACTGAAGTTCTTGAAAATAGAGTTGCAGCAATGGAAAAAGGTGTTGGTGGCCTAGCTTTTTCTTCAGGAATGGCTGCTATTTCTGCTGCTATATTAAATATTACCTCAAATGGAGATAACATTGTCTCAACAAGCTCACTGTATGGAGGAACTGTTAGCCTATTTAAGGACACATTTCCAAAAATGGGTATCGAAACAAGATTTGGTGATGTTAAAAATTTAGAAGATCTTGAGAATAAAATTGACTCTAAAACAAAATTAATATTTTGTGAATCAATAGGAAATCCAGCTGCAAACGTTACTGATATAGGTAAAATTTCGAATTTGGCACATAAACATAATATACCGTTATTTATTGATAATACAGTTCCTAGTCCTTATGTTTGCAGGCCAATAGAACATGGGGCAGATATTGTTGTCCACTCATTAACAAAATATTTATGTGGTCATGGCACTACAATTGGTGGAATGATAATTGACTCTGGAAAATTTGACTGGAAATCTAATTCTGACAAATTTCCACTTCTAACTTCCCCAGACCCAGCTTATCACGGAATAGTTTTTACTGAAGCATGTGGCCCAGCAGCTTTTATAACAAGAGCAAGAGTGGTTCCTTTAAGAAATATGGGTGGAGCGCTTTCCCCAATGAACAGTTTTCAAATTCTACAAGGTATTGAAAGCTTAGCTGTTAGAATGGACAGGCATTGCTCAAACGCTAAGGCTGTAGCAGAGTATTTAGAAAAACATGATGCAGTAAGCTGGGTAAATTATCCCGGTCTAAAAAGTCACCCAGATAATGAATTAGTTGATAAATATATGGGCGGCAAAGCATCTTCTGTAATGAGTTTTGGTATTAAAGGCGGAATTAAAGCAGGCGGCAAATTCATCGATAAGTTAAAACTAATAGTTAGGCTAGTAAATATTGGAGATGCTAAGTCATTAGCTTGTCACCCAGCATCAACGACTCATAGGCAATTAAATAAAAAAGAGTTAGATGCTGCTGGTGTGCCAGAGGATATGGTTAGATTATCAATAGGTATTGAGCATATAGATGACATTATTGAAGATCTATCTCAGGCTTTAAAATAATTAGCTAATTATTAATATTTATAAGTTGAGATATGCGTATAGTATTTTTATTATTTAAAATCCAATCATAGACTAAAGAATACTCTAAAACTAGCTTTACGTATTTTCTAGTTTCATTGTAAGGTATCGATTCAATCCAAGCGTCCTCCGAGGAATTATTTAACTTCAACCATTTCTTTACTGCGCTTGGACCAGCATTATATGAAGCAATAGCTTCAACGTAACTTTTTTTCTTTACGTATAAATAGTTAAAATAATAAGAACCAATAAAAATATTTATACTTTTATTATATAAATGTTTTTTTGATACTTTTTTATTTTTTGTTTTTTTTAATACCCAATATGCCGTTCTTGGCATTATTTGCATGATGCCTAGAGCACCAGCAGAAGATTTTGCATACTGAATAAATATACTTTCTTTTCGTGCAATACCTAACAATAAACTTTTTTGAATATTAGAAGCAGAATTTTCATTAAAGTACTTTTCGTACATTATGGGAAATCTTGCATCAACATCATCAAAGTATTTTGTTTTTCCATAACCCAAAATTGCTCCTATATTCCAGCCCCAATTTTTAAATAATATATTTAATTTATTTAGATCATCAAAATTAGAATTTTTATAAATATAATGTAGTTCTTTTCGAGCGTCTCTTTTTTTACCCAACAAAAGAAGTTCATACATTCTTTCCACTTCGTAACTTGAACTAATAGATTTCAAATCTGCTGCGTCTACTTCGTAAGGCTTGTTTTTTATATTTATTGGTATTCCTAGTATATGAGATGCAAGAAATCCATAATAAGATCTATTATTACTTAAAAAACCAAGGGTATCTTTTAAACTATTACTGCTTCCTGTTCTATATAATGCTTTACCCTTCCAGTATAGCCATTTCTCTTTTTGTGCAATAATTTTAGGGAGATTATCGATATACTTTATAAGCCTTCTCCAATCAGAATTATATATTGAATAGTTAGCGCAAGCCAAAATAAAATCTGTATTATTACTTTTTATTGATAAAAATTCATTATCATAAAAAATATTTTTTTGGTTTTCCTTTAAAGCAATAATAAATATATCTAATAATTTTATGTTAATAAATTTATCGGATACATTATAAAAATTTTTAATTTCTAACAAGAACTTCTTAGCCAATACATAATCTTTTTTTGCAATTTTATTTAAGCCATAACTTATAATTGTATCTCTATATCGATTATCATTTTTAAATTTATTAGATATAATATTATTTCTTGGATTTTTATGAACCTTGAGTAAGCTCTCTGCCCATACTTTGTTCTTATTTGATAAAAATCTTACGAGGTATCTTGCTAGATAATAATTATTTACGTCTAAAGACATCTTTATTCTCTGCCATACCAACTCATCTGACAATTTTTTATTTTTATAAAACCATCTAAAAACATAATCGCATGATTTAGGTTGTGACTTAGCACTTAGCCAAATTGGAATTATTTCTTTATCAATATCTGATAAATATCTTTTTTTTATTTTTGCTCTCAAATAAAGACAATTTAGCTCAATAGAATCAATATCCTTATAATTGGATATTAATTTATCAAACTTATTTTTACTAGACAGTCTATATATTAAGTTTATATATGCTTTTTCAGAAATATAACTTTTTTTATATTTTCTTATAAAATTAATAACAGCGTCATCATTTATATTTTTTCTTCTATGTAGATTTTTATATTCTAATTCTGCATATAGAGGATAGTGTATTAATTCTTTTTTTATATTTTCAAATTTCTTATAATTTTTATTTTTGAAATACTTAGTTGCTTTTATATATTTAATTCTCTCCTGTTTATAATTTTTCTTCTCATTTGCCTCAATGGAAATTGTAAAAAGAAGTGAGAATATTATTAATATTGCCCTATATTTCATTTGTTGTTATTTTTTTGATTTTTTATGGTATCACTATAATGCAAATATTAATTACATGCTAATCTTATGAAATATGCATAATTTATAAAAAAATGTATAATATAATTCATGATATTTCTCATTAATACATATATTTAGATAATTCGACTTAACTAATGGATAGTTTATTAAATTACTTTATTTTTTCATTATACATGTTTTCTGCTATTGCTATATGGCGTCTTATGAATGGCCACAATAAAAGTAAAATTCATCAAATTATTGTATGGGTATTTTGGCTTCTAGCTATTGTTTGTCACGCATACTCACTAATGCCTATATTTGATAATGATTATAGTATTAACTTATCAATAAACTATGCATTAATTATTGTGGCGTTTATTATCTCTATTACACTGTATATTTCTTCAATATTTGGAAATACACAGTTTCTTGGAATAATTATATTGCCTATTTTATCTTCTATTTTTTTATTTGATTTTACAAATGCTCCAGTTAGTATTCCTTTAAATAATTTTTTATTCATACACGTTATTATTTCTTTAATAAGCTACAGTATTTTATGTTTATCAGCTGCTCAGTCAGTCATATTAAAGATACAAGAAAAAAAATTACAATCAAATCAGCCGATTGGCCTAATAACTTCTCTGCCTTCTCTTGATGCAATGGATAATTTATTATTTAAAATATTAGCTTTAGGTGTAATTTTTTTATCAGCAAGTCTTTTATCAGGGTTTATTTTTTTAGAAGACATTTTTGCGCAACATTTAGCACATAAAACAATACTTTCTATTTTGGCATGGATAGTTTTTTTATTTCTTATATTTGCAAGAAAGATCTATGGGTGGCGAGGAAATAATGCGGCGAATGTTACTTTAATAGGTTTCTTTATGTTATTTTTATCATATTTTGGAACAAAAGCTGTTTTAGAAGTTATTTTATAATTTTAAACGTTTAGTGGAAAAAAAAATTGAATAATATATCAACTGAAATCTTAATAATAATTCTTGTAATTTTATTTTTACTTTCTGCCTTCTTTTCAGGATCAGAAACTGCGTTAATGTCTATTAATAAATACAAAATGAGACATCAAGCAAAGCTAAATAACAAAGGTGCAAAAGCAGCAAAAAAATTATTAGAAAATCCAGATAAAATTATTGGAGTAATATTACTTGGAAATAATTTAACAAATATTTTAATAACGCAGATTGCCACACTTATTTCCTTAAGACTTTATGGCGATATTGGTATAGCAATTGCTACTGGATTTCTAACTATTTTCATATTGATATTTGCTGAGCTAACACCAAAAACTATTGGAGAAATGCACTCTGAAAAAATAGCTTATTCGTCATCTTTACTATATAGACCAATGCTAATATTATTGTATCCATTAGTTTTCATAATTAACTTAATTGCTAACAGTATTATTAGAATTTTGGGCTTAAAGGATAATGTAGCAAAAACCTCTCTTTCTTCAGAAGAATTAAAAACTGTTTTAAGTGAATCATCAATCAAATTTTCTAAACCACATCTGAAAATGTTAGAAAGCATAATTGATTTAGAAAAAGCTACTGTAGAAGATATTATGATACCAAGGAGTGATATATATGGTATAGATATTAGTGAAGACATAGCTACAGTTGTTAATAATTTTAAAAATACACCATATACCAGAATACCTGTTTACGAGGATAATATAGAGAATCTTTTTGGATTAATTCATATTAAAAATATTGCTCCTATGTTAGCCAGCAAAAGTATAGACGAGAACGAAATAAAAAAACTTATAAAAAAACCATATTATATAGTCTCAGGAACATCTTTGTATAGACAACTACTTAATTTTCAGAAAGTTAAAAGAAGAATTGGTTTTATTATAGATGAATATGGAAATATACAAGGATTGGTAACATTAGAAGATATTCTTGAAGAAATTGTTGGTGATTTTACAAGTGATCCAAGCTCAAATGAGGAAATCATCCCAACAAGTAACAAAAATATTTTTATAATAGATGGCGGTGTGCATATAAGAGAGATTAACCAAACTCTTGATATCAATCTTATTTCTAAAGAAGCTAAAACAATCAATGGGTTTATATTAGAACATATAGAAAACCTACCAGAAATCGATGATATAATAAATATTCAAGGGCACACTTTTAAAATCCTAGAAAATCTTGATAATGCTGTTAAAACTGTCCATCTAGAAATTAATAATGAATAAAAAATATAAAAATACAAAAATACAAATATCTGATAGCGGGTTATCCCCAACAAATTCTGTCAAAACATATAATCATCGGGGAGAAGAGGTTAATTCTAAAGTTGCTGGTGAATTACCATTGACTATAAAGGTTAATAATAATGAAATTATTACATTAATGACACTTGGTACAAAACCAGAAGAACTGACTTTAGGATATTTGAGAAATCAAGGATTTATAGAGAGCATTGACGACATAATTAGTATTGACGTTAGATGGGATATAGGTGTAGCCAATGTACTAACAAAACATAAAGATATAAAAGAAATAACTAACAAATTAAAAAATAAAACTGTTACTACTGGATGTGGTCAAGGAACAATTTTTGGTGGTACTTTAGAAAAACTTTATGATAATACACTGCCTGATATAAAAATAAAAAGATCTGAGATATTTGATTTATTGGCAAAGATAACTAAATATAATGATATATACAAAGAAGCAGGTGCTGTACATGGATGTGCACTATGTAATACTAAAGGTGTTTTAGAGTTTGTCGAAGACGTTGGTAGGCATAATGCAGCAGACACTTTATCAGGCATTATGTGGCTAAATAATATGAATGGTGAAAATATTATTTTTTATACTACTGGAAGGTTGACATCAGAAATAATTATGAAGGTAAAATATATGGGTATACCAATTATAATATCAAGGTCAGGTGTTACAAATATGGGTATTGAACTAGCTAAAGATTTGAATGTAACTATGATTGCGAGGTCAAAACAAAGGTCGTTTTTAATTTATAATAATAAATATAATATAATATTTGATTAGTTAAGATGAAAAAAGAAAAAAAAAGAACATATGCTGAAATTGTTGAAGAATTAGAAATAATTATTTCTAAACTTAATTACTCGGATATACCAATAGATAAGTCTATTAAACTTTATGAGGAAGGAATAAAGTTATCAAGTGAAGCTGATAAAGAGTTATTAGTTATAGAAAAAAACATTAACAGTCCTAAGAAAAATAATAAAAATATTACTGGTAAAATTGATATTGAAAAGTCTTTTGAAGAAATTGAAATTATAATAGAAAATCTTGAAGATGAAGATATTTCTATTAACGATGCAGAAAATTATTATAAAAAGTCATTAGATATAATCTTTAATATTGAATCTTATTTAAAAAAAGCTAAATCTACAATTAAAAAATATGAGCAATGATAATTCAGAATTTTCTAAATTCAAAAAAAAATTCACGTTGCGAATTCGAGATGAGTTAGAAAAAAAATTTATTCTAAATAATGATTCTAATAAGATTTTAGAATCAATGAAGTACTCATCTCTTAATGGCAGTAAATATATTAGATCATTACTAGCTTATGCTACCGGATCAGCTTTAAATATTAATCCAAAATTTATTGACCAACCAGCAATTGCTATTGAGTTAATTCATACATATTCACTTATACATGATGATTTGCCTTGCATGGATGATGACGATATTAGAAGAGGCCTTCCCTCTTGCCATATTAAGTTCAGCGAATCCACTGCCATTCTTGCTGGTGATGCTCTCCAATCTATGGCTTTTGAAATATTAAGCGCAAATAATTATGATGAGATAAATGATAAGGTGCGTTTAGATTGGATAAACTATTTATCAAGATCTATTGGTTACAACGGTATTGCTGGTGGGCAATTTTTAGACCTTTCTATTAATAATACAAGTACTGACTTAGATGTTCTAAATCATATCTATGATTTAAAGACCTCAAGTTTAATAAAAGCCTGCATAGTTATGCCAGCTATGCTAAAAATAGATTTAGGAGATCAAATTTTTAAAAAATTTGAAGAGTTTGGTCGTATTTTAGGCATATCTTTTCAAATCAAAGATGATTTATTAGGCTATACTATGTCTTCTGAAGTTTTAGGGAAAACTCAAAATAAAGATGAGTTAAGGAATCAGCCTAATTATGTAAATATACTAGGTGTTGATAATACCAAAAAAAAATTAGAAAATAATAAAAACTGTATTAATGAGCTTTTAATAGATATGAAAATTGAAAAAAGTATGTTGTTTGAGATTTCTAACTACATATTTAACAGGAACTTTTAGTTATAAAATTAAGAATATGAAATATGAATTTCTCGATAAAATTAATAATCCTTCAGATTTAAGAATTTTATCAATAAATAATTTAGATGATGTCTCTGAAGAGCTAAGACATTTTTTAATTGACACTGTTTCTCAGTGCGGTGGTCATTTCGGCGCAAGCTTAGGGGCTGTAGAGCTTACTATTGCTCTCCATTATTCTTTTAATACCCCAGAAGACAAAATAATATGGGATGTTGGTCATCAATGCTATGGACATAAGGTTATTACTGGAAGAAAACATGAACTTCATACCATTAGACAAAAAAATGGACTACACCCTTTTCCGTCTATAGAAGAAAGCAAATATGATACATTCGGAGTAGGACATTCTAGTACATCTATTAGTGCCGCTATTGGTATTGCTATAGCTTCATCATACAAAAATGAAAATAAAAAAGTAGTTGCTGTTATTGGAGATGGAGGATTAAGTGCAGGAATGGCCTTCGAAGCATTAAATCATATGGGCTCAACTAATGAAGATGTTTTAGTTATATTAAATGATAACGAAATGTCAATTTCACCAAATGTTGGAGCAATGACAAATTATTTAACAAAAATTATATCGAGTAAGGTTTATTCGACTGTCAAAGAAAGTAGTAAAAATATTTTAAAAAAAGTGCCACCATCAGGAATGTTTCTTACAAAAACAGAAAAACATATTAAAGGGTTGTTAGCCCCAGGAATGCTCTTTGAGGAAATGGGAATTAATTACTATGGCCCAATAGACGGTCATGATACTCATTTCTTAGTAAAAACATTAAAAAATTTAAAAAAAATTCCTGGTCCGAAACTACTTCACGTTATTACAAAAAAAGGCAAGGGTTATTTGCCAGCAGAAACAGATCCTGTTAAATACCATGCTGTTCCAGTTTTTGATAGAGAGGTTGGTGTGGAAAAAAGCTCAAAGCAAAAAATAACATATACAAAGATATTTGATGACTGGCTTTGCAATATAGCAGAAAAAGATCCTAGAATTTTTGCGATAACTCCAGCTATGCGAGAAGGTTCTGGCCTTGTAAATTTCTCTGAAAAATTTCCTGAAAGGTATATTGATGTTGGTATAGCCGAGCAACATTCAGTAACTCTCGCAGCTGGATTAGCTTGTGAAGGACAAAAACCTATAGTTTGTATATATTCAACGTTTTTACAAAGAGCTTATGATCAATTAATCCATGATGTTGCTCTGCAAAACTTGGATGTTTTATTTGCAGTTGACAGAGCTGGATTTGTTGGCGCAGATGGCGGAACTCATTGCGGTGTATACGATCTATCTTACCTAAGGTGCATACCAAATATGGTTATTATGGCTCCAAGTAATGAAGAGGAGTGTAAAAATATGCTTTATACTGGTTACTTACATAACGGTCCTGCTGTAGTTAGATATCCAAGAGGTGAAGGCTTAGGTATTCATGTTAAGGAAAGTCTTGAAAATTACGAAATTGGAGTATCAAAAAATGTCCGATCTGGAGAAAATATTGTAATTTTATGTTTTGGGTCAGTTTTAGATATTTGTTTAGACGTTGCTGAAGAAATGAACTGTTCTTTAATCGACATGAGATTTATTAAACCTATTGATCGCGAAGCAATCTTAAAGTCTGCAGAAAATCATTCTGTTATTGTAACAGTTGAAGATAATAGCATTATGGGAGGAGCAGGAAGTGCTGTAAATGAGGTTTTAAGCGAAAATAGCATTAGCTCTAAAATCATAAATGTTGGAACACCTGATAAATTTTTTAATCATGCTACAAGAGAGCAGCAGTTGCATGAAAGTGGTATTTCCAAAGAAAATATTATAGATAAAATTCAAAATTGCATAGAAAATAATCACTTGTATGATTTAAATCACTCGAGTAACATTGATTGAAACTAACACATCCAAATTCATTATCATGGACAAGTTTAAAGAAGAAGGTACAAATAAGAGTGAAGTCTCTTCAAGAGAGCTTCAAGATACTCAAAATAAAGTTGATGTCAGAAATATTCCAATAAGTAGAGTTGGAATAAAAGATATAAAATACCCTTTTAAAATATCTGATAGAGATGGTATTTCTCAATCAACAATTGGTAGCTTTACGATGTCAGTTGGTCTTGCTGATAACGTAAAAGGCACTCATATGTCGAGATTTGTTAAGATATTAGAAGACCAAGAAAATTCTGTCAGTATCGAAAATTTTGATGATCTTGTAAAAAATACAACAAAGATTCTAGAATCAGACTCAGCATACATATCTGTAGATTTTACATACTTTAAGAAAAAATGCGCTCCTGTATCTAAAGTTGAAAGCCTTTTAGATTATTCTATAAATTATACTTGTGAAGTTAAAAATAATATTATTAATAAATATTTGAAAGTTGTTGTTCCTGTAACAAGCCTTTGCCCTTGTTCAAAAAATATTTCTGATTATGGGGCTCATAATCAAAGATCGCATATATCAGCACATATTAGAACAGAAAAAACTGTATGGATAGATGATGTAATTGAGATGCTTGAGGATCAGGCATCATGCCAAATTTATGGATTGCTTAAAAGACCAGATGAAAAATATGTTACTGAAAAAGCATATGAAAATCCTAAGTTTACGGAGGATATCATTAGAGATGTCGCTGTAACTTTAAATAAAGATGATAGAATTACTGCGTATAAAATTGAATCCGAAAATTTTGAATCAATTCATAACCATTCTGCATATGCTTATATAGAAAAAGATAAAAAGAAAGATATTCACAATAATAAAAAAAGCAAAATATCTTATTTAAAGTTTTCTCAACTTCATTCAAATTTTCCAGGATAAATTAATTTTTCGCTATATTAGAACTATAGGAATATAAAATATATTTTAAAATTTTTCTAGCATTTTTATAAGAAATTTTCTGGGTTTTACCGAGTTTATGTGCAGTAATAATATATCTATTACCTCTTTTAGTTAACTTAATCTCGTAAGCAGTTTCTTTTCCTTCAATAATGTCAGTTGATATTTCATATATAGCTTTATCTCTATTTTGATCATTAACTAACAAACCACTTCTATCTAATGATAAGCCAACCTCTCTCCACATTTTACTAAATGAATCTTGAATTACGATTGCAGGTACGCCATAAAAATCAATCAGGTCTATAAAAAATTTATTCGCATTATTATTCTTTTCGCTATCATTTAAAGATTCTATTGCAATATCTCTAGAAATTCCAAAGTATTCCATCATTCTAACCAGCATCTCGGCCTCTCTAGAAATATCCGATTCCTTCTTCTTCCATATTATCTTATTTTTACTTACAATATCGTCAGCTTCCAAAATGTGGTTTGACAAGTATATATTGCTATAACCGTTAGGCTGCCTTTCTAATCTAATTCTAAATTTTTCTTTAGAGGCATTATAATTAAAATCTTTATTATCAATTAAGTTGCTTTCTGCATTAAAACTTATTTCATTTTTTTTCCATTCTGTCTCTAAAATACCGTTCACTGGCTCATTAATTTTTATTTCATAGCCTTGGGATTTCCAAAATTGTCCAATATACGGCCATAAGGATACTGGGTCAGACTGAATCTCTAGCCATCTTGCAACTCCTTGCTTAATAATTTTCATATCCATATAAGTTGGGAGAACTGGAGCATCTGACATTTCTAATATTTCTCCTGTAGAGTCAATTGACTTGGGAACCTTAAGCGCATTAGAGTAGTTAGGATTGTCTAATGATGGAGGTATTTCTAACATAGCTATACTCTCGCTAGCGCCATAATTATCAGAATCATCTTTACCTAAAACTTCTGATATATCATCACCTATGCCAACTAGGTCATCTATTGTTATCGGTTTATCAGAACATCCAAATAAAAATATGGATAACAGAAAAAATACAGAATGCATTCTTTTTTTTTGTAACATTATTATACCTCTGCTAATTTCATGGACTTTAAAAGTTTTTCATGGTGTTCTTCTGAGAAAAGAGTAAGTGGCAAGCGTATACCACTTTTTATTAACCCCATCTTATAAAGTGCCCATTTAGTAGGAATTGGGTTTGATTCTAAAAACAAATCTTTGTGTAAGCCAGCTATTTTTTTGTCGTACTCTTCAGCAAGCTTTCTATCGCCTTCGATAGCGGCTTTACACATTAGGTGCATGTACTTAGGTGCTATATTACCTGTAACAGTAATCACTCCTTTGCCGCCAAGAAGTAATGCTTCCATCGCAGTAAAATCATCGCCGCTTAAAATATTTATTTTGTCTCCGCATATGTCTACCAGCTTTTTGATTCTTTTTAAATCACCGATTGCTTCCTTTACAGCAACAATATTATTAATTTTTAAAAATCTTTCTACAGTTTCAGGCAACATGTCACATGATGTCCTACCCGGGACATTATAAGGTATTAAAGGAACCGGAACTGATTCAGCTATAGCTTTATAATGCCGGTAAAGCCCCTCTTGTGTTGGTTTGTTATAATAAGGTGTAACCGACAAACAGCCATCTACACCTGCTTCATATGCATATTTTGTAAGAGCTATAGCTTCAGAAGTTGAATTTGCTCCAGTACCTGCTATTACAGGTATTCTATTAGCTACTTTATTAACCACGAAACTTACGATTTCACAATGTTCTTTATGATCAATTGTTGCTGATTCACCAGTAGTACCAACAGGTACAATTGCATCTGTTTTATTTTCAATATGAAATTCTATTAAATTATCATAACTTTCAAAGTCTATAGATCCATCTTCATTCATAGGTGTTGCTACTGCAACCATACTACCTGTAAACATAAATATTGCCCTAGGTTTTTTTATTAATACTGTATAATCTAATTCTAACTTATTTAGAATAAACTTGTAGAGGATTATTATATGAAAAAGATAGAAATTGGCAAAAAAATTAAAAATTTTACAGCAGAATCAACAAATAAAGATGAATTCAATTTAAAAAACTATTTAGGTAGTCATATCGTGCTATTTTTTTATCCAAAAGATAATACGCCAGGCTGCACTCAAGAGGGTATAGAATTCTCAGAAAATTTTAGGAAATTTAAAAATTCAAATGCATTTATATTTGGAATATCAAGAGACAGCATCAAGTCTCATAATAATTTTAAAGAAAAATTTAAGTATAAATTTGATTTAATTAGCGATGCGGATGAATATATTTGTAATTTATTTGACGTTATAAAAGAAAAAAATATGTACGGAAAAAAATATATGGGAATTGAAAGAAGTACTTTTATTTTGAACGAAAAAGGAATTTTAATTAAAGAGTGGAGAAAAGTTAAAGTTAACGGTCATGCTGAAGAAGTTTTAAAGTTCATTAAAGAATTAAATAAAAATTAATTACAGCTTCTTGCATAATCGATAAGTTCATCAGTAACTTTTAATCTAAACTTATGGCGTTTTTTTACGAAATAAAAATTTCGCGTTAATTTTGGACTTAAAGGTACATACGACAATCTATTTAATTCTATCTCTTTTTCAATAGTTGTTTTTGATAGTATGGATACACCAATACCAGTTTCGACTGCACCTTTAACTGATTCTGAATTTCCTAATTCCATACATACGTTGATACTATTTTTTTCTATTTTTTGTTTTGAAAAATAATCAAATATTACAGATTTTGTTCCTGAGCCCTCTTCTCTAATAATAAATGGGAGATCTATTATTTCCATTGGTTTCACTGAACTACGTCCAGCTAATTCATGTTGTGGGTGTGTAATCAAAACTAGTTCGTCTGCTCTAAAAATATCAACATCTAAATCTTGATTTAAAACTGGGGCTTCTACAATTCCTAAATCAATCATAGAGCTTTCAACTTTAGCAACAATTCCATCTGTATTTGCCTCACAAATTCTAATACTTAGATCAGGATATTTTTCTCTAAAGCCTTTCAAAAGTGATGGTAAAGTATACTGTGCGATTGTCGTACTCCCACCTATTGATAACGTTCCAGACGTATCCTCAGATAAAGCTCTTAATGAATGCTCCATCTCAGCATTAAGCTCAAAAATTTTTTCTGCATAAAAGTATACTTTCTGACCAGCATCAGTAAGTAAAATTTTATTATGCGTTCTGTCAAAAAGTCTAGTATTAAAATGATCTTCAAGCTGTCTAACCTGAAATGTTACTGCTGGCTGAGTCATATGCAAAGTTTCAGCAGCTTTTGTAAAACTTAAAAGTTTAGCCACAGTATAAAAAACTTGTAATCTCCTATCCGACATTTTTCCTCGCTTTTATGGGAGTATTCTCCTCTTATAATATTAAGTTATATCATATATCATATAAACTTTATAACTTAAATTGATTGTCGAAATATGAGATACACTAAATCCGGTATTACAACAACAAAAAATACTCCTAAAGATGCAGAGATTATTAGTCATAAACTAATGATTAGATCAGGCATGGTAAAAAAATTGGCGTCTGGTTTGTATACTTGGATGCCTCTAGGTTTAAAGGTTATAAAGAAAATTGAAAATATAATAAGAGAAGAAATGAATAGAGCTGACGCTCTTGAGATCTTAATGCCTGCAGTGCAACCTTCGGAACTTTGGAAAGAGTCAGGAAGGTGGGATAAATACGGGCCAGAACTTCTTAGAATAACTGACAGACATGAAAGAGAGTTTTGTTTTGGACCAACTCACGAAGAAATTATTACTGACATAGCTAGAAAAGATATAAATAGTTACAAACAATTGCCAATTATATATTATCAAATACAAACTAAGTTTAGAGACGAAATTAGACCGAGGTTCGGAGTAATGCGAGCACGAGAATTTTTAATGAAAGACGCTTATTCATTTCATGAAAATGAAGAATGCTTAAATAAAACTTATAAAATTATGTTTGAAGCATATAAGAATTGTTTTAATAAAATTGGATTTGAGTATAAAGTAGTTAATGCTGATAATGGGCAAATTGGTGGTAGTGAATCTCATGAATTTCACGTAATTGCAGATAACGGAGAAGATGAGTTAATTTTCTCAGACTCTTCTGATTACGCTATAAATGCAGAATTATTTACTAGACCTCCAAAAGAAGGTGATGCATGCCCAGATGGTTCTGGAAAAGTAAAAATTAAGAGAGGAATTGAAGTCGGTCACATTTTTAAGCTTGGTAAAAATTACTCTGAGGCGATGAATGCCAGCATTTCTAACAAAGAAAATAAAAATATAAAAATGACTATGGGTTGTTATGGTATTGGCGTATCAAGAATTGCTGCTGCGGCAATTGAGCAATCAAATGATGAAAAAGGAATTATTTGGCCAAAATCAATCGCGCCTTATTTAATTACAATAATATCTATTGGTTATACAAAAAACGATATTGTAAAAAATTATACAGACAGTCTTTATGAAGAATTAGAGAATAATAATATAGAAGTTTTGTTGGATGATAGAGACATAAGCCCGGGAAATATGTTTTCAGATTCTGAGCTAATTGGAATACCTTATAGTGTAATTATTGGAAAGCAATTTATAGAAAATAATAATTTTGAATTCAAAGATCGAAAGTTTGATAAAACCTCTACAATTAATGAAAATAATAATACTGAAAAACCAACAAAAGAAGCCTTAAAGTCTATTTTAAAACTTATTAATGGATAATAATCAAAGACTAATACGTACATCATTTCTCGTTAATATCATAATATAATCAAATACTTAAATATACATAAACACTTGACGGAACACTTATTTCTAGTAAATTAGATAGTCCACCTTTAAGTTATTTTAATAATTTTTTGGTGGCTCAGGTAATCAGGAGGATCAGAGAAATACTGCGTTTTGAAATAGGCCTGAGTATAGTAAGTAGGATGAAAACAATAATTATAATTGTTCATTCTGCAGTTAACTGCAACATGAACCTCTTAAGGAGGAGTACAAATGAAAATAAAAGCAATAATTACTAGTATAGCGCTTTTGACTTCACTCGCTTTTACAGCACCTGTAGTACAGGCTGCCGATGGCGAATTATACGTACCAATCCCTAGTTACCGTGTCGGCCCATATGCTGTGGGTGGAACTGGTTACTTTGGTGGGATTTTAGACTATTACAATCTATTAAACATGCGTGATGGTGGTGTTAATGGAATGAAATTAGTTTGGTCGGAATGTGAAACAGAGTATTCTGTGGAACGTGGCGTTGAGTGTTATAAACGTTTAAAAGATAACAAAGGTGGAGCTGTATTCTTTGACCCATTAAGTGTGGGTATATCTACTGCTTTGATTGAAACTGGTCGTAAAGACAAGATGCCAATCATTGCTGTAAATCACGGAAAAACAGCTGGACAACGTGGTGACGTTTTCCCTTATTACTTTATGCCTGGAA
>ERZ802827.371-NODE-371-length-23923-cov-20.1832_pt1 | contig 23923 bp, 25 predicted proteins | sample MGYA00345652_ERZ802827 | MGnify/ENA primary metagenome ERZ802827 (study PRJEB30503, sample SAMEA104212372) | marine metagenome | biome: Westerlies Biome; feature: [SRF] surface water layer (ENVO:00010504) within the epipelagic zone...; material: water... | reverse complement strand
CACCAGACACTGCTCCCGAAGTCGCACTTGTTCTACCGAGCAGCAGCGGAGTGGAACTTGCAAACTCAGGCCCCGTCACGATTAAGAGCAAAGAGCCCAGCTGGATCGCACTACGCCGTGAGGGCACGATCGAATTTGAGGGAATCCTGGAGGGGGAACGAATCATCACAAACCCCGATGAAGTCGAGATCTATGCAGGACGACCAGACCTGTTGACGGTATCGATTTCCAATGGTGAGCCCAAGGTGCTGGGAACCATTAGTGACATTCAGTGGATACCTCTCAAGCCTGAGCACTCACGCTGAGTCCCACACCAGAAGCTTCTCGCACTGTCTCAGCACAACTTTCCAAACTCCACTGCTCCAAACTCAGGTCTCGATTCGAGCGATCAGGAACGAGCTCTACCAGAAGCTGATTTTGGGATATCTCGACACGCAGTGAGTCCACGACAGGATCTGGACGACAATCAATCGCCGCTGCAAGTCTCAGCAACAACGACATCTCACTGACACATTTTCGATTTTCCCGGGTTCTCAGGGCCTGCCATGACTCATGGCGTTTTTTAGGCAGGCTGCGTCGGTGGTAGCGCGCAATAGCCGCCACCATCAAATGTTCTGCTTCGGAATAACCCAGCAACTCACCGTGGCGAATCAAATACCAAGAATGCTTGTGATAAGCGCTGAGATTGATGTGCTGACCACAGGAATGCAGCATGGAGGCCGCCCACAACAGCTCACGGCCCTCGCCATCGTCGTGATGGATGACGCCCTTGGTGGTGTCGTAGAGGGTGAGCGCATGGGAAGCAACCTTCTCAGCCCGCTCTTGATTGACAGCAAACCGCTGCACCTGATGAATCACCGTTCGTTGGCGGATGCTGCTCTGGAAACTGAACCGGTCCTCCAGCAGACCCTGGCGCAACATCCAATCCACAATCAGACCTTCGCGCAAGGCCCGCTCGCTGAGCACTAGACCGTCGACGGCCAACATCTTCATCGTGGTTTGCAAAATCAACGCACCCGGAACAATGATTTCGGCGCGGCGATCATTGATGGCCGAGATCTCACGCCGCTGGGCCGGGGTCATCACCACAAGCCGTTCGACGACCCGGTCAAGACGAGAGCGAGACACCTTGTAACCGTGAAATTTGAGCGGCGGACGGTCGTCCTCACCGGCAGCGAGGGCACCAATCGCCATAGCCGTCCCACTGGTGGCCACCAAAACAGGTTGTTCGCCGGGTTCGATCCGTCGAAGCACCTTGTCAACGGCGGGTTCTAGGGAGCCCTGAATGAACGCCTGAAGAAAGGATCGTCGCTGCGGAGAGATGGGCTCTTCCTTGATGAAATCCCGCTGAAGGCGCACAGCACCCACCCGCGTACTCGTCAACGCACGAGCATCGCGGCTATCCGCCAAAATCAACTCTGTAGAACCTCCACCGATATCAAGGAGTAGGTGAGGTTTCTCGACGAACGACATCCCCGAGAGCACACCCAGATAGATCAACCTGGCTTCCTCTGGACCACTGACCAAATCAACTTCAATCCCCAACTCATCCTTGATGCTTTGCAGGAAATCGCGCCCATTGGGGGCTTCCCGTACAGCGCTGGTGGCGGCCGTGACCACCTGCTCAACCTGATGACTATTCGCTAATTCAAGGAACCGACGCAGCGTTTCAAAGCCCCGTTCCATTGCGGCCGCTGACAGGTCACCCGTATCTGGATCGCGCTCCCCCAAACGGGTCGTGGACTTTTCCGCCTGAATGATGCTGAACGTGCCGAGGGCTGGATCAACAGAGGCCACCAACAAATGCGTCGAATTGGTGCCGATATCGATCGCAGCAACCCGCCTTAGTCCTCCAGACTTGAACCCTTGAGACAGTGCCAGTGCCTGAATGTCTCCAGATGTCAGATCAGCGGACTCAGCTTCCGACATGAACGACGCTGGCCTGACATTGCTGCACTCTGGCACTGGTACCAACGGCCATCAGTCCGTGACTCGCGTTTTTGAATCTCTTTCACTGTGAATAGCAGCAGCATCCCCAGCCTCCGCCCCTGGATCGAATTACTCCGCTGGAACAAACCATCGGGGCGGCTCATTTTGTTGATACCAGCTGGGTGGTCTCTCTGGCTCACACCATCTGCTCCTCCCAGTGCCTCATTGGTCGGATTGATTTTGATCGGCGGACTTGCGGTGAGTGGAGCTGGCTGCATCGCCAACGACCTTTGGGACCAACGCTTCGATGGCCAGGTGGAACGCACCCAAGCTCGACCACTAGCGCGCGGCGCCCTGCAACGCCCTCAGGCGTTCTCTCTTCTGATCGTGCTGCTCCTGATCAGCCTGGGGGTGGTCCTGTGCTTGTCCGATGAAAGTCGGAGCCTGTGCTTGAGCTTGGCGGTGGCCGCACTACCACCCATCCTTCTGTATCCGTCTGCCAAACGCTGGTTTGCCTTCCCTCAGGCTGTTCTTGCCCTCTGCTGGGGATTCGCAGTTCTAATTCCATGGGCTGCTGCAGAAGCACAGCTGAGCTGGAATCCAGCTCTCATCGGTTGCTGGATCGCCACCTTGCTGTGGACCTTTGGTTTCGACACGGTTTATGCCATGGCGGATCGCCGAGATGATGCCCAAATCGGCTTGCGCAGTAGTGCGCTGAGCCTGGGTGATTCCGCCACCTCAGTGGTTCGCATTTGTTACGGGTTCACCTGTCTCTCCATGGCCATCGCCGCCTCAACAGCCCAGGTAGCCGCGCCGTTTTGGCCGTTTTGGCTGATGGCTACCGTCCTAATGCAAGCCAGTTGTTCCCCCCTAACGCGAGAACAAGCCTCGATGACGCTTTTTGCCCGTCATTTCAGTCGGCAGGTGCAAGTGGGCAGTTTGTTGCTGATTGGGCTCGTCCTGGCAAGGGCCTTGACCTAATGGCCAACCTCCAGCCGGCACGTCCGTTGCAACCTGGAGATGGCGTGTCATGCGTGGCAGCCAGCTCTTCCCTAAGCAGCGATGGGCGACTAAGCCAGGGAATCCAGCTGCTCGAAAGCTGGGGTCTAACGGTGCATCCACAAGCTTTAAGCGAGCGCTACTGGGGCTACCTCGCAGGGAGTGATCAAGAGCGACGGAAAGATTTAGAACCGAAATCCGATACAGCGCTGTTGGCCTGTGCCCGCGGCGGATGGGGAGCGGCTCGGCTGCTCGAAGACAAGATTGCATGGCAGCGGGGATGGCTGCTGGGCTTCTCGGACGTGACGGCGCTGCTCTGGGCAAGGTTGGCCGCCGGTTTCGCTGGAGGTGTGCATGGACCACTACTCACCACGCTTGCGGCGGAACCGGAATGGAGTCAAGAGCGATTAAGGAAACTGCTATTCGGAGAATCAATTCCTGATCTTCACGGACGGGGCAGCGGGGGCGCAAAAGCGTCTGGGCCCTTAATCGTGGCCAATCTCACTGTGGCGACGCATCTCTTGGGAACCACTCATATCCCAAGCCTCCGCAACGCCATTCTCGTTTTTGAAGACGTTGGTGAAGCGCCTTATCGCATCGACCGGATGTTGACCCAATGGCGGCTATGCGGGGCCTTGGATGAAATCGCAGGACTGGGCTTTGGCAACTTTGAAGGGTGCGATGACGAACCAAGTGATAGAGAGGATCACCATGCATCAATGCGACGATTCAGCCTGAATCAAGTGCTGGACGAACGCACTGCAGACCTCGGCATTCCAAGAGTTTTTGATCTCCCCGTGGGCCACCGCTGCGGAAATGCCGCTCTTCCGTTAGGCGCTATCGCTCAACTGGATGGTGAGGCGGGGCGACTCAGCCTGTCGTCCTTGAGCTGAGAACCGCTTCCGCCACGGTGAGATCAAAGGGCGTGGTCACCTTGATATTCGAAGGGCCGGCATCCAGCACCTGCACCGACCAACCCAAACGCTCATAGAGCGAGGCATCATCCGTAACGCTCCATCCCTCCGCTTGGGCTCTGGCATGGCCCTGACGGAGCTGCTCCACCTCAAACCCTTGCGGCGTTTGTGCAGCCCAAAGCTCAGCACGATCAGGAGTGTCACGGATCGTCCTGTTGTCATCCACCCGCTTAATGGTGTCGGTGACAGGTGTTGCAGCTATCAATGCAGCCCCAGCCGCCACAGCAATGGCACAGCGATCAAAGAGGTCTGGTTGTGCCAAACATCTGGCACCGTCATGAATCAGCACATGGCGTGCCTCCTCCGGCAGTCCGGCCAAACCCCGCAGCACTGATTCCTGACGGGTCGCCCCCCCCTGAATCCAAACCAAAGGTTTGTTGACCGGCCCAACAGCATCAAGGATTTCAGCTCGATCGGCGTCTTGGCCCACAATTCCGATCCAAGTGATTTGACCAGCACCTAAGGCTGCAGCGACCGTCCAAGCGATCACAGGCCGTCCCAAAAGAGGCAACAGCAGCTTGTTTCGATCTGCACCCATGCGGCGACCACTCCCCGCCGCAGCAATTAACAGATGCACAAGCGACTCCTGCCGCGAGCAGGCGGAAACGTTCTCCATACAATCAGCTCGCACCCTGGATCGCGGCGCATCGATGCGAGTTCTTGCTCTCAGCCCTGGCTCGTCCCAAGACCAACTGGATCGTTTACCCGCCCTCGAGAGCCTCTGCCAGGAACTCGGTGCGTCGTTATTTGTGGCCTGTGATCCAGGAGTCAGCGCCGCCTGGCACTTGCTTCCCTGTGTCGAAAAGGTGTTTCCCTTCGGCTTTGAAGCGAGCCCCAGCCTCGCTGACTGGGCCAACTTGCTCGGCAATGTGCGAGAGCCTGATTTCCAAGTCTGCGTCAATTTTGCCGAGGGACAGCAAGTCAACCTGATGCTGTCGATGAGCCATATCCCGAGTCGTATCGCGACATCGGGATTTGCATGCACAGAGCAAGTTGAAGCAGGGGATGGCTTTGCCGCCCAACGGCTTGCGACCTACCTCACCCCACTCGGCTGCAGCCTGGACGCCGATGCATTTCGCCTATCCCTGCCAAGCCAGGAGCTGGAGGAGGCACGCTCAAGCCAGCCCCCTGGAGATGGGCCGATGCTGATTCTTGCTCCCTCTTCAGGGGAGCAGGACTGGCCCCCTGAACGCTGGTTAGGACTCCCAAAGAGCATCTCCACCCGTCTTGCAACGCTGCGATCAAGCACCTTGGACAAAGGTCTTGCGATGCGACGACGGGCAGCTGCCGTCGCCTGTGCTGATGTAGTGCTCAGTAGCTGTGCGGTCACGCAGCGATTAGCTGTGTACTTCGGGATCCCCCTCGTGGCCTTGGGCGCAACCACAAGCGACTTCCCGGCACGTGGTGACATTCGCTGTTTAGGGGAGAGGTCCAAGTTGGCCTCACTCACTGAGCAAGAGGTACTCGATGCCCTCGGCTTCTAAACAAGCATCGGCATGAGCCGCAGAAGCCGAGCCAGAGCACAACTCCAATTGTTGACGGCTCCCTGGAGAGGTCCATTCAGCGCACTCGCCGCGCTGATTGTTGCTGGAGCGAGCGGCTATCGCCTAACGGAGGGCTGGGATTGGGGAGATTGCCTCTGGATGGTCTTGATCACGGTCAGCACCATTGGATACGGAGAAGTCGAAACCCTGTCCCCGCAGGGGCGCTTGGTCACCGTGTTGATCGTGGTTGGCGGTCTTGTTGTGGTTCAGCTGGCCATTCAACGTGTCCTGGGGCTCAAGGAATCTGGCTACTTCCGGCGTGTCAAAGAATTTCGATTCCATCGCATGCTGGAGGGCATGCATGATCACGTCATTCTTTGCGGCTACGGACGCATCGGCCAAGAGATCGCAGCCCAACTGTTGCGAGACAACATTCCCCTTGTGGTGATTGAAACGGATTCATATCGCCGTGACATAGCCGAATCCAAGGGACTCAAGGTGCTCCAAGCTGATGCAACGCTCGACGAATCCCTGCTGGATGCAGGTTTAAACCGCTGCCAAAGCCTTGTAGCAGCCCTCCCAGGGGACGCGGCCAACCTTTACGTCGTTCTTAGCGCAAGGGATCTTCGACCCGACTGCCGGCTCATCGCTCGGGCCAGCAGTGATGAGGCCACTGCCAAGCTCCGACTCGCTGGCGCTTCAGTTGTTGTGAGTCCCTACGTCGCGGGAGGGCGCGTGATGGCCGCATCAGCGCTTCGCCCCCTCGCGCTTGATTTCATGGAGCTGTTGGCGGGCTCCGACTTTGAAATTGAAGAATTTCAGCTCAGCGACAACCCTCAATATTTCTCAGCAATTCATGGCCGCAGCCTCGCCGAACTGGAACTTGGACGCCGGAGCGGAGCCTTGGTGATCGCGATCCGTGATCAGGGACGATTGATCGCAAATCCAGGCGGAGAAACGGCATTGGCACCTGGACAGCTGCTGATTGTGCTCGGAAGCAAGCCCCAACTCACACGATTTCAGCACCTGCTTGGAGATGCCGTTGACAGCATCGAAACCATGCCGGGTTGAGAGAAAAGGCCTCGGATCCCTACGATCTTCAGGTCTTCAGGTCTGCAATGTCCCCCACCACCTCCCTTGCTGGTCAGACCGCTCTGGTAACGGGGGGTGGACGTGGCATTGGGAAAGCGATCGCCCTTGCACTTGGCGAAGCTGGCGCCGAAGTCGTGGTGAATTACTCCAGTTCCGCCGCTGCAGCCGATGAGGTGGTGACAGCCATCGAAGCCCTTGGTGGAAAGGCTTATGCCCTCCAGGCGAACGTGTCGGTTGAGAGCGAAGTGGACGGCCTGATCAAAGCTGTCTTGGATCGCAGTGGCCGCATCGATGTGCTGGTGAACAACGCAGGGATCACAAGGGATGGCCTGTTAATGCGAATGAAAACAGACGACTGGCAAGCGGTGATCGACCTGAACCTCACCGGAGTCTTTCTGTGCTGCCGAGCCATTGCTCGGCCAATGCTGAAGCAAAAAAGTGGCCGCATCATCAACATCACCTCTGTGGTGGGCTTGATGGGTAATGCCGGCCAAGCCAATTACGCAGCCGCCAAAGCTGGCGTGATCGGTCTGACGCGCAGCACCGCCAAAGAATTGGCGAGTCGTGGAATCACGGTGAATGCCGTCGCCCCGGGGTTCATTGCCACAGATATGACCAAAGACCTCGATGCCACAGCCATTTTGAGAGACATTCCCCTGGGAACTTTTGGCACACAAGAACAGGTGGCCGGTGCGGTGCGGTTTCTGGCGGGTGATCCAGCAGCGGCCTACATCACCGGGCAAGTCCTCCAGGTGGACGGGGGCATGGTGATGGCTTAAGCCATCAAGATTCGAGCGGCTGAGCCAGCTCTTCGCGGAGTCGACGAATCTGCTGAAGCAAGCGGAGACGCCTCAACCGTGCTGTAGCTGTCAAAAAAATACGTAATGGCACATAAACCAAAGCCATCGTGGCGGCCAATCCCGCCAGCAGAACAAACAACAGCGCTCCCGAATCGGCCATAAAAAGACCCTAGTGAAATTGGCGGGACAAGGCAGTTCAAATCCGCAAGGGATTCGGCTATCCCCACCAGGGTGCAGCCCCTGAATAGCTGATGCTCTATGGGACAGTGACGGACGGCTGAGTTGCCATCATGGCCAAACTTCTTTCTTTTTCAGACGAATCACGCGGTTCCCTCGAGCGTGGCGTCAACGCCCTCGCCAATGCTGTCCGAGTCACCATCGGACCGAAGGGTCGGAACGTCGTTCTTGAAAAGAAATTTGGCGTACCAGACATCGTTAATGACGGCGACACCATTGCTCGCGAAATCGAGCTTGAAGACCCTTTTGAAAATCTGGGCGCCAAACTGATCCAACAGGTGGCATCCAGAACCAAAGACAAGGCCGGAGATGGAACCACCACTGCCACGGTTTTGGCACAGGCGATGGTGCGCGAAGGGCTTCGCAACACAGCAGCAGGAGCCAGCCCTGTAGAGCTTCGCCGTGGGATGGAAAAAGCAGCAGCACAAGTGGTTGCAGGTTTGGCGAGCCGGAGTCAGGCCGTCGAAGGTGATTCCATCCAACAGGTGGCCACGGTGAGTTCCAGTGGCGATGAAGAGGTGGGACGGATGATCTCAGAAGCGATGGATCGGGTCAGCGTCGACGGAGTGATCACCGTTGAAGAATCCAAATCTCTCGCCACCGAAATGGAGGTAACCGAAGGCATGGCCTTCGATCGCGGATACAGCTCTCCCTATTTCGTCACCGATGCGGACCGTCAGGTTTGTGAATTCGAGAATCCATTAATCCTGCTGACCGATCGCAAGATCAGCACTGTCGTCGATTTAGTCCCTGTCCTTGAAGCAGTTCAAAAAAGTGGCTCTCCGCTCTTAGTCCTCTCGGAAGAAGTGGAGGGGGAAGCCCTAGCCACTCTGGTGATGAACAAGAGCCGCGGTGTTCTTCAAGTCGCAGCTGTGCGCGCTCCTTCCTTCGGAGACCGTCGCAAAGCGGCATTGGCTGATATCGCCATCCTCACGGGCGGCACATTAATCAGCGAAGACCAAGCGATGACACTCGACAAAGTGACGCTTGAGGATCTCGGTCACGCCCGCAGGGTGACGATCAGCAAGGAGAGCACCACGATCGTTGCCAACGATGATCACCGTGAGGCGGTCAGTAACCGCGTTGCCGCAATCAAGCGAGAGCTCGATGCTACGGATTCGGAATACGACCGCGAAAAATTGAATGAGCGGATCGCCAAACTGGCCGGCGGTGTTGCCGTGATCAAGGTGGGTGCCGCAACCGAAACCGAACTGAAGAATCGAAAGCTAAGAATTGAAGATGCTCTCAATGCCACCCGAGCAGCGGTGGAAGAGGGAATCGTGGCTGGAGGTGGTAGCACCTTGCTTCAGCTCGCTGAAGACCTCAACACCCTGGCGGCAGAGCTGAGCGGTGATCAACGCACCGGAGTGGAGATTGTGCAGCGATCACTCACCGCACCCATTCATCAGATTGCTACCAATGCAGGGCACAACGGTGATGTGGTGATCGAAACGATGCGCCAAAACGGCAAAGGATTTAACGCCCTCAATGGGGCATACGAAGACCTGATGGCGACTGGCATTGTGGACGCCACCAAAGTTGTCCGACTTGCTGTTCAAGATGCGGTATCGATCGCATCCTTATTGGTCACAACTGAGGTTGTCATTGCAGACAAACCAGAGCCCGAACCTCCTGCTGGAGCTGGGGGTGAAGATCCCATGGGTGGCATGGGCGGTATGGGTGGCATGGGTATGCCTGGGATGGGCGGCATGGGCGGTATGGGTATGCCTGGGATGATGTGATCTGGAGGTGGGACTCCAGCAAGGCCCTATCTCTGTTGGATCCCATCACCTGTTCAAGCAAGGCGTTAAGTCGATGAGCCATCGGAAGCGTTGGGAAGCGTTGCTTGGAATGGCAAAGGCTTCCGTTGACACTCATGATTTCCGTTGATGTGTATGAATTGGCAGTTCATCAAAGCAATTCAAGAGGCACGCCTTCTGTTAGGAGCTCGAAACGTACTCTTCCTAAAAAAGGCAAGCTGCCATCGCATCGACAGTCATTCGATCACAATCAGACTGTCAACAAAGAGCCTCCTTCAGTACAGCCATTTCGCCATATAAATAACATTGGCCCAATCAATCAAGATGCGTTAAGAAGTTAATTTACTACAATAGGCGGCAACCTGTAAATCAATTCCTGTAATTGCAGTTCCTACGACAACGTTATCTGCACCAGAATTTAGTGCAGCTTGAGCTACTTCTGGAGAAGCGATTCCACCTTCGCAAATTAAACGCACCGATGGTTCGAGGGCACGACGAAGATCCGGCAACAGTTCCAATCCCGGTGGCGTTCGATCCGACGTGGTCTCGGTATAGCCATAAAGCGTGGTTCCAATCCAATCACAGCCCAACGCGGCGGCAGTCAAGCCATTTTGAACGCTGTCGACGTCAGCCATCAATGGGGCCCTTAACTCCTGGCGAGCACGCTGAATCAAATCTGCGAGCGATTGCCCCGACGGACGAACGCGCTCGGTTGCATCTAAAGCGATCACATCAGCGCCAGCCGACCACACCGCCTGAATCTCTCTCCAACCCGGTGTGATGTAGACGCTGCTATCCGGAAACGTGCATTTCCACAAACCAATAATCAAGGCTTCTGGGCATCGACGCCGCACGGCACCGATGTGTTCCGGACTTTCCAAGCGAACACCAACAGCGCCATTGCGGAGGGAAGCCTCCGCCATCGACGCGATCACATCCGGATCGCGCATGGGAGAACCCCAAGGAGCCTGAACAGAAACGATCAGCCCCTTGTTTAAAACCTCAGCAGTCGGAATCATGCTGAATCAAGACGCTTGCAGAAAAGTCTGATCAGCACGGGGCAACCAACGACGCAAGGAGCGAGGTGTGCTGATTGGTGGGGCTGATATGGAAACCACAACGTTCCGGTCTCTTAGGGGCTCTAAGGGTGTTTTCTCGAACTCCTGGCCAACGGCGGTATCGGTGATCTCCTCTTCTGGCAACGAGTCTTGGACCCTTAAGTCTTGGACCGTCAAGTCTTGGGAGACCGTTGTTTCTTCATCGTTGCTGTCCATTGGAGGCACAAACTCTTGGGCTACCAAGTCGAGGGAGACGCCTAGATCTTCAGGGTTAACCAGTTCCTCAGAAAAGGCAGTAGTTGTGAAAGCAGTAGTTGTTAAAACCGAAGCAGGCTGGAGAGAATCAAACGACTCCGCCTCAGCTTCGGGCGACGCTGCGTCGATTACGGGCAACGAATCAAGGCCAAAGCGATGCACCCATTGACCCGACAACAGAACAAGCTGGCGCTCGTTACCTAAACGCTGTGCATCCTGAATCTGTGATGCAAGAACGTTCTGACGGGGTGACGGCTGCTGAAACGGAGAAGAAAACACGAATTCAGGAAAGCTTGCGGTTAAGGAGGGGGCGAATCAAAAGAAACAACCCAATAGTGAGAACCAACAAGATCAAGAGACAGGTCTCACCTGTGAGATTCCCGTAGGGAGCCTCAAGCAAAACTGCCGAAAGATCGAGGGGGCCGCTGTAAGCAGCGCGTATGGGCTCAATTGCGAAGGTAAGTGGATTTAGGGCTGCTAGCCAGCCCAACCACGCGGGCATAAACGACAACGGAGCTAAAGCCGTGCTGGCAAACAGCAACGGAAGATTCGCCACAAAGATCACCGCAATGAGTTCAATGTGTCCTGGCAGAGCAAATGCCAAGCCGAGGCTCAACGCTGTTACGGCAAACACCAGCAGCAAAAGTGTGACCATCACCAACACCAAACCAGCCGCACCAGGCCAGCCATAGCCAAGCAGTGAGGCGGTCATCATGATCGCCAGACTCTGAACCAAACTCAATGCCGTGATGTAGATCACCGACGACAAAACAATGGAGCTTCGGCTGCGTAATGGAGCCACTAGCAGTCGATTCAAAAAACCAAATTCCCGATCAAACATCACAGGCAGACCGGCATTGAGTGCAGCACTAAAAGCCGTAAAAACAATCACCCCCGCACCAAGAAAACGCCCATAGCTCATTCCACCTGGGAGCAGGCCTTCTGGAGCATTCGCAAACAAGGCTCCAAACAAAATCAACCAAATCAGTGGCTGCAAAACACCAGCCACCAGCGTGGACGGACGACGAACAAGTTGAAGGAACAGACGGCGAGTTAACGCCAATGTTTCTTGGGTGAGCTCTGCCAAAGCCCCAGGAGCTTGAGCTGGGGGAGGCATCGGGGGAAGAGGGGATGTCATCGAATCAGCCTTATCGCATGGATTGACGCTTTTCCTGCTTGATGTCCCGCTGACCAGCAATGGCCAGCTCGGCATCCATCAGGGTGCGACCGGTGGCTTGAAGGTAAACGTCATCGAGGCTTGGGCGACTTTGTGCGAGTGCAAACACCGGCAGACCAGCACCTTCAAGCGAGTCACGAAGACGTCCAATCACCGACTCACCTTCGATCACCAAATTGAGCGAGAAGCCTTGCGCTCGATTAATCACAACCTCTCGAACGCCTTCAATCGGCTCCAACACAGATCGAACGCGGGCCGCCTCCTGGGCATCACTGAATTCGCGAACGCGGAGTGTCACACGATCACCTCCCAAGCGCTGCTTGAGGTCTGCTGGGGTTCCTTCTGCGATCACAGTCCCTGCATCGATGATCGCCATCCGATCGGCTAACACCTCGATCTCCTCGAGGTAATGACTGCTGAGCAACACGCTCGTTCCACCTTCAACCAATTGGTTCAACAACTGCCAGATCGCACTTCGACTTTCAATATCCAGACCCACTGTGGGCTCGTCCAACACCAGAAGCCGCGGGCGATGCAAAAGACCAGCGGCCAAATCAAGCCGGCGGCGCATCCCACCGGAATAGGTGCCGCAACGTCGGTCGATCCACGCTTCCATACCGAGACGGTCGATCAAGTCATCAATTCGATGGTCTCGATCTGACCGCTGCAAATGGTACAGATCTCCTTGGAGCTGAAGAAGCTCACGACCGCTGAGAATCTTGTCAATCGCTACCTCCTGAGCGACGTAACCAAGCAAGCGTCGAACCTCCCGGGGATGCTGCAGCGCATCAACACCGTCCACCTCAACAGAACCACTATCTGGAGCCAAGAGGGTGGCAAGGATCCTCAATGTCGTGGTCTTCCCAGCTCCATTGGGGCCCAAAAGCCCATAGAGACAAGCTTCAGGAACGCTCAGATCAAGATTACTGAGGGCGGTGACCGCTCCATAGGCCTTGGACAGCTGCCTCAGTTCAATCATCGCCATCGGGCAACGTCGTGGTCATGGACCTGATCAGTAGGAAATCTAGGAAGAATTCAGGCAACACCCATTTGCATCCACAACGCGATCACCTGCTGATCAAGTTGATCTGCCAAACCTGAACGACTCAGGATCAGAAGAAGACAGATGCCGAATAAATAGAGGATCGACCAGCGGAAGAGGCTTTTGGCGTTGGTGAGGCTCTCTGGATCAGCAGCAAGACGATGCACCAATTGCAGCAATCGGTTGTTGTATGGCAGCAACATCAGGCCGTAAAACAATCCACCCGTTGGAAGCGCCAAAATCCCGAATCCGCTGAGCAACACCGTGGCCCACCCGTAGCGGCTAATGGCCCGTGCAGTCACAACCGGACCTTTCACCACAGGCAACATTGGTATGCCTACAGCGCGGTAATCCTCGCGAAGCAACAAGGCCAAGGCCCAAAAATGAGCCGGAGTCCACACCATCACCAAGGCGAACAACCACCAACCCCCCAAACTGATGTGCCCTGTCGCCGCAGCGGCGCCAACCAATGGAGGGATCGCACCAGCGACACCACCAATCACGATGTTCTGGGTGGTGCGTGGCTTAAGCAGCGCGGTGTAGAGCAGCACGTAACTGCACAAACCCAACAGGGATAAGCCCGCGGCGAGACAGTTCACACCACTCACCAGCAACATGGCCGCCGCCAATGTGCAGGCAATCGCACCAATAAAGGCTGTGGTTGGGGACAGACGCCCGGATGGAAGGGCACGGCCACTTGTGCGATTCATCCGACCGTCCAAGTCCTGCTCCCAAAGGCAATTGAGCACACCAGCTGCAGCTGAAGCCAACGCCCCTCCTCCAAGTGTGCAGATCAATCGTGGAGACGAAAGAGGCCACCCCTCGGTGAGGGCCATCCCACCCAGGGTGGTCGCCAACAGAAGTGGAATGAGTCGCGGTTTTGCGACCTCAAGCCAAGCCGGCAATTTGACGCGCTTGCGAGACGGAACAACATCCGCCCGGGTGAGAGCAACAGTCGCGGTGACTTCAGCCATGACAGGTCTCCAGATTGATTCCGTCAACAACGACGGGAGAGTGAGCAGGGGGTTGATCGGGACAACGCGCTGCAAGGGCAGCGAGGACCGCCACCAGCAGGGCCGCCAAAAGCTGGTGGGAAATCGTGACGAAAGGCTGGGACAAACCCAGCCGGAATGTGGTGATGCCTAGGGCGACCTGTCCAAGCACAAGAGCAGCAAGGAAGGCCAGCAGGGGCCACTGCCGGCGGGCCCAGCCACCAGCCAGCAATGCCGCAGCCACGAACAAGAGCACCACCCCTGCGACGGGCATGGCGGTGGTGCGGTGCAGCGAAACCCATTGGCAGGCATCCCCGCCACTGAGACAACGTTGAGCAGACCAAGTGGTCGCCATGCGAGCACCAAGCAAGCTTTGGCCAATGACCGCGACCAAGGCCATCAGCGACATGCCACGCCACCAAAGCGGAGCCGAAACGGCAGCGGATTGCTGGAGTCGCTGGGTCAAGCCACTGAGGAGGGCAACCAAAGTGAGTGCCAAGACCAAATGAGCCGTGACAATTCCGGAAGGAAGGAGTTGCAGCACGGTGAGAGCACCAAGGCCACCCTGCAGAGCCACCATGCCCACCAGAGCCAGACTCAACCAAGGCATCCATCGTGGAAGAAATTTCCTCCAGACAACGGAAACGATGGCCTGAACAATCAAGGCAATGCCCACAATGAATGCATCAAGCCTGTGGAACCATTCCAGAAAAACCTGGGCATTCATCTGTCTGCCAGGCAAAAGCGTTCCGTAACAGAGGGGCCAGTCAGGGCAAGCCAAACCAGCCTCCATGACCCGTGTCGCCCCTCCGATGACCACGAGTGCCACAACGGCCACAACAAGGTGGGCCGAAAGTTGAATCAAGCGTCGCCGAACAATTGGTAAAGAAAGAGTTGTCATCGACCAGCTGCCGCCGGCGGGCTCTCAAAGGACCTGTTTTGACCGTAGCGATGACATCCCTGGCGTCACCTTTTATGCACGGGTACGACATCTTTCGGCTGCAAATGGTGCACTTTTGCTGACAAGAGCGACGGCTTAACAATCACTTCATGGAGATGGCTTGGCTGCTCCATACGCTGTTGGAAGTAAGGGATTTAATCCGTGCAGATCCCGTCCGCCATTCTCACGCTTGTGCTGGGGATGGCCTTAGTCCTTGGGGGACTGTGGGTCGGACAAACGATCAATCTTCTGCCAATCGACGCCAGCGTCAACGCTCCGATTTACGACGAACTTTTCAAGGTTCTTTTCACAATTGGAATCATTCTGTTCGTTGGCATTACAGGTCTTCTGATTTTCAGTTTGATTCGTTTTCGACGGCGAAGCGGTCAAATCGGTGACGGGGTTGCTATTGAAGGCAACCTCCCTCTGGAAATTTTTTGGACGGCCGTCCCTGCCATCGTTGTGCTGTTCGTAGGTCTCTACAGCTACGACATCTATGACCGCATGGGAGGAATGGTGCCTTTAGCCCATGACCATATGGGGGGCATGCACGAAGAAAGGATTTGGGGAGGGATCAGTTCAGGCTCTGTCGGTTCAGAAATGGTCGCCGATGTCTTACCCATCGAGGTCACAGCCATGCAATTTGCCTTCTTATTCCACTATCCAGACGGAGATATCACCGCAGGCGAACTTCATGTTCCCGCCGATCGTCCAATCACACTCCGCATGGAATCTAAGGATGTGATTCATGCCTTCTGGGTTCCTGAATTCCGCTTAAAGCAAGACATCATTCCTGGCCAGCCCACACAATTGAGCTTCACAGCAACGCGACCGGGGCGTTACCCGATCGTCTGCGCAGAACTTTGCGGTCCATACCACGGAGGCATGCGCTCCACCGTTGTGGTGGACGAAGCCGATGAATGGCAAACCTGGTTCAGCAGTAACGCCAAACCGACACCTATTACCGACACAACAGTCGCCAACACTTGAGATGACTGTCACACTTCCTCCCAACAGCACAGCACCAGCCCCAAAACTTCAGCCCACGGGCTGGTTGAGGTACTTCAGTTTCAGCGTTGATCACAAAGTGATTGGCCTGCAATATCTCGTCTGCGGGTTTGTTTTTTACCTGATCGGTGGCGCTCTCGCTGGAGCCATCCGCACAGAACTCGCAAGCCCCGTCGCCGACTTCATGGCTCGGGACGTCTACAACCAAGTCCTCACCCTGCATGGCACGGTGATGATTTTTCTTTGGATCGTGCCGGTCGTGAACGGCGCCTTTGGGAACTATTTGATCCCGTTTTATGTGGGTGCTCGGGACATGGCCTTTCCACGGTTGAATGCCGTGGCTTTTTGGCTGATTCCGCCTGCTGGCCTGATGTTGGTAGCCAGTTATTTCATTACTGGAGCTGCCCAATCAGGCTGGACTGCTTATCCACCCCTCAGCATTACAACACCTGCCACTGGGCAAATTATATGGATCGTTAGTGTTCTTTTGTTGGGCGGCAGTTCAATTTTCGGTGGCATTAATTTCATCGCCACAATTCTGAAATTGCGTCGTCCCGGGCTCAAGCTGATGCAGATGCCAATGTACTGCTGGGCGATGCTTGGAACCAGCATCTTGGTTGTCGCATCAACCCCTGTTCTTGCCGGAACATTAGTTCTTTTAAGTTTTGATATTGTTGCCCATACGGGATTTTTCAATCCAACACTTGGCGGGAATGTTGTTGTTTATCAACACTTATTTTGGTTCTATTCTCACCCAGCCGTTTACATCATGGTTTTACCAGCTTTTGGGCTGGTAAGTGAAATCCTTCCGATTCATGCTCGCAAGCCACTCTTCGGCTATGTGACGATGGTCTACTCGATCATGGCCATCGTTGTTCTGGGTTTGATTGTTTGGGCACACCACATGTTCACCAGTGGAACTCCACCCTGGATGCGCTTGTTTTTTACCATTGCCACGGCATTCATTGCCGTTCCGACAGGAATCAAATTTTTTAATTGGCTCGCCACCTTATGGGGAGGCAAGATCAGTTTGAACAGCGCTGTTCTCTTCTCCTGCGGATTCATCGTGAATTTCGTGCTCGGAGGGATCACTGGGGTTGCCTTAGCGCAGGTGCCTTTCGATATCCATGTACATGACACTTACTTCGTCGTAGCCCACTTCCATTACATCGTTTTTGGAGGATCTGTTTTTGTCATTTTCGCCTCGATCTATCACTGGTATCCCAAGTTCACAGGGCGCATGCTCAATGAAGATTTGGGACGCTTCCACTGCGCACTCACGTTCATTGGCTTCAACTTTTGCTTTGGACCTCAGCACTGGCTTGGTCTCAATGGAATGCCAAGACGGGTTGCGGAATACGACCCTCAGTTCACGTTGATCAATCAGATCAGCTCCGTGGGTGCGTTGCTGATGGCCATCAGCACCCTTCCCTTCCTGTGGAACGTGATTCACAGTGCTTTTTATGGAAAGGTCGCCGGAGATAATCCATGGAATGCACTCACGCCGGAATGGCTGACCAGTTCCCCCCCCCCAGTGGAGAACTGGGTGGGAGAAGCACCTCTGGTGAAAGAGCCCTATGCCTATGGCGTCCCAATCGATGAAATCGACTTGTCCGCCACGAGCGGGCGTGATCTTTGGAGCAGTGGCAAATGACTAGCACCCTTCCCGTCCAGCCAGACAGCACCGACAGCTCCGAAATCGAGAGCACTGAAACCCACGGCCATGCCGTTGAAGAGCATGGGGACTTCCGAATGTTCGGGTTAGCCACATTCCTTGTGGCTGACGCGATGACATTCGCCGGTTTCTTTGCGGCCTATCTCACCTTCAAAGCGGTGAATCCCCTGCCGAGCGGAGCCATTTATGAGCTCGAGCTTCCACTTCCCATCCTCAACACCGTGTTACTGCTTGTGAGCAGCGCCACATTTCATAAGGCCGGGCAAGCCATTCGTAACAGCGACCATGCGCGGTGTCGGAGATGGCTTCTGATCACTGCATCCTTGGGGATCGCCTTTTTGATCAGTCAGATGGTGGAATATTTCACGCTTCCATTTGGACTCACCGACAACCTTTACGCCAGCACTTTCTTTGCGGTGACTGGCTTTCATGGTCTACACGTGACCCTTGGGGCCGTCATGACCCTCATCGTGTGGTGGCAAGCCCGCGAATCCGGTGGACGCGTCACCGCTGAAAATCATTTCCCTCTTGAAGCGGCTGAGCTGTATTGGCATTTTGTTGACGGCATTTGGGTTGTTCTTTTTGTGATTCTTTATTTGCTCTGATCCCTTGCCGGCATTAAACGTTCAAGCCAAAATTGATATGAATTGATTTCCAAAATGCTGGTCGGCAAAGAGCTGCTTGACAAAGCCAGATCGCTCAGCAATCGGCCGGAAGACGAGATTGCCCGTGGTTGCGGATACGTCGGACCCAGCGGGCGGCTGCTCAAAAAGAGTTTTTATCGGGCTCTCGTCGAAGCCAAAGCCAACGCACAAGGCTGGCAATTGCCAAAGAGCAGCACGTCATCGTCCACAGGCACACGGGGGCGTCAAGCTGAGTTTCGAACCCGGGTCCATGGCAATGGAAATTTGCTCATTGGTCACGCCTACACGCGTCAACTCGGACTGGTTCCTGGTCAAGAATTTCGAATTGAGCTCCAAAAGGACTCTGGGGTCATCCTTTTGCTGCAACTCGATCAAGACCAGCCATTCGATGCCAACCAAGCCGCGGATAATTCAGCAGCAGGTTTGGAATAAGCATCCTTCCGGGAGTCGATCAACAATCGCTCGGAGTAACGCGCAATTTGATCCACTTCAAGATTCACACGATCACCCACGGCTAATCCCCGAAGGGTGGTCTCTTGCCATGTGTGCGGAATCACCGCCAATGAAAAAGTCACCCCTTCTGGGCAGCAGTCCGCCACGGTGAGGCTGATGCCATCCACAGCGATGCTGGCTTTCTCACAGACATAACGTCCAAATCGCGGCTCTAACCAACGCACCTCCAGGTGCCAAGACTGGGGCAAGGCCTCCAAGTGAATCACCTCACCTGGAGCATCAATATGACCACTCACCAAGTGACCGCCTAGGCGATCACTAAGACGGAGCGCAGGCTCCAAATTGACAAATCCGCCTTGTTCTGATTTCCGGCCAAGGGTGGTACGGCGCAGTGTCTCTTCACTGACATCAGCGCGAAAACCATCCGCCACCAACTCAGCAACCGTGAGGCACACCCCATCGACAGCAACACTGTCTCCGAGAAGAAGGGGCGCAAATGGTCCACAACCCGACACCACTACAGCCCCTGAACGACGCTGAATGGTTCCAACCGACTGCACAAGACCTGTAAACATCGCCTGGGCGATTTTCTTTAGTCATAATCGGTCAACGTCGAAGCGTCGCCATGGTTGAGATGAGCGTCGCTGGTATCGCTCTCGATGCCGCCAGTCGAAGCCCCATCGTCCTGCTCCGTGATCCAAGTGGACGCCGTCAGGTACCGATTTGGATCGATCAAGCGCAAGCCCACAACATCATGGCGGGCCTCCAAGACACGCATCCGCCTCGCCCCCTAAGCCATGACCTCATGGCAGCCCTATTGGTGGCAGGAGGTCTGGAATTGGAGCGCGTCATCGTGCACGCCATTGAAGACAGCACCTTTCATGCTGTGCTCAAGCTTCGACCCGACTTGGAAGAGGACGAGCTCGACGACGAAGACGAGATGGATTTCATTGAAATCGATTCCAGACCCAGCGACGCCATTGCTCTTGCCGTCAGAACCGGAAGCGGAATTTGGATGCTGGAAGAGGTGGTCGCGGAGGCATCCATCCCCGTCGATGCTGAAGCCGATGCCGCAGACCAAAGCGCTTTTAGCCGATTTGTTGATGAGCTCAGCCCAGCTGCCCTGGTGCGTCATTTGAACAAACGAGGTGATACCGACGAGCCCTCCACAGACACCAAGACTCCGCCGGGCCAGTGAAACGACGCTCCTTCGGAACTGGGCGTCCCGTCAGCCTGTTCACCCTTGGAACAATGCGGGCCCTGGGGTCTGTGAACCAGATGGCATCGGTTCTTGAAGCCGCGGCCAAGATCGGGATCAATCACCTAGAAACCGCCCCTGCCTATGGACCAGCAGAGCGGTTTCTCGGAGAAGCTCTCAACCACTGTTCCACCATTCCCGAAGGTGGATGGGTGACAACCAGCAAACTCTTGCCGGGATTGAGCTTTGCCGAAGGCCAGCGCCAACTCGACGGCATCCTTCAACGGCTAGGCCTCAACACCCTCGACAATCTCGCGGTCCATGGCATCAACCGACAGGAGCATTTGGATTGGGCCCTGAGCGGGGACGGTGCCCAACTCCTGGAGTGGGCCGTGTCCAGCGGCCGCGTGACGCAGCTCGGCTTCAGCAGCCACGGCACGAGTGCATTGATCGAACAAGCACTCCAGAGCCAGCGGTTCGACTTTTGCAGTCTTCACCTTCACCTGTTCGACCCTCAGCGCATACCGCTGGCGCGCTGGGCGTTAGATCAAGGCATCGGAGTCATGGCCATTTCTCCGGCCGACAAAGGGGGGCGGCTGCAATCACCGAGCCCAACCCTGAAGGACGATTGTCGACCCTTCGACCCGCTGGTTTTGGCCTATCGCTTCCTCCTGGCTCAGGGCATATCGACGCTCACCCTCGGAGCCGCCGCCGCCGAAGATCTCTCCGCCGCTGCGCAATTAGCCCAAGAGGATGGGCCCCTTCAGCGACAGGAAAAGGATGTTTTGCATCAACTGGAGCAACGCAAACGAAGGCGCTTAGGCAACGATCTCTGCGGACAGTGCCGTGCATGCTTGCCATGCCCAAATCAGGTCCCGATTCCCAATCTTCTTCGCCTCCGCAACCTGACCCTGGGACATGACCTGATCGAGTACAGCCAGGAGCGTTACAACCTGATCGGTCGAGCCGGTCACTGGTGGGACACCATTGATGCCTCCGCCTGTGAAAGTTGTGGCGAGTGCTTACCGCGCTGTCCCCATGGACTGAACATTCCACAACTTTTAGCGGATACCCACAGCCGACTGATCGCGGCACCCCGCAGACGGTTATGGAGCTGATGCCCGCCAACGTTCGCCCAGACTGAGACTCTGCTCAGGGCTCAGGGGCGGTAGCGACCAACAACGGTTCCAAAGGTCATCTGGTGGAAGCACCAACGATCGCCAACGTTCCGGGAGTTTCAAACGATCAGCTTCGAGAACTGCCGTCGGCAGAGGAGCCCGCCAACCATCTTGGAGAAGTCGCCGGCGCATCGGTTCACGCCATGCCTGCTCCACCCATTGTTGGGGGAGAGGTTCTTGCGTGTCCTCGGGCCTGGCGAGCACGGTCCAATGCAACGGCGCTCCCTCATTGGGCAGGATCACGTCCATTCGTGGATCTCGCCTCAGCAAGGACAAACAGCGTTGCAACGGCAAAACCACCACCTTGGCCGAACTTTTCAGCAACCAATTCACCCCTTGACGATCATCAAAGGTGAGCGCTTGGCGACGCAAACGCTGCAAAGCATCCGGTTGATCAAGGCGATCGGCCAGCTCGATCACCACTCTGGGACTGGCAGGAAACACAATTTGGCCCTGCAGCTGAGGGTCGAGCAACATCTGCCAACCCCCCTGCTTAATCGCATCCACGACAGGGTTTCGCCGCACCAACAACACCCAAGGGCTCACACCAACAGGCAGCACCTGGGAGGCCAAAGGACCCAGAGTTTCCAGAAATCGCAGCGCCAGTGGATCGAGCTGATTCCGCAGTGGAGCTGCCTCAATCGGCTGCAAAGCAACGGCAGAAAGGGTTCCGAGCCAACCATCGGTGCAGGCCAGCAAATCCGCCTGAGCCGAATCCGCCTGGGTCCACTGATCAAGAGCCTTGGCAGAGGTGAGCTGCCAGGGGTCCGGCAACGCCATCGTCCAGGATTTGGGTAGAACGCCTGCTGGAGCGAATAGCTGGGGGTTCACACCGCCAGAGCGACACCCCACCAAACTGATCAAACCAGCTCCTCCAATCATCTGCAGCAGATGACGGCGACGAATTCCGCTGGACGGATCAAGAGGCATCGTCATGAAATCGACGTTACGGGGCGACTCAAGAGTTGGCCCATCGCGTGGTCGCAGTCCTCCACCAACACACGACGACTGACCCCCCTCAACTGAGCCAAGAGCAACGACGCCCCAGCGCCAACACCTTCCTTGACATATCCGAGTTCATAGTCACGCAGAGCCTGATAGGCACTGGCATGAAAGTGAACACCTGAGGCGAATACGGCCAGCGATGCGCCAAACCGTGCGCCGATGGCATCGACAAGACGATCCAGGGGGGAGGTTCCACCGGCGCTAGCCCCTTCATCAGCAAGCCAAGCCGTTGTCCCCACAAGAACCTGACGCAGCAAAGCTGCTCCAGCCTGCTTTGGTAAAGCATGCAAGGCCAACGCCAAAACGGCCAACATTTGACTGCCGCCCCCCAAAAGCACGGGTTGCTGTGATCGAACAGCGCCCACCAGCAATCCCGTCGCCACCACCTGAAACGGATCCCCAACCGCCCCCAACACCTGTTGTGCACTGCAGCCTTTGATCAGGTCGGCCTTCCGTAATCCCTGGGCAACCAAAGCGGATTTCAAGCGTTTGGGCGGTTGGCGGGCACTACCGCTAATTAAATCGCCAACCTCAAACCCCAAAGCGGTGAGAACAGCCTGGGCAGTGGTTGTTCCCCCTGGGACACATTCGGCCAGTACCAGCGGTCGCTGCAACCCGGCACCCAGTTTTTCTCCTTGCCGCCAAAGATGATTCACTCGGTCCTGGGGCATCGCAGCCCCGGAGGACAAGCAGTCAGCCGGGCCCAGGTCCGGGGATTCAAGTTGCAAATGATCGAAATCTGGCTGGCTCATCAAACCCACGGCAGCAACCTGAGGTTGCAAGCCCAAGCGAGCGGCCACAGCGTGACTCAGCAAGGCCGGCGAGACTCCTGCTGGAAGCGTCGGCAAAGGCCAACGGGGTGCCACTAATGGACCCTTCAACAACAACTCGGCATCGGCTAAGGCGGTCATCCGGCGTGCGGCAGGAGTGGCACCTGCCGCAGAAATCCCTTCCTGCTCAGCCGTTCGTGTCGCAGCCAGCAACAGCAACACATCAGGAAGCACGTCCTGATCTAGCCACGGCGCCATCATGGCGATTGGATCAGCGGAATCACCCGGCTGACCCACACGCCGGCACCCTGCAGGCCACTCCCGCACGTCAGAGGGGGTCGAGGGCAACCAGTCCATGCAGCAAGGGAGGTGGCTCAGGAATAGGCGAGCGCAATCGCGGAAAAATCCAAAAGGCCAGTGCATGGAGCGACAGCACGTAAATCACCTCCTGCACAACCACCAGAGCGAAAGCCATGAGTTGAACCTGCGTTAAATCAGGGGTTAAGGGGAGATGCAGCAAGGCGATGAGACGATCCAATAATCCAGCTCCAGCGCGCGTAATCACCACCCAGAGGTTCTCTCCCACGAGAAGGGACAAGACCACAACACGCACCAGAAATCCAAAGGTACCCAGCACCACTCCCACGCTCCAACTCAACCACCAACTCCATCCTCGACACCAACTCCAACCCAGCCATAACGCCAACAGTCCATAGGGGAACAGCAGGAGTGGTCCACGGACTGGACCCATGAGCGCCGTCAAAAGAAGCACTGCCAAAAGCAGACCCTCCGCCCCAGATCTCCCCCCACGACGCAACTGAAGCAGGGTTAATGGGAGTGGAAGAGCCAATCGAAACAGGGCTCCACCGACAGGTAAGTAATACAAGGCCAGCCAGATCAAGCCTGTCGTTGCCGCGAGATAAGACCCTTCCACGAGCCGCAAAGCTTGCTGACGGCTCAGGGGCTGTGGATCCAAACTCATGGCTGGATCCGCTCGATGCGTTCTACGGCAAAACTCACATCAGCATTCCGTAGCACCCGCGTGACCGCCTCCGCCGGAGCAGCTGGGTCAGCTCCGGAGAGACGGATGGTGATCCGATAAGGCTCCTGGGGCTGATTCGAGGATGGTGGTTTCGAGGATGGTGAATCAGACGGTATTGGATCCGACGCTATTGGATTCGTCGTTATTGGATTCGAAGCTGACGTCTCCGCGTCAGGCAGGTCTGCAGCAGGGCTTACAGAGTCCTTGATTA
>ERZ802827.368-NODE-368-length-24028-cov-13.8715_pt1 | contig 24028 bp, 21 predicted proteins | sample MGYA00345652_ERZ802827 | MGnify/ENA primary metagenome ERZ802827 (study PRJEB30503, sample SAMEA104212372) | marine metagenome | biome: Westerlies Biome; feature: [SRF] surface water layer (ENVO:00010504) within the epipelagic zone...; material: water... | reverse complement strand
AAATTTATTGTTGAATTTAATCCTGGAGTTGAGTTAACACATTCTAACGGCATGGTTGTTCAAGGTGGATTTGTGACTGGTATGCTAGATAGTTGCATGGCTCAGTTCTTAATTTATAAATCAAAAGGTAAGCAAATACCATTAACTTTAGATATAGATGTTAAATTTTTACGACCATGTGCTCCAGGACCATTAAAAACCATTGCCACCATAACTAAAGAGGGTAAGTCTATTTGTTTTACTGATGCCGTTCTTTACCAAAACGATGTCTTAATTGCTACTTCATCAGCTACAAATAAACTAGTTGATAACCCTTTTTAAGATATACTTTTCGCTATGGATGACGAAAAGTTATACGATCTTTTAAAATATATTAAACCCATTAATTCTTTTGATAATACAGAACACCCCTCAGCTCCCGATTATTCAAATTTAGATAATTGGGCAGCTTACCCTGATAAAGATGCTCAACAGTTTTATGTACCTAGCTCTAATTACTCAGTAATTAAAAAAAATAATGAAGTAGATGTTTTTTATATACATCCAACAGGCTTTTTTGAAAAAACATGGAATTCTTTTATGGAAAAAGATCGTGCAGCCTACGAAAGAACTGAAATGATGCTTGGTAATCAAGTTTCAGCATTTAATGATAGTTGTAATATATATGCACCTGAATACAGGCAAGCGACCTATTATTCTTATTTTGCTAAAGATTCTGACGGTATGAAAGCTCATGATCTAGCATTTGAAGATGTTTTAAGCTCTTTTAACTACTTTATTGAGAACTTCAATAATAATAAACCTTTTATTATAATGAGTCATAGTCAGGGAGCGCTGCATACGCATAGACTAATTTCTAAATACATCCAAGGAACATCATTACAAAAAAGAATGATTTGTGCTTATGCGATTGGTTATATTATTCCTGAACAATATTACGATGATTTATTTCCATTAGTACCAAGATCAACTTCACCAACTGACACCAACTGTCTTATATCTTGGTCAACCGTGACTGAAGGATTTAAGAGACAAAGAGAGCGAACTATATTTTGGAAACCAGAAGGATGGTCAATTGAATACATGGATCAGAAAATATTTTCTACTAATCCTTTTTCTTGGACTAATGATTCAGATTGGTATGAGCCATCAATGTCTCACAGTTCAGTTATAACAAAATCACCTAATTTTAACTTTGCTGATAGATTAGCAACTAATCATTCTGGCGCTAAAAAAAGCTTAAGATTAAGCACCGAACAACATTTTTCTGTATCAATAAATAGTATTAATGGTTTATTAGAAGCTCGAGGCCCATTAATTAATAAAATAAAAAAAATGCAACATTTTACAGGTGATTTACATAGCTATGATGTCATGCTTTTTTGGGGTTGTTTGAGAAATAATATTAAGGATAGAATAGGTGCATATCTATAAAATTCTTTTTTTTATTATGTCTTTATCTCCTGCAGTACATTCGTTCGAAGAAGGCTCTGTATTCAACGAAGATGTAAAAATTATATATAGAGATTATGGTCCCAAAGACGCTGAACCAATTCTTTTGGTGCAAGGTCTTGGTGGTCAACTTATCAATTGGCCCGATCATCTTATAGACTTTTTAATTTCAAATAATTTTAGGCCTATAGTTTTTGATAATCGTGATACAGGCTTATCATCAAGGCTGACAGATGATCGTTTTGCAGAGGGTAATAGATCTAAAACTATTAATTCTACATACTTAAAATACTACTTTAGGTTGCCAATTAATCCGCCTTATACATTAGACGACATGGCAAGTGACGCTATCTTAATACTAGATAAATTAGATATTGATAAAACTCATCTATTAGGCATGTCTATGGGTGGAATGATTGCACAGATAATTGCTGCAAATCACCCAGAGCGTATCAATTCATTTACATTAATTGCATCATCAATTTCCGCCCCCAGTCCGTTAAATGGTCCTACAAGAGACGTTCGAAGGCTTTTAATGAAAAGATCTGCAAACCCTTATTCAACAAATGATGAACGTATTGAGAGAAGTAAAAAAATATTTAGTTTAATTGGTTTGGAAGGTTATGACCTTGATACAGAAGAATTTTATAACAAATCAATCGAATCAATTGAAAGAGCTGGTCCTGATGATACAGGTTTCAGTCGTCAAATCATGGCAATTTTAGGATCAAAAAATAGAATAAAAAAAGTTAAGTCAATAAAGGCTAACACTCTTATTATTCACGGAAAGGAAGATCCTCTAATCAAAGTCAAAAATGCGTATAAAACTAATAAGCTTATTAAGAATAGCTCTTTAATAATTTTGCCCAACATGAGACATTTAATTGAACCACCTGTATTTGATTTATTTAAAGATGATTTACTAGCTCACCTTAATAAATAATGCTGTCAACTAGATTTAAATTTAATTATTCATCAGGTGCCATAGCCAATGGCATTAAGACGGATATGTTCACATTTTTTTTACTATTTTTTTATTCAAGAGTTATTGGACTTGACCCACTTTTAGCATCTTTAGCTATTGGCCTTGCATTAATTGTTGATTCATTTACAGATCCAATAATGGGGACCATCTCTGATAGAACGAATACCAAATTTGGTAGACGACATCCTTTTATGTTTGTTTCATTTTTACCTGTAGGTATTTTTTATATTTTATTATTTTCACCAACACCTGAATGGGATATTTCTCAAAATCAATTATTTTGGTGGATGTTCATCTGTACTAGTTTTACAAGAATTGGTATGACTCTTTTTGATGTGCCACATAGATCATTTGGAGCTGAAATTACAAAAGATTATGTAGAACGTACTAAGCTTTTTTCTTGGCGTGAAATGTTTTCTTGGATTGCAGGTATTTGTAATGCATTTCTTGCATATAACATTTTTTTTAAATCTACTTCGGAATATCCATTTGGTCAATTAAATCCTGAAGCTTATTTTCCTCTGGCATTAACAGGGGCATTTTTTATGATGTTGGGTATTTTATATTCAACTATAAGCACAAGAAATAATATTAATTTATTGTCATCATGGACCGGTGGTACTTCTCTGAATCAAATCATATCAGAGCTAAAAATAGCTATTTCAAATAGATCATTTATTTTATTTTTCTTAGGTAATTTAACACTATCTATTTCATGGGGTCTGCTTAATAGTTTAACCCTATTTATAAATACAGACTTTTGGGGTTTGAGAGGAGACCAAATAGGAATCTTTTTATATTTATACTTTGCTGCAGCATTTCTTGCCTTTGCAATAACTCCCAAATTTGTATCAAAAATTGGTAAAAGAAATTTCGTACTATTCTGCGTATCAGGAGTTGCCTTAACATCTCCAATGGCATTTATTTTTTATAATTTAGGTCTCACTCCTGAAAAAGGTACCACAGAATTAGTTTTATTTTTATGCTTACCACTTATCTTTGTTTCTACATTAAGCATTGCAGGCAATATGGCAAGAGATGCAATGATTGGAGATATAGCAGATGAGGTTGATTTGCAAAGTGGTAGACGTCAGGAAGGGGTCCTATATTCAGCAGTTTCTTTTATACAAAAAGTTAATACTGCATTTGGAGCCTTAACTGGTGGCCTTACACTATGGGTTCTAAATATTTCTAAAGATACTCCCACATATGATCAGGCTTATGCATTATTTTTTGTTCAAGGCGTAATTGGACCGATTTTATTAGTAATCCCGCTCATATTCTTTTATTTCTATTCTTTAGATAAGAAAAGACATTCAGAAATATTAATGAAGATTGAAGAAAGGAATAATTTTTAAGAAAGTAATTTCTCAATTGAGACAGAAATTCGTTTCCATAAATTCTTTTCAGCAGCAACCGGTTTCTTTGATAAATTATTTAAAAAATGAGCTATCAAGCCTTCCAATGTATCTAAATCATTAGAGGATTTATTAAACTTATTGGTAAGCATTTCTAGTTGGATACTTTGTCTCAAATCAGCATCTTTTTTTAAAGAATCAAGACCAGCTATAAGTTCTAATTTTACACATGCATATTGAAGATTATTCAAATCTGATTTTGTTGGAGAATCTGTATTGAGTTTATTTTTTATTGAAGCGGGTATGTCAGACTTCTCTATATCATCACTTAAATAAGATTCTAAAATATTTATATATGAAGTAATTTTTAATATTTGCTGTTCTTTGGTTTTTTTCTGTTTAATGGAGATTATTTCTTTTTTTAATTGATCCAGTTCTTTTGATTTATTAATATTTTTTAAAGCCTGAATTTCGTCATTAGCTTCATTGGTAGATATTTGACCATCTTTTAGCTGAGCCAATAACTCATTCACTTTAGTTATTTCAGATTCAATAACCTCTTTTTTTGCTGTAAAGAATCTATCAGCTGACTTATTAAATTTTTCCCACAACTTGTTATCAGTCTTTCTTCCGGCCGAACCAGCATTTTTCCATTCATTTTTAAGGTCATTGAACTGCTTAATACTTATATCGTTATCTTCGTTTGATATTGCGTTCACCTTTGCTATTAGGCTTTCTTTAGCATTAATAACAATTTGTTCTTGTTTTTTTATAGCATCATTAATTGGTTTCTTAGCTTCTATATAAGCTTTTCTTAATTTATTTAAATCTTTGTCTAATACAGGAGCAAATTCCTGCCATTTATCAAAAGTGCTTCTTAGATACTGAATAAGAAATTTAGCTTGAGGCCATTTAGTTGAATTATTAGAAACATATTCGTTGATTTCTGAAATGATTAATTCTCTTTCTTGAGCATTATTAATTTTTATTTCTTTAAGTTCATCAAAGTACTCTTTGCATGGTTCCCAGGCTTTATTTGTTAATTCATTGAATAAATTCCATTGGTCTCTAGAAGCAGGTCTGCTTGATAAATCTAATAATTGCCACTTAGTTTGAATATCATGAATAAGGTGAGCCTGTTTCTTTGGACTATCAAGTGGTGTATCAATCACTTTATTAATTTCACTTATTAACTCTTCTCTTTTAGGGTTAGTAGCAAAAGATGACATTTCATCAAAGTATCTTGATTGGCCAATAGCAAAATTTAATTTATGTCTTAATTTATTAGGTATTTTTCCGATACCTTTAGTTTTAGACATGACATCACGCACTTTTTTTTGAGCGTTTTTAATTGAACCTTTACTAAATAAAGCCTCAGCTTCGTCTAATTGTTTAAATAAATCTTGACTAGTTTCCACAATAATCTCTTTTGATGTTTATAATTATAACAAATGAAAAAGCGAATTCTAACAGGTATTACGACAACTGGTACTCCTCATATAGGAAATTATTTAGGTGCTATCAAACCAGCTCTTGAACTTGCTAAAGAATATGATGAATCTTTTTATTTTTTAGCTGATTATCATGCAATTATAAAAAATTCAAAAAGCACTGAAGTCACAGACTCAGTAAAAAATGTTGCTCTTGCATGGCTAGCATCTGGACTTAATCCAAACAAATCATTTTTTTATAGACAGTCAGACGTACCTGAAATATTAGAGCTTAGTTGGGTATTAAATTGTGTTACAGCTAAAGGTCTTATGAATCGCTCTCATGCATACAAAGCAGCCACAACCCTAAATAAAGACGATGAAGACAAGGGTATAACTATGGGTTTATTTTCTTACCCTATATTAATGGCAGCAGATATCCTAATGTTTAATGCAACTCATGTTCCAGTAGGCGCTGATCAGATTCAGCATATAGAGATGACAAGAGATATTGCAGGAAGGTTTAATCATCTATATAAAAAAACTTTTATACTTCCTGAGGCTATAATTCAATCAACTAACGAGACAGTTCCTGGTATTGATGGTCAAAAAATGTCTAAGTCTTATGGAAATATTATTCCTTTACTATCTACTGAAAAACAACTAAAAAAATCTATTGCTAAGATAGTTACTAATTCTCTGGAGCCTGGCGACCCAAAAGATCCATCAAATTGCACAGTCTTTGCTTTATATAAATATTTTGCTTCAAAACCAATGGTTGATGAACTTTGTGATGATTATAAAAAAGGTATTAGCTGGGGAGATGCTAAAAATAAATTATTTGAAGTTGTAAATAATGAAATTACTCCCATAAGAGAATCATATGAAAAACTCCAAGAAGATAAAGATTTTATAAATGATTTACTCAGTGATGGTTCAAATAAAGTAAGGCCTATCGCTAAAGAACTTTTAGATTCTATTAGAAGTTCAGTAGGTATTAATAAAATATCTTAATGAAATCGTCTGCCTCAACATGGCTTAAATTTGGTCTATTTACTGTTGGGTTAGGACAATCTTTTGTTTTTGTAATTGTTCCTCCTCTTGCAAGAGATCTTGGTTTGTCAGAAATACAAGCTTCGCTTGTATTTGCTTTCTCAGCTATAGCTTGGGCACTTACTAGTGCAGCATGGGGAAGGGCTAGTGATAAATACGGAAGACGCAACATTGCAATACTTGGGCTTATAGGATACTCAGCCTCTCTATTAGCCATGATAATTCCATTATTCCTAGTTGAAAAAAATCTTTTAGATATCGTATTTTTATTTCCACTTCTTGTTTTTGGGAGAATGCTTAATGGTCTAATTGGTTCAGCTACAAGACCTGCAACATTCGCATATATAGCTGATACATCTAGTAGGGAAAAAAGAACTGTTAAATTTGCTAGATTAGAGTCGAGTTTTTTAGTTGGAACAGTAGCAGGGCCGCTTATAGGAGGCTTTCTTATTCTAATAACAAAAGAGACTCCTTTCTATGTATTTAGTATATTAGCTTTAATAGCATCTATAGGTATTTATAAAAATGTTGATAACACTGCTAGAGATAAAAAAAGTGTTCTCCAATCAGAAAAAATATCATGGAAATCTAATACCGTTTGGCCTTTTTTGGTATTAGCCTCTATTTCCAGCTTATGTCTTGCATCATTAATTCAAACTATAGGTTTTTATTTGTTTGATGTATTCCCAAATATTGATGATTTACCAATCTTAATAAGCATGACATTTGCACTTTTATCCATATCAACAATTGTTAGCCAGTACCTTTTTACGGATGCATTTCCTCTATCTAATAATAAATTACTGTTATGCGGTGTTTTATTACTATTATTTTCATATATAACAATGGCTTTATTCCCAAAGATTTCTATTTATTATTTATCCATAATAATAAATGGTATTGGTGGTGGTATGTTAAGACCAGCTATATCTTCATCATTATCTCTATCACAAACACCGGAGCATCAAGGGATTGCAGCAGGCTATCTGGGTTCTGTTTATCCCGTTGGCCATATATTAACTCCTGTTCTTGCAATGCCTATATATGCAATTAATCCATCATATCTATATTATTTTTCATCAACACTATGTCTTATCTGTTTTATATTTATAATAAGTCATCCTATTTTTAGAAAAGAAATAAGAATATGAAAAAAAGTTTACTAATAATTAATCTAGGCACACCAGATAGTCCATCTTATTTTGATGTTTTTAAATATTTAAGAGAGTTTCTATCTGATGAAAAAGTTTTAAATATTAATCCAATACTAAGATTTATTCTCGTTAACTTTATTATTTGTCCTTTCAGATCTTTTAGTTCCTCTAAAATATATAAAAAAGTTTGGCATAAAGATTATGGTTCTCCGTTACTTCATAATACCAAGGAACTAACTAAGTTATTATCAGAAAAATTGACTGACGTTGATGTTCAATTTGCAATGCGATATCAGACACCTTCTATTGCAACAACTATTGATCAAATGCTTGCCAAGAACCCAGATGAGATAGTCATTCTCCCTTTGTTCCCTCATTATGCTGCAGCTACGACAGGGTCAGTATTTAAAGAAGTATCGAAATGTTTAGCTGATAAATGGGTAGTACCAAAAATTACATTTATAAATCAGTTCTATGACAATGATGTATTTATTAACGCCTGGATAACTAAGGCTAATAAATTTGATATTCACTCATATGATAAAGTAATTTTTAGCTATCATGGCGTTCCTAATAGTCATGTTGACAATGTATATCCAGATTCTTTATGTAAAGATAATAATTGTGAATTAGGGATAACAGATGCTAATAAGTTTTGTTATAAAGCAACTGTCTACGAAACAACTAAACTTATAGCTCAGAAGCTAAATTTAGATAGTTCTAAGTACATAGTGTCTTTTCAATCAAGACTCACAAACAAATGGTTAGATCCCTTTACAGATGAGGTTTTAGAAAAACTACCTGCTCAAAATCATAAAAAAGTTTTAGTATTCTCACCAGCATTCACAGCAGACTGTCTTGAGACTATTATTGAGATAGGTGATGAATACCAAGAGCTATTCATTGATGCAGGCGGAGAAGTGCTCGATTATGTCCCTTCTCTGAATTATTCAAATGAATGGGTGGATGCAATTATAGATATTACAAAACTAGGTCATACAAATGTTTAAAAAAGATTTATTAAAAGATAAAAATATATTAGTAACTGGTGGAGGAACAGGACTAGGTAAAGAGATGGCTACTCACTATGCTGAACATGGAGCAAATATATTTATTTGTGGAAGAAGAGAAAACGTCCTTAAGGAAACAGCTAATGAGATTATGGATAAGCATGGTGTATCAGTAGAATACGAAACACTAGATATAAGAGCGCCACAAGATGTTGATAACTATATTGATAGAATCTTTCAAAAATCACCTCTTGATGGTTTGGTTAATAATGCAGCAGGAAATTTTATATCACCAACAAAAGATTTATCGCCTAAAGGGTTTGATGCAATTGCAAACATTGTATTTCATGGTACTTTCTATATGACTCATTCTGTTGGTAAAAGATGGATAGAAAATAATCAAAAAGGTTCAATAATATCTATCCTAACTACTTGGGTTTGGACAGGTTCTCCCTACGTAGTTCCATCAGCAATGTCTAAATCAGGCCTGAATGCAATGACACAGTCACTAGCTGCAGAATGGGGAAAATATGGAATTAAAGTGAATGCTATAGCTCCTGGACCTTTTCCAACTAAAGGAGCATGGGATCGTCTAAATCCTGGTGGAGACAATGATTCTGGTTATATGGGAGATATACCCTTACAAAGGGTTGGTGAAATGTCTGAACTACAAAATCTAGCTACTTTTTTGATGGCAGATGGGTGTGACTATTTAACTGGTCAGACAATAGCTATTGATGGTGCACAATATTTAACAGGTGGGGGTACATTCTCTAAACTTGATAAACTAAGTGATGAAGATTGGGAACAGATGAGAGCTATGATAAGGTCATCTAATAATAAAGATAAAGCTAATAGAAGTTAGAAGGGGTATATATGGAAAATTCAATGAATGATATGCAAAGAGTACTGGATGCTCAAAAAAAACATTTTATAGATGAAGGCTCGCCATCAATTGAGTTAAGGGTTGATAGATTAAATCGTTTAAAGTCATTAATAATTGATAATAGGTATGATTTTGTTGATGCGCTAAATGAAGATTATGGAAATAGATCAAAAAATACATCAATAATGACAGATGCCTATAGCATTGTTCCAGATATCAATAATGCTATAAAAAATATAAAAAAATGGACTAAAACTGATAAGAGATCATCTAATTTTCCTTTCGGACTATTTGGTGCAAAGTCATATGTAAGACACGAGCCCTTAGGAACAGTTGGTATGGTTTCTCCTTGGAATTTTCCTGTAAATTTATCATTTGGGCCCTTAGCTGCAATCTTTGCTGCAGGTAATCAAGTTATGCATAAACCAAGTGAGCTAACACCCTTAACAGCAGCTCTCATTAAAGATTTGTGTGACAAATCATATGATGAAAATGAATTTGCAACTTTTTTAGGTGGACCAGAAGTTGGTGAGGCTTTTACTAAACTTCATTTTGATCATCTTTTATATACAGGGTCAGGAAATATTGGTAAACATGTTATGCAGTCAGCATCACAAAATTTAGTTCCAGTGACTCTTGAGCTTGGAGGTAAGTCACCTGTAGTGATTGGTAATTCTGCTGATATGAAAGTTTCAGCTAAAAGAATTATGTTTGGTAAAACACTTAATGCTGGACAAATATGTTTAGCACCAGATTATGTAATCGTTCATAAAGACAAGAAGGAAGAATTTATCAAAGAAGCAGAAAATGCTATTAAAGAATTTTATCCATCTATTAAGGATAATGATGACTATTCATCCATCATTAATGAACGTCACTATAATAGAATTAATTCACTGGTTGATGATGCAAAAGAGAAGGGTGCACATATAAATCAAATTAATCCCTCTAGTGAAGATTTCTCTCAACAGCAATTTTATAAAATACCACCAACTATCGTTACTAATGCTACTGATGATATGAAAATAATGAATGAAGAAATATTTGGACCTGTGTTGCCAGTAATTGAATACGATGAACTTGACGATGCTTTATCAACAATTAACTCTAAAGATAGACCTCTTGGTTTATATTATTTTGGCACTGATAAATCTGAGGAATCAAAAATAATGAATAATACGTCCTCAGGTGGTGTGACTATAAATAACGTTGTTGGACACATTCAGCAAAAAGATCTTCCTTTCGGTGGAGTTGGGCCTTCAGGTATGGGAAGGTATCAATCTTATGATGGTTTTAAGAACTTCTCTAATCCTAGAGCTTTTTATAAGGATGTTGGATTTAAATTTGATAAATTATTTGATGGAATTAGACCTCCATATACAAAAAGCATTGAAAATCTTTTAAAAAGTTTATTAAAGTAGTTTTCTGTGTATAAGCTTCCTCTTAGATTAGCTTTTAAGTATTTTAAATCTAATAAAGGTGGAATATTTTCGTTTACATCATTTTTAGCTGTCACTGGTTTAACTATTGGCGTATCTAGTTTAATAATAGTTATGTCTGTAATGAATGGCTTTGAAAAAGAGTTACAAGACAGAATTTTAGGCGTAGTACCTCATGCAGTTATTTATTCCGATGAGCCAATAGCTAATTATGAGGAACTAATTAGTGAATTAAAATTATCTGAAGGAATTGAAGAAGCAGTTCCATACATTTCATTTCAAGCCTTGATAACATCTAATTCAGTTAGCAAAGGAGTTTCTGTTAACGGTATAGATGTAAAGTCAGAGAACAAAATCTCTATTCTTCCTGATTATATGATTTATGGAAAGCTTGATGGCTTAACTGATGAAAATACAATTGTTATAGGCTCATGGCTTGCATCTTATCTTGGTATTTTTATTGGTGACACCATCACAATAACAACTTCTGATATAAAAACTTCTATAATTGGGTCTTACCCAAGGTCTGTATCACTGAAAGTTGTTGGAATTTTTGAGCTTAGAGCTGAAATAGACCAATCTTTAGTTTTAATATCACATAAATTAGCTCAAAAATTTAAATCATTAAATAATGAAACTCTATCTATTAGATTGAAAACATCTAATTTGTTTATTGCCGATAAGATAGCTTATTCTGCTATACCAGATAATACAGGTTTAATGTCCTCTTCATGGAAAGAAACGCACGGAACACTATTTGAAGCAATTCAGTTTGAAAAATTATTAATAAGCTTGATGTTATTTTTGATAGTTGCAGTTGCATCTATACTGGTTTTATCCACTATTGTTATGACAGTTAAATCAAAAGAAAGAGAAGTTGGCATTCTCAAAACTATAGGAGCTAACAATTTACAACTAGTAATGATTTTTTTCTTTCAGGGATTAATGGTAAGTTTTATAGGACTTTTAATGGGTTTAATTTTAGGATTAATAATTACATTTAATATAAATAATTTTATTACTTTCTTAGAAAATGTTATGAATCGAAATTTATTAGAAGCATATTTTATAAACTATTTTCCTTATTATGTTGACTATAAACAAATTGGTTTAATATGTTTTATATCACTTGTCATCAGTTTATTAGCATCATTATTACCAGCACTAAGAGTTACTAAGCTTAATCCAATAGAGATACTTAGACATGAATAAAATAACCTGTACAAATATTGCTAAAACTTTTGTTGTTGAGGGTAATAATATTAAAGTTTTAGAGAATATAAATCTAACTATAGAAAAGGGTGACTTGGTAGCAATTTCTGGTCAATCAGGTGCAGGAAAATCTACACTCTTGCACATTATTGCCTCACTGGACGAGGCTTCATCGGGTAATATTCTCTATGATGAAAAACCAATAGGAGGACATACAAATATTGCTTTAAGTAATATTCGTCTTAATAATTTTGGTTTTGTATATCAATTTCATCATTTATTAGAAGATTTAACTGTTCTTGAAAATATTATGATTCCATTGCAACTTGCAGGACATACGACAAAGCAAAATGTATACAATATTATTGATGAAGTAGGTCTATCTTCAAGAGTCAATCATTTACCATGGAAATTATCCGGTGGTGAGAAACAAAGAGTAGCAATAGCAAGAGCTTTGATTAATAATCCAGATTTTATATTTCTTGATGAACCTACTGGTAATCTAGATGATAAAAATGCTTCTATCATTCAAAATCTTTTACTAGAAATTTCTAAAAGAAATAATATTGCTTTAGTGACCGCTACTCATGATAATAACTTCATTGAAAGTTTTAATAAAACCTATTACCTAAAAGACTTTAATTTAGTAGAGGCTTAAATGACAGAATTTATAATTGCAGGCGGACCTTTTATGTGGCCATTACTAGCTTGTAGTATTTTAATTATTACTATTTCCATTGAACGTCTTTGGTTTCTTCAGATTAGGCTTGTATCACCCAAAGGTTTAACTAATCAAATTGTTAATCTCTTTAATAAGAATCTTATTAATAACAAGCAAGCAGATGAGATATCAGAATTATCATCACTTGGGTTTTTACTAATCTCATGTATTCAATACAAAGATCTACCTCGAGAAAATTTAGAATCTAAAATTGAAGAAAAAGCTGTAGAAATAAAATATTCCTTGGAGCGAAATTTGAATATGCTCGGAACAATTGCAACTATTAGTCCACTTCTAGGGCTTCTTGGAACAGTCATAGGTATGATTGCTGCCTTTACTGGGCTCAGTGAGGTCACTGGTGCCAATCCTGATGCATTAGCAGCTGGCATATCACAAGCTTTAATTACAACAGCTTTTGGTTTGTTTATAGCTGTGCCTGGTTTAGTTTTGCATAAATACTTCGAACAGAAGGTATCTTACTTGTTAATTACATTGCAAATAGAGGTATCGCGCTTTATAGATGTAATTAATAAATGAAATTTATAAATCAACAAAAAACATCTTTTTCAATAGAAATTACACCTCTTATTGATATTGTTTTTTTATTAGTAATTTTTTTTGTTGTAACTTCAAAGGTTGGTGACTCTCAATTTCTTAGTTTAGATCTTCCAAAAACTGAATCTTTTGAATATAACGTTGTCGAATCTAATAATGAGATTTCTATAACTTCAGATGGAAGTATTTATATAAATGAAATTGTTTACAACATAAATAATATAAAGGAGATTGAACAAGCTATTTTTGAATTAGATAATCAAAGTAATTCAATCATATTAAGCGCTGAAGCCACCTCTCTTCATATTTGGATTGTAGGTATAATGGATATTCTTAATAAAAATGGATTTAATGAAGTTCAAATACGAACTATAGAAAAATGAAATCAGGTAGTTTAAGAAGAGTATTAGGCTATACCTATAGATATAGGTGGTCATTTCTAATCAGCGTTATTGGCTTTATATCATTTGCTGCAGCAGATATTGCTGCTGTAGATTGGTTGAGAAGAATAATTAGTTATATAGATTCAGATGATGAAAGTTTAAATACTTTACTTGCAATGTCATTAATATTTATTGCAATTGGAAGGGGTCTTGGATTCTTTATTGGTAATTATTTTATGTCGCGTGTTGGTTTTGGAATAGTTCATGATTTAAGAGCTGAATTATTTCAAAAATTACATGATCTACCAAAGTCATATTTTGATGCTAACCAGTCTGGCCAATTAATTAACAGAATTACTTTTACAACAACACAAGTATCTGGCGCTGCATCAAATGCAGTTAAAACTTTTGTTAGAGAAGGGTTTCTTCTTATTGGCTTATTTGTTTATCTTTCTATTTTAAATTTTAAATTAACTATACTTCTGGTTGGAACAGCTCCATTGATTGCTTTGATTGTCTATGTTGCAGGTAAGAGACTAAAAAAACTTGCAACTAAAATTCAAACAGCAATGGGAGATGTTACTCATATTGCGTCTGAAGCAGTAGATGGTCATGTTGAAATAAAAAGTTTTAATGCAGAGAGCTATGAAAATAAAAGGTTCCTTGAAGCAAATGCATCAAATAAAAATCAAAATTTAAAATTAGAAGCTACAGGTAACCTTGCTACCCCAATTATCCAAATATTGGTCTCAATTTCTTTGGCTTTGGTAGCTTATTTTGCCTTAGGTTCTCAACTTGGAATTAGTTTAGATGCCGAAACTTTTGTAGCTTTTTTTACAGCTGCTGGCTTGATGGCTAAACCCATACGACAACTATCAAATATAAATATTATTGTTCAAAAGGGTTTGGCTGCAGCTAATGAAATATTTGATCAATTAGATCAGCAAAATGAGGATAATTCAGGTGATATTGATTCACTTATATTGGGAGATATAGACTTTAAAAATGTATCTTTTTCATATAATACTGGTGGCTTAATAATCGATAACATATCTTTTTCAATTGCTAAAAATGAAACTATCGCCATTGTTGGTAAGTCTGGTTCAGGTAAATCAACAATAGCTAATTTAATTCCACGTTTTTATAACCATACATCAGGAGATATTTTAATTGATGGGATTTCAGTTAATGAATATTCTCTTCAACACTTAAGATCATCTATTTCAATTGTTAATCAGTCTCCATCATTATTTAACGACACCATTGCTAAAAATATTGCATACGGTGATGATGAAATAGATGTTGAAAAGTTAAAAGAGTCTGCAGTACAAGCAGGCTGTATAGAGTTTATTGAAAGCTTGCCTGAAGGCTTTGAATCTGAAATAGGTGATGATGGTGTGCTCTTGTCAGGAGGACAAAGACAAAGACTAGCTATTGCTAGAGCTTTCTATAAAGATTCTCCAATCATTATATTAGATGAGGCTACATCATCTCTAGACACAGAATCTGAATTAATAGTTCAAGAAGCTCTTGAAAAATTAATTACCAATAGAACAACTATAGTAATAGCACATAGACTATCAACTATAGAAAATGCTTCTAGAATAATTGTTTTAGATAATGGGGTCATATCAGAAACAGGAACTCATTCAGAATTATTAGATAATAAAGGTATATATCAGTCACTTTATAAGAATAAATTTGAAGACTCTCCTAAGAAAAAATCTAAAGCTCCCAAATCATCTCAACTATATATTCCAGAATTTGAAGATGAGTATAATTCCAGTATTGTTATAGACAGTTGGTATAAAAAAAGTTTATGGCTCTATCTCTTATTACCTTTTTCTTTAGTTTTTTCATACTTAACAAATCGAAGAAGAAGAAAGTTTGTTAAATCTAAAAAACTTAGTTATAAATCGGAAATTCCATTAATTGTTGTTGGTAATTTAACAATTGGCGGAACTGGAAAGACACCTTTAGTGGCATATATAGCTTCTGAATTAGTTAAAAAAGGCTATAAACCAGGTTTGGTTAGTAGAGGTTATGGTGGAAAATTTCGTGAAACTCTGCATGTAACAAATGACACACCTGTTAAGCAGACTGGTGATGAGGCCCAAATTCTTTCAAAGTTAAATTTACCATTTTATATCGATAAAAATAGAGTGCGAGCCATTAAAACTCTAGAAGAGAACCATGACTGCGATGTCATCATCTCTGATGATGGTTTACAACATTACAATATGAATAGAGATATAGAAATTGTAGTTATAGATGGTAAGAGACGTTTTGGTAATAATCTTACTTTCCCAGCAGGACCATTAAGAGAGTCAAAAACAAGACTTAGTAGTGTTGATTTTATTGTTAATAATTCTGGACCTACCCAAGAAGATGAGCATCTTATGAATATCAGTCCTGCTAAATTTGTTCACTTAAAGTCTGGTAAATCTTATCCTATTGAAAAATGGCCAATGCATAAACAAGTTCATGCTGTTGCAGGCTTAGGAAATCCTGGAAGATTTTTTGACTTGCTTGCTAGGCTAGGATTCGAAATTATTAGACATCCTTTTCCTGACCATCATAATTTTGATGAATCTAATATATTTTATTTAGACCATCTTCCTATAATTATGACTGAAAAGGATGCTTCAAAATGTAGATCTTTTGATAATAATAAAATTTGGTACTTAACAATTGAAGCTGATGTTTCTGATAAGTTCATAGAAGAGCTCGATAGCAAATTAAAAACACTTAATTAAGATGGAAACTAATTTTGTTATTCTTATTCCGTCAAGAATTGGCTCAACTCGGTTAAGAAAAAAACCTCTCATAGATATTAATGGCATGTCATTGATTGAAAGAGTCTATAAAAATTCAATAGCAATCTCGAATAACTCTTATATTGCTACAGATTCTGATGAAATTTTAAATCATGCTCAAACATTTACTAAAAATGTAATCAGTACCAATAACAAGCATATTTCTGGTACTGATAGAATTTTTGAAGCTGCAAAAAAACTTAAAATTGATGATGAGACTTTAATAATTAACCTTCAAGGGGATGAGCCATTTATGCCAATTGATTTAGTCAATCAGTTAATAAATGATTTTAATAACAATGAATGTGATGTCATTAGTGCCTGTCACCCAATTAAGGACCTTAATGATTTAGAAAATCCTAATTGCGTTAAAGTTCATTATGATAATAAAAATTATGCTAAGAGTTTCCAAAGAAAACCTATTAATAAAGATACCTATGAAAGGCATATAGGAATCTATGGTTATAAGATGAAAACTTTGAAGAAGTTAGTTAATTTAAAGCCAACACAAAACGAATTAATACATAAATTAGAGCAATTAAGATTTATGGATAATAACTACACTATCTTTATGAGTAAATATCTATCTGAAGTGCCCTCAGGTATTGATACTCAAGAAGATGTCGATAATGCTATAAAATATTTATTGTCTAATGAAAATTGAAGAAAATGCGTTCATCAATAATTCTCTTGGAATTAATTCACGATGTAAGCTTTTAGCTAATTTAGAAAGCATAGAAGATTTAAATAATATAGAAGCTTTGATAAAAGCTCATAAGAAATATTATATTTTAGGCGAGGGTACAAATATTATCCCACCGTCTTTTTATGATGGGCTAATTTTAAAAGTTGAGTTCAACAATATTAACAATAACAACAATATATTGAGTGTTGGAGCATCATATAACTGGTCAGAGTTAGTTGCATTTTGTATAAGAGAAAATATAAATGGTTTTGAAAATCTGATTGATATACCGGGCAGTGTTGGAGCTAGCCCAATTCAGAATATTGGTGCTTATGGAGCAGAGGTTTCTAGATTGATAGATAGTATTGATTATTTCTGTTTAGATTCATTTTCTAAAAAATCTTTTACAAATACAGAGTGTCATTTTTCATACAGAGATTCAGCCTTAAAGAATTCACATTACCTAATTTATAACATTAATTTTAAATCAAATCTTAAGAAAAATACTTCTTATCAATACAAAAGCATAAAAAATTATATGAACGATAATTTAATTAATCCAGACAATCTAATGATTGGAGATGTCGCCAAAATAATATCGACTATACGATCAGAAGCATTACCAAATCCAAACAAAATTCATAATGCAGGAAGCTTTTTTAAAAACCCAATTGTTGATAAAAATTTAATAAATTTTAAAAACTTTACAGAAGAACAATTAATTATTTGGAACTATTCAAATTCTTTAGTAAAAGTTGGTGCTGCAAGACTTATAGAGCTAATTAAAGATAAGTTAATACCGTCTAAAAATGTTTCAATTTATAAAAACCACTCATTAGTTTTAATAACCAATGGCAAAGCGTCACAAAATGAGGTTCTAGATTATGCATCTCAAATAAATCAATTAGTATATGAAACTTTCAATATATCTCTTGAAATCGAACCAAATATAATTAATTAATTATGTTTATCTGGTCTTCAATAGCACATCTCATTGCGCTTACTAGTCCAGGTCCTGACACTGCAATAATTATCAGACAAGTAAATTTGTATGGAAGAGTTGCTGGAATCTATGCTGCCTTTGGAATTGGCATTGGTATTTATTTGCACTGTCTTTTAGCTATTAATGGAATATCATTATTCATTATTTCTAATGATTTATATAAATTTATAATTAGTCTAATAGGAAGTGTTTATATAATTTATCTAGGAATTATGATGGTTTTGCCAAGTACTATTTCCACAAACAACACCAAAATAAACAATACTTCAATTCGAAATAGTTTTTTATCTGGATTAATTACTAATATATTTAATGTAAAAGCTTTTATTTTTTTTGTGTCTCTTTTTTCAATTCTTATAGACTCTATTGAAGGAATATTTTTTTATATCTACCCAATATACTTCTCAATAACATCCTCGTTATGGTTTGTATTTTTGAGCTATCTATTAACTTCATCTAAACATATTAATATTCAAAGTAGTAATTTGATTAATAGATTGTTAGCTATAATACTATGTAGTATAGGCGTATTTATTTTTATAAAATCTATTCATGAGTATTTCTAAAATAGCTAAGAATATAAAAAGTGATAAATCAGATTTTCCACCCGTACATCTATGGGAGCCTGAATTATGCATAGGTCAGGAAATTACTATAAACAGAGAAGGGGATTGGCTTTATAATAACTCTCCGATCAAAAATACTAAACTAGTCAAACTATTTAGTTCAGTTTTAAGAAATGATAATGGAAGTTATTTTTTAGTTACACCTTATGAGAAAGTTCCAGTTTTTTCAGAGTTAGCCCCTTATGTAATTACAGACTTTGATTTAAGCGATAATATTATCACTCTTCATACCAATCTAGATTATTCATTCCCATTAAATGATCAAAACACAACAAGATTAGTAAAATATCAAAATACAATAATTCCATTAGTCCATGTTAGAAGTGGTATTGATGGATTTTTTAATAGAGCAACTTACTATAAGTTAGTTGATCTAGCGCTTGAAGAAAATATCATTATTAATAATATATTGCATATCAAAAGCGGTTCAGGCCATTACTCATTAGGCACCATTGCATAAAAAAGCTACATTACCATCTAAAATCTGTTTGATTTGTCAGAAAGAATTTAAATGGAGAAAGAAATGGGAAAAAGATTGGAAAGAAGTTAAGTATTGCAGCGAAAGATGTAAAAGATCTAAGAACTCAAAGACTCTTCAATCCAATCATTAATATAGTCTTCTAAAATGTCTAACGGAAGCGATCCTCTCTTAAGAAGCTCATGGTGAAAATCTTTAATATCATATTTATCGCCTAATTCTTTTTCTGCTTTATTGCGCAATTCAAGCATTTTCAATTGACCAATTTTATATGCTAAAGCTTGACCAGGCCATGCTATATATCTATCAACTTCATTTTCTATATCAAGCTTAGATTTAGCTGTGTTTTCTACAAATAAATCTATCGCCTCTTGTCTAGACCAATTCTTGTAATGCATACCTGTATCAACAACCAAACGAATAGCTCTCCACATATCATAAGTTAATTGCCCAAATTTATCGTAAGGATCATCATATAGATTCATGAACTCTCCCAATTCTTCACTATACAAACCCCAGCCCTCAACAAATGCAGTAAAGCTTTGATATTTTCTAAATGTAGGAACATTTTCTAATTCTTGTGCTATTGATATTTGAAAGTGATGTCCCGGAACTGCTTCATGAACGGTCAATACTGGAATCTCATACTTAGGTCGAGATTCTGGCTTATATAAATTAGCGTAAAAGTAACCAGGCCTACCTTTGGCTGGTGAGTTGTAATATGCAGTTGTAGTGTATGGTGCTGATTCAGCCGGTATTGGAATAACACCATATGGAGCTCTTGGAAAGACCTTGAATATTTTTGGGAGTAGCGGGTCTATTGATTTTGCCATAATAAGATAAGCATTTAATAAATCTTCCGGATTATCATAATAAAATCTAGGACTTGTTCTCAGGTAGTTAAGGAATGATTTAAAATCTCCATCCCATTCCAAGTCAGTAATAATTTGCTCCATTTCTTTTCTAATTCTTATAACTTCTTTTAGTCCGATATCATGAATTTCATCAGGAGTTAAGTCTGTTGTGGTGTGATATCTAGCTGCATATTCATACCATTTATCTCCCCCTGGAACACCATTAAGTCCAATACTTGATCTTGAGTTTGGTAAATAAGTATTTTTAAGAAAATTATTTAAATCAACATAGGCAGGAATAATTTGTGACTTAATTAATAGAGTTGCTCTATTAATCAAATCTTCTTTCTCACCTTCATTAAAAAAAGAATTATCTGCAGTTAGAAAAATCTTTAGATAAGGATTATCTTCAATTTCTGAATTTAATATATTATCAATTTGCAATATTACTTGCCTAGTAACAAGTTGTGGTTGCGTATAACCTTTCTCTAAACCTTCTTCTACGTTGGTTTTTGTATTAGCTATATTGTCAGCATATTTAGAAAGTCTTATTAGCCAATCTTCATAGTCTTGCTTAGATTCATAAACCAACCTATCTCCAGTCTCATAATAACTTTGAACACCACCTCTTTGATTTAAGCTCATATAATACGAAGGGTATTGTGCAGCTTCTATTGAGTTATTAAGACCAATTCTTTTTAATTTATAGTTTAATTTATTATCGCTATTGAGCTTTTCGTAATTAAAACTATTCAGATTGATTAAATCCTTATTTAGCTTAGCTTTATTTTTAACAAATTCTTCGATGCTATTGGATGTAATATCTTGATTAAAATTCTTATTACCTAAAAGAGATGCAAATATTGGACTGTCTTTTAAGTTTTGTTCCCACTGGTTTGAAAGATATTTTTCAAATCTTATATTTTCGTCTATTACTTGTTTTTGAGGTCCATCGTCTAAGTTAACACTATTATCAATTTGGCAAGCAGAGATAAAAAATATTAAAAAGATTGATAAATTAGTTCTTTTATTATGAAAAACCATCACATATTTGGATAATTAGGGCCACCTGGACCTTCAGGGCTGACCCAATTAATGTTTTGAGACGGGTCTTTTATATCGCAAGTTTTGCAATGAACACAATTTTGAGCATTAATAACAAATTTCTTCTCATTATCTTTTTCAACAACCTCATAAACACCTGCTGGACAGTATCTCTGAGCCGGTTCGTCGTAAAGAGGTAAGTTAATACTAATTGGTATTGATGGATCTTTTAATTGCAGATGACACGGCTGATCTTCTTCATGGTTAGTATTCGATAGATATACTGATGAAAGCTTATCAAATGAATATACTCCATCAGGTTTTGGGTAATCAATCTTAGGCATTTCATCTGCTTTTTTAAGGCATGCATAATCTGGAGTAGAGTGATTTAATGTAAAGGGTAGATTACCTCTAAATATAAATTGATCGATAACATTCATAGCCGCTCCTATTAAGGCACCAAATTTATGGAAAATAGGACCAAAGTTTCTAGATTTATATAATTCTTTATATAACCATGAGTCATGAACTTTATCGTCATATGAAATACCTGTAGAGATATCGTTATTAAGATTTTGATAGATGTGTTCACCAGCTATAAGTCCTGATTTCATAGCGGTATGTGAACCTTTTATTTTTGAAAAGTTCAGAGTTCCAGCATTATCACCAATTAACAAGCCTCCAGGGAATTCCATTTTTGGTAATGACTGAAGACCACCTTTTATTAGTGCACGTGCACCATATGATCTTCTTTCAGCACCTTCAAGATATTTTTTTATAGATGGATGTGTTTTCCATTTTTGAAACTCATCAAATGGACTTAAATGGGGGTTTTTGTAATCTAAAGGCACAACAAATCCTATATATGCTTCTTTGTTCTCGCCATGGTAGAAATATGATCCAGCTGGAGTATCTGTTGCAGTCGGCCAGCCATTTGTATGAATTACAAGGCCTTCCTCATGCTTATCTTCTTGAAGTTTCCAAACTTCTTTAAAACCTATCCCATAATGTTGTGGATCTTTATCTTTAGATAGATCAAATTTTTCAATAATCTCTTTACCTAAATGACCTCTACAGCCTTCACCTAAAATTGTATATTTTGCTCTTATTTCAATACCTGGTTCATTGCCGGGTTTAAGTTCTCCACTTGCATCAATACCCATATCTCCAGTTTGAACGCCTACAACTTTATCTCCTTCATATAATAGTTTACTTGCAGGAAAACCTGGAAAAATTTCTACACCAAGACTCTCAGCCTGCTCTGCCAACCATCTACATAGATTACCAAGACTTATTACATAATTTCCATGATTGTTCATATTCGGCATAATAAAAGCGGGTACAGGCAAACTTATTTTTTCAAGAAGAAATAAAAGTTTATCTTTTTTAACAGGCACATTTAATGGAGCATTTAAATCTTTCCAATTAGGAATTAATTCGTCAAGAGCTGTAGTTTGAAATACATTACCCGATAAAATATGAGCTCCTATTTCAGAACCTTTCTCAAGTAGGCATATAGAGTAGTCTGTACCATTTTCTTTATTCATTTGAGCAAATTTAATTGCCGTCGATAATCCAGAAGGACCACCGCCAACGACAACTACATCATATTCCATAGTTTCTCTTTCCATACTTAACCTCAAATATTGTTGTAAAATGCACAAAAGGAATTACAATTGTGCAGTATTACTGATTATAACTATCATTTATAATCTTAGACATACTATTTAAACAAATTTATATATTAAAAATTATGAAAATACTAGTACCACTAAAGAGGGTTGTTGATTACAACGTTAAAGTAAGACCTCTTCCTGATAACACAAATGTTGATTTAAATAATGCAAAAATGTCAGTTAACCCATTTTGCGAAATAGCACTTGAAGAGGCTGTTAGAATAAAAGAAGCTGGTAATGCTGAAGAAGTAATTGCTGTAACGGTCGGTAAAACTGAATCACAAGAGCAACTTAGAACCGCATTAGCATTAGGTGCGGATAGAGCTATCTTAGTTGAATCAGATTCTTTGCTTGAACCTTTAGCTATTTCTAAAGTCTTATCAAAACTAGTTGAACAAGAACAACCAGATTTAATTATTCTTGGTAAACAGGCTATTGATGGTGATAATAATCAAACTGGTCAAATGTTAGCAGCAATGCTTAATTATCCTCAAGCTACTAATGCATCTGAAGTTAGTTTAGATGAGAATAATGTAACTGTGACAAGAGAAATTGATGGTGGACTACAAACATTAAAACTTTCTAAACCAGCTATTGTTACTACTGATTTAAGATTAAATGAACCTAGATATGCATCATTACCAAATATTATGAAAGCTAAAAAGAAAGAGCTTAATATAATGTCTATTGCTGATCTTGGTGTTGATGTTAATCCACGAACAGAGCTGCTTTCAGTTGAGCTTCCGCCTTCGAGAGATGCAGGTATTATTGTTGAAAGTGTTGAGGATTTAGTTGATAAACTTAAAAATGAAGCAAAGGTGATCACATGAGTATATTAGTAATTGCAGAACACGATAATTCCACTTTAAAAGGAGCTACTTTAAATACAATAACAGCTGCTACTGGTTTAAATGGTGATATTTCACTTCTCGTTGCAGGTTCGGATATATCCTCTGTTGTTGAAGAGGCACAAACAGTGTCAGGGATATCTAAAGTTCTTTCATGTGACAATGAGTTATATAAAAATTTTTTAGCAGAAGACTTGTCTAAATTGGTTTTAAGTATTACTGACTCTTATTCCTATATATTAGCTCCAGCAACTACCTTCGGTAAAAATTTGCTTCCCAGAGTATCAGCAACCCTGGATGTTCAACAAATATCAGACATCATTTCAATAGAATCTGATGATACATTTAAAAGACCAATCT
>ERZ802827.367-NODE-367-length-24088-cov-12.2721_pt1 | contig 24088 bp, 26 predicted proteins | sample MGYA00345652_ERZ802827 | MGnify/ENA primary metagenome ERZ802827 (study PRJEB30503, sample SAMEA104212372) | marine metagenome | biome: Westerlies Biome; feature: [SRF] surface water layer (ENVO:00010504) within the epipelagic zone...; material: water... | reverse complement strand
TCTGGATCTTGTTGAAATTCACCTCAGCTACAAAGACCTCGAAGTTGATCTCGATTTAGTAATACCCGAGAAACAACCCATGGGGCTTGTTATCCACGCCCCTGAATTATTTGCCGGTGATCACACGCTCGATTTATCGACTGCCGACAATAACTACCGCAACCATTCCATTCAGGAACTTCAACGGGTCATTGACATTTCAAAAGATCTTCGCAAACGCTTTAAATGCGATGAGCCCGTTCTTCTTGTCACCAATGTGGGCGGCTTCTCTGAGCACCATCATCTCGACGATCAGGAAAAGCGCCCCCTACGTGATCGATTAATCCAAAGCCTCAACAAGATATCGACAAACAATGAGGTTGAAATCATCCCTCAAACAATGCCACCATTCCCATGGCATTTTGGTGGACAGCGATATCACAATCTTTTTGTTGATGCCGACTTCATTCGCGCCTTTCACAACGACACCGGAATGCGTGTGTGTCTTGACGTATCCCATTCAAAATTAGCTTGCACCCACTTGGACGCATCATTCAGTGAATTCTTGAAAAAAATTCTACCGTTCACTGCACATTTACATCTAGCAGATGCGCAAGGAGTTGATGGCGAAGGGCTCCAAATCAAAGAGGGTGAAATTGATTGGATCGAGCTTTTCAACCTAATCAACCTTCACTGCCCAAAGGCATCTTTTATTCCTGAAATCTGGCAGGGTCACAAGAACCGTGGCGAAGGAGCCTGGTTAGCACTTGAGCGCCTAGAACATTACTCCTCAGCCAGTAAAAATAGTGCTTCTGTCGCGTGAGCCAACTCAAACCTAAGCAAATCATTCTGCATTGCGGTTTACACAAAACCGGAAGCACCTATCTACAACGCAATTTCAAGAGCAAGCGCGAGACTTTGCTGAGCCATGGAATTTTATACATTGGACCAACAACGTTTAAAAAACAATTTCGCCATCTTTGGAAACACCTTCAATGGGAAAAATCAAAGACGGAGCCTTCCCAGAGACTGACGGAGCAAACGCTAAAAGCTTTAATGCAAGAAGCAGGACCAACCCCAGACCGGATTCATACAATCTTCGTATCTTTCGAAGCTATTTTCGGAACTCTGCGAGCGGGCTTGATTCAGAAAAATCGTAAAAAAAACTCAAATTGTGAAAACAAATTAGGCCTTTATAGGTACAGCAAAAGAAGAATTAAACGATTAATGCGATGGCTCGAATGTACACTCGGAACAGAAGAAATTGATTGGACTATCTGCTTTGCGAGCAGGCACAGAGTGGACTTCATTCGTTCATGCCATATTCAGTTAATCAAAGAAGGGCACGAGATCACAAACCTAAGCAATGAAGAATTTACGCAGACCTCCAATTTTTCATATGCAGATCCAAGTAAACTAATCGATGAATTAAGCAGCCTGAAAAAAAATAGAAAGATTAATATTCTTCCCTTCAGTTACGACCACAATAGTGATCGATCAGATCCGACTATTTATCTAAACAATTTCATCAATCTCGTTTTGCCAGAACAGGCAGAACAGATTCGATCTACTCTAATCAGCGAAACAAATTCAAAGAATCTCCACAAAAATATTAATCCTGGGATCAGCGAACGAGGGCTTGACATTGCAAGACAAGCACGACCCCTATTCACGAAACAAGAATGGAAGTTGTTTCGTAAATTCTTAGAAAAAAACTTTATCAAGAGCATTTAATCCATGGCACAACCTCATCACTTCATTCGAATGAAGCAGTGCAAGCTGCTCTATGGACGCGTACCAAAAGCTGCAAACTCCTCGATCAAAGCTGCCTTATGTCGGCTGCTGAGCGAACGACCACCTAAAGGAACAAAAACCACATCAGACAAATTCTGGCAACATGAAACAAATAATGAAACCGAATTAATCACTTTACGCAAGGCTCGTAAATATCGACGAAGTCACTTTAGCTTCAGCTTTGTACGCAATCCCTTTGATCGCCTGATCGCCGCATACAACAACAAGGTCGTCGAAATAGAAGAACCACCCCTGCCAATGCAGCACATGGGCATTCATCACGATATGTCATTTGAATCATTTCTCGACGTCTTGATTGATACCCCCATACACCGATATGACGTTCATGTCTTGCCACAAAGCCATTTGCTATGCCTCGGACGACAGGTGATTCCAAAATTCGTCGGCCGAGTCGAACAAATCGATGAACATTGGAGCATTCTCCGAGACATCCTGCTACGACAAGGTATCGATGTCATGGAATCGCTGCCTCAGAAGAATGTACGCCGGAGCGAGAAAAGCGGTTTACAAATGTATTTCCATAATGACGCACTAATTGATAAAGCTCTTCGACTTTATGGCGACGACATTAATCTATTTTATAACGATACGAGCATTGAAAACCTGATTAATAATGCACCACTACCGCACATAACACCGTTGCAATCACGCTCCCTAAAACTAACAAGCTGGCTTCGGAATTATGTTTTCAATCGCTGAGACAGAAAGCTGGCTTAACGATTTACGTTGTTATCGAGCCATCAAAAGTAGCATTGATGGTCGGCACGACCACATTGCAAAGGCCTATCAACAACAATGGCCTAACTTCATCATTATTGGATCAGCTAAGTCTGCCACTACCACGTTGGCAACCGTGCTTGGCAAGCACCCAGACATCCAAATCAGTGCATCGATGGAACCGAAGTTCTTCGGCCGAAATTACAGACGTGGTTGGGAATGGTACGGGCAGCAATTCCCCGGTGGAGAACATTATCTCCTGCGTGGGGAAGCAAGCACGATGTACACCTCCTCTTACCGCTCCTATCAGCACACACCACAACTCATCCGCCACCATCTCGGAATCATTCCGCTGATTTATCTCGTACGTCACCCCCTGAGGCGCATTGAATCCCATTGGCGTCATTGGCGGGGGAGAATCAATCATTGCCCACCCTTTCACCAACTCCTGAAGTCAAAGGTATTGAAGCAACGGGTAGTAGAGGGATCGTTTTACCACAAGCAACTCATGCGTTACCGCCAGTGGTTTCCCGCCGAATCAATTCACTGCCTGTCGACAGAAGAACTCACCGCACATCCCATCAAGAGCCTGAATGCCGTTTTGAAATTTCTGGGCCAACCCGCCAACGCCTCTTCACTCCTTGTCAAGGGATCATTACCTCTAACAAATCCAGCGGGATCAAAGGGACGACGCAATATTGAGCCTCCCCAATGGACAGCTGAACTAAAAAAGCGGACGATTGACCTCATTCAACCAGATAGCGAAGAGTTTTTGAAAACAATTTACTGGCCAAAGGATACATGGCAATGGAACTAATCCAGACTTAGAATACTGCAAACAACTAACATATATCGCCACAAAACTACGCCGCTAAAGATTTATTTATGGCAGTGAGCCCTAAACCGATAGGAAGGGTTGGTCGCGGCATGCTTCGTTTTACGACCAGAAACTCTTTTTCTCCACATACGAAATGAAGATTGCTTCATTTCTTTTCGCATAAGCTCTATGACTTCTTTTTCAGAAAGACCAAACTGATACTGAATCGCCTCAAACGATGTGCGATCTTCCCATGCCATTTCGATAATACGATCAATTACTATAGGCCGCAAGTTATCCATTGAAAGAGATCAAAAATACATAAATTTAAAAGGTATTAACTCAATAGGCAAATATTGAAACAAATAAAGACTGGCCAAAACAATATGATATGGAGAGTTAAGTTATATCAACTGAAAATAAATTAAACTGAACTCATGGAGCAGAGAATCGAACATAAATGATTGATCAAGCAGGTGCTGCTTCAGACTCACCAAGCTCGGGAAATTTGACAACAAGCAAGTCTTCAGACGTGATGTCGCCGTTTTGATCAAGAAGCTCTGGATGAGTCGTGATTAGGCCTGTGCGGTCCTGACGCCGTGACAATGAAGCAGCTCCATTCATGTTGAATCCGAGAGTCATCATGCGGAATGCCTGAACAAGGAGGAAGACAGATAGCGCGGCAAATACGATTGGGAAAAGGAATGACAACATCGGATCAACCCTCCCGCTTTGCGACAGGGACATCGGTTGGTTGAGCCAACACGTAAACGACACCCGTTGTCAGAACTGCCGTTACAGCAATCAAAGCGAGGATGGCAGAGGAGTAGTCGCCCATAACAGAACCTTCTTATGAAGAAACGTTACGCGATTTTGCGAACATCCGTGGACCCTGGAGCCGAGTTCACCAAAAGCAGAAAGCCGGAAAACTACTGGGTCGCGGGAAGACGCGTCGATCACTGGAACCCTGAAGGAAGATTTCTTGTTCTTGCGCGACGGATGGCTAAGTACATCAACGGGTAGTTCTATTGAAGTTAGAGCACTACAACAAGAAGAGAGATTGTGGACGCGTCATGGGAAAAGCTAAAAAGCTGTCGACCGAAACCAACGATCAGTTGATCAATTCACTCATTGGGCTCGCAGCCATCTTTGTGTCATGTGCCATCTGGTGGTCCATTGCCCCTCAATGGCTTACAAGCACCTGGCAAACCTTTTAAGCCGCCAGCGGTAGTTCGTCTGATAACACCAGCGGATAATTGGGCCTTGGACCAACCTGCCCAAGGGCAATGGCTCGGGCCCGTTCATATAGAACGCTGTCGATCTCGCCGGCGACCTCCAGATCAACAGCAATCCTTGCCCAGTTGTTGATTTCAGCCTGGTCCACAGAAATAGGGCTCATTGCTGAGAATTACAAGGACAACGGAAGAGATGCGCAAGGAGAAGTCAGCATCACCAAATCATTTTTGTAGCGCGTCATTGCTTTTTCAGCACTTTCCAAGCCACGTATCCCGCACCACTAAGAAAAACAAGAGGCAAAACAGCCTTCACGAAGCCGAGGGCAATCCAAACCACAAGGATCCCAACACCAAAGCCAACACCAGTTTTTTTGACCATTGCCTGACTCTCATCAGTCATGGTGGACCACTTGGGGAGAGGCATGTCGAAAATAAACAATGAAATCGATACCCAATCTTGTCGAACTTGAGGGCAAAAAGCCAGTGCTTACGGTATTAGGAACAGTTAGAAACCCACTGAGGTGATCCAAATGGATTTAGTTATCTGTGGGTGTAATCAAATAAAAGAATGAGACGTGATCGGAACGCATTCATCATCTTCACCAATCAACTGGACAAGTTGAATGTCTACAAAGGCTTGCGTTAGGGCCAAAATCTGAAGGACATAGCAGTCAACAGCCTGACCCAAATCATCAAATGATTCGACAATGACAGAACTTTCGCCGTCGTCAACACGAACTTGATACTGCATCAAAACGGTTTACGAAGGCGTACTGAAAAGACTCGTGAAAACTGGATGCCCCTTGAACAGGTGCTATTGATCGAACAACAGAGAGGACATCGAAAACAAACCAGGAACAATGTTTTGTTAAGAAGCTGAAAACTATTAATCAGCGTGAAAACAAATTATTCGCTGCAACGTTCTTCTTCCGCTAATTCCCGTAAAAAACGACGGCGTTGAGGAGATTCATATCCGGTGAGTTGAGGGGCGATGGATTGGCTTCCAGACTGTTTGATCTCCCTTCTGGCGGTGAGGTCTGTTTTGTTCATGTGGTCGTTTTTATCGGTTCTCGCGCAGTGGACCCTTTTCTTGAGGATTCTTTGGCGTATCGACAATCATACATATCTTCGACTTTTTAGCAAGAACACGGCCTAACGCACTGGAGGCAAACATCGCCTCCAGCCAGCGGCTTGCATCCTTTTCCACTCCATAACCGCGCTATCCCTGAGCATGCGCCGACGCGCCTGCGGGATTGGGTAGTCAGGTTTTCTCCATCGGAAAGTCCGAATGGTGACCCAAGGAGCTTGGGTCGACGGATCATCAGCGCTGAACTCACAGACCAACCCCTGCTGTTCATTCACGAGCCAACCTTCACCATCTTGAGGATCGACAGGCTTGCTCGGGTCATCTGATTGCTTCCACATCGAGGAAGTCTGGCGACCAAAAACTTAAAATTGAAGCGATGCAACGGAATACCAATAAATCCCAGTCAACTTGGCTTAATCGACTTAGGTGCCTGGAGATTAGCGATTAAATAGCAAAGACATCATTCAACGCTGCTTTTTGGACAGAATATAATGATATCGAAAGCTATTATTTTACTGTGACTAAAGAAGCAAGTTTTAATTCGAGAATAAATCCAAGACGCTTATTCATGAAACTGATCAACGAATAACTGCTACATCTGACTTAAGAAGAACCAATTAACAATCATAAACTGTTGCCTAATCGGCTCAATATCCCCGTTCCTTGTAAAGCTGAGCTGCCGAAGCATCCACGTATGCATTGACTTTTTTCAAGAAGGCAATCAAACGTTCTTTGATTTTGCTCATTTTACAAACACAGGGAATACCAAAACAACGCTGATACCAGGATCAACATCGAATTTCGTAAAGCAATGACAACAGCGTCTGACAACCGTGACCGACTGGAAATCACCAGATGCCCAGTTCGAGCCAAAACAACCCAATCAGAGACATGGAAGCGATGGTGATCGAAATCCACTGATCTTTGAGAACGCGAGTCATAACCGTGTCGATAACAAACCAGTCAACCTGCTAAAACCACGCTCCGCCACCCCCGCCTTCAACAGAATTCACAACTGAGGACTTTGAAAATCATGGTCAACACCCCATAAAACATCACACAACTCGATTCATTTCAAATACCAGAGCAACAAGATGCTCATCGAACAAAGGCCAGTATCGATGGGTGTAGTATCAGCAAAGGATCATTCACCAATTATTTCAAACCTAAAGAGCGACAACAACAACACATTGACTTTTGAGCAGCTAAAGCTTTGTGCTGAAACAATCAGATCGATAAAAGAATCAGGATATCTGTCACCAACACCAATACAGGCTCTAACGATTCCGGAGGTACTCCAGGGCAAAGACATTATGGCATCGGCCCAAACTGGCACGGGAAAAACTGCGGCTTTTATTTTACCTATTATTGAGCTACTTAGAGCAGAAGATAAGCCAAAACGATACCAAGTTCACTCTCTTATTCTCACGCCAACAAGGGAGTTAGCTGCACAAGTTGAGGGCAGTGCGAAGGCGTATACAAAATATCTAGCCATGCGATCTGATGCCGTTTTTGGTGGGGTTAGCATTCGCCCGCAAGTCAAACGCCTACAAGGCGGGGTCGACATTCTTGTAGCGACACCAGGCCGTTTACTCGATCTGATCAATCAGAAAATGATCCGATTTGACAATCTCAAAGTTTTAGTTCTTGATGAAGCAGACCGGATGCTTGATATGGGATTTATTAGGGACATCAAGAAAGTAATTGAGTTCCTACCCAAAAACCGCCAAAATATGATGTTTTCGGCAACATTTAGCACCCCAATCAAAAAGCTTGCCCTCGGATTACTCAACGATCCTGTTGAAATCAAAGCCTCAGTACAAAACCAAGCCGCTCCCACAATTGAACATCTTGTTCATCCTTGCGACATGGCACGCAAAGTCGACTTGCTCTGCCATCTCATCAAAACCAACAAATGGAAACAGGTTCTTGTGTTTGCACGAACCAAACATGGTGCCGATAAAGTCGTCAAAATTTTGTGCCATCAACACATGAGGGCATCAGCCATTCACGGAAATAAAAGCCAAGGAGCAAGAACCAGGGCACTCGAAGGATTTAAAAATGGAGACGTCAAAATATTGGTTGCAACAGATATTGCCGCTCGGGGTATTGATATACATCAACTGCCATATGTGATCAATCTTGATTTGCCAAATGTCGCGGAAGACTATGTTCATCGCATAGGACGAACAGGTCGGGCCGGTGAGGCTGGACATGCCATTTCTTTAGTTGCAGCGGAAGAAGCCTTGTTACTCAAGGCGATTGAAAAGTTTATAGGCAATCCACTCCCAAAAGTTGATGTTGTCGGATTTGAACAGAAGATTTTGAAAGCTGAACCGCTGAAGCAAGGCGGTCAACGGCAACGCCGACCTTCTCAAACAGCACGCCCGGGTCAAAAGGCAAAAACTAACCCTGCCTCCTCACAACAACGAAGAAGTGACTGGAGAAGGTCATCGAATCGATCAACACAGGGAGAGAGGAGAACACGACAACGCTGACTTATGACATAGACGCCAGCATCAGCCCCTAAACAATGGACAGGCGAAATTTTCTAATCCATTGATGGCATGGATGTTATGACCCACGGATTGATATCTCACATAGCCACAGACGATCATCAGAGTCACACCAACTGGATTAGAGCGAACAAAAATACATCACGCTGATTGTTTGTAGTCGGTTTCCGCTTCTCGACGTTCAGCACAACACTGCATACACATACAAACGTAATCAGCATCGATACCGATAAAGCCTCCACCTCGCCAGTGGGTATGCAACGTTCCAGGAAAGAGACGAGCCAATTCTTCATTAGAAGCGGCCATTCACCCAACCGCAAAAAACAACGGTCCCCAGGCTCAGCAACAACGTGATCGCCTGGCGCTTTAAGTCGACAGGATCCGAAGGATGGTTGGCGTAGGCCTCATTCGACACCTCGTCTAATGGCATAAGTGACATAGGTCTGGCGACAGTGATGGAGAAGGGTGAAAACCCAGGACGGCCTTAGCCACTGGCTCATGCGAGCGTCTAAGACCAGTCGAGTCAATGGGTCATCTCTCCTAGTGGAGAGCAAACTGAACATCTCGACGAACGGCAGCCAAGGATTTTCCAGCTAGACCGTCACATGCTTGCGCAGCGCGATGGTTTTTTCTTTTAGGTTGAACCCACTTGTGGGCTAAAGAAATGACTGATCAGTCGCAGACTGCCATTTGGCCAGCTTTACTGCCAACGTTCCTTTTCTTTGGGGGCTTGGCCTCCGCAGCACTACTCACACAACTCATCGGGTAAGCCCCACACTTCAGACATCCAACAATGCGTCGATCCACCGCCATCTTTTCAAGACCGGATCAACGGAAAGACAAAAGCTAAAGCAAATATAATTACCTATTTTCAAAATAATAAGATTGGGAAACTATTTTAATTGTTCTGTTTAAATTTGCCAAAGATAAACGGAGGAAAGCATGTCTGGCCAATCAAAATCTCCAGCCTGTTACTTACGTTGGACCGTCCAAAAAGTCGCCGACAGAATGTATGCCGTAGCGGCAACAATCGACGGAATTGAGTACGACTTTGTCGGGAATTACAAGTCGATTCGTGATGCTCAAAAGGCGGGTCGCCGTTACGCGACAGACCTCATGCATAACTCGATGTCCGGGGGACAGCTGGCCTTCAAATAAGGCTCTATCTCGTACCAGAATTGGCGACTATAGCCATCGCGATAAAAACTGTAGAAGTTGGACCCAGCCTTAGTGCTGGGTCTTTCATAAGGCCAACACATCACCATATTGGCGACATAACACGCTCATTCTGCGTGAAAAGTGAATCTAAAATTCTCATTCAAGACTGGCTGCAAGATAGTTCATTCATTATCGATAGAGCCATGGCCTCGTTATCCCTTGTGGAGCATCCTTCCATATTCCAATCCGCGATTGACGAGCTTGATCCTCTATCAAAAGCAGCTTTGGGCCATCACAGTGAGATTCATTCGCTTGATACACAAAAACCAACCCAAGACGAATTAACTCCTCACCAATATCGATTCCACCAGGAGTGAAAACATTAGCCACAAGCCGACCATACTGATCATAATTAATCGGCTGGACTTTGATACTTGAATGACTAGGCAAAAGACCAATTAATGTGTTTCTAGCAATTCGTCCATGGGGAGCCTGGCCTATCTCAGGTGCATCGATACAAGCCAGACGGATCTTGGTTTGCTTGCCTTGAATCCTTGCAATCACACTGTCTCCATCAATCACACGCAGGAGGGTGGAGGCCTCTAGTTGCAGAGGACAAACAACCAAAATGAGTAGGCCAATCGCAATTTTTGGCTTCATCATCAACCTTTTTCCCAGAGCTTGAATACGAGAAAGCTTCCAGGTGCCGCGATCAGCAAAGCTATAAACGGCAACATCAAAAGTTGCGCCACGACGTTGAGATCGCCAAGCTGGCTGGTCAGCCAGTTGCACGCACGAATACCAGCGATGAGATACAGCCCACCGAAGGCGATGGTCCATGCGAACTTCTGAAGGTCAGTCATCAGCCGTTACCTGATTGATCTGGTTAGAACAGTTAGACGTTGAGCACAAAATCCAATGAAGTTTGACCCGATGAATGCTGAACCGATGGGAACTCTCATTCTCGACGGTAAGCACAAGCCCTTCCATGCGCTTGCATGTCCGCTACAACCTCAAATTAAACAAGTCAAAAAGAGTAGATGAGGTCCGAACAGACTGCGGACAAAAAGCGGCAAGGACGTAGCGGGCCGTCAATCACCATGGATGTTCCCAAGACGTCTTGCTAATGAAGGCTCAACGTCTTGATCACTGCCTAGGACAAAGCCTGTCAAATCCATCCAAAAGCTTCACCAAGTTGGCTCAGCTATCCATCGCTTGGTCGTCAGTCCACAGAGCTCAAGGCCTCTCAAATGATCTTGCGCCTCCCATAGGCCTAGAAACTCCAAACAGACACCCTCAGAGAGGCAAATAAGGAACTTTCCGTCCTGCGTCTGCTGGATAGGCACCTCGCCACATGGCAGTTTGATTTCTTCGATCATTTGAATATCAATTTTATATTATTTTTGTCGGATCAAACTTTTGATTGTGCATCAAATGACACCTAATTAAACTTATGTGGAAATGAACTTATTGGCTAATATTTAATCGCGGTCTTCTTGCGAGAATCGATAGGTACTATCGACATGACAGCTTGCTCATGCCAAGCAATGAGGTTGATAACTAACTCACGACAAGCCCTGTCTAACGACAGGGCTTGATCAAATCCTCTTGCACTAAAAACGGAGTATTCACTTCTAGCCCAGTGCGTTGGACTAAGCCAACGCAATGATGGAGTAAAGCCCAGAGAGTTGACACCGATCATTCTTGTACAGATGAACAAGAATATGCAAGAACTTTCCTAACTTGCTACCGCAGAGAAAGCAACAATCGCAACCACACGGGTCACTTCAATCAGGCCAGCGATTGTTAGAACAGTAGCAATCTTGGTAACAATCTTGGGTGGCTTACCACCAGACCATGCCATGGACATTTCCATGTATTCCAAATCGCTACCATTCGGAAATATAATATTGTTATTGGGCTGCGATGAGAAGGACTGATTCAATTGACTCGCAACACCAATCGCCTTGTCCGAGTAGGCATAACCGAGCGACATGGCGGCTGTACGATTAAATGTAACCTGGGGAGCACCAGCAGATGACTTCCATGAACGCATGTATGGAACCGTATGCTTACCAAACGTTTCCAAATACTCAGCAGAATCAACCATTGCATCTATCACAGCTCCATGCCCAGATTCGGCCTGGAGAGCAATAAATTTAGAAATTTCCAATTGGCTATAAGGGACCCTGCCAAGCAGATGCTTAAAATCCAGCTCAATAGTCCGCATTGGAGAACAGTTGGCATAAAAATTACGCTGATAAAACTCCGATTTTGCGATCCCTTTTACAAAGTCTTTAATGGCTATTTCACCGTTTAAAAGCTGGGATTCCAACTCAACTGAACGCTCATAATCCATGAGATGAGCATTGCCATATACATGGGCATAAGCAGCCTCGATAGCCTTTTGGCAAGCTTCAACGGAAGAATCAGCAAGCTCTCCTCTTGGCACTTTGGTCTCACATTCCTCATGTAGCCTTGGCCCCATGGGAAGACTCAGTTTTTCACAGCTAGCCTGAAGGAACTCAGCGCTCGTGGATGCGATTTTGATCGGTGACTTCCGATCAAACTTAGACGGATCACTTGTGGTGCGCTCTCCACCAAACTTCGTAATTATCGACTGAGAAGAGATCATTAACTGCTTAAACTAAAGCAAATTGATAATACTCTATTTATCAAGTATGCAAAGGATAGAAACCGCCCTGCAAGCAAAAAGAAGATAAAGACATACATGTTTACGTATATAACGCCCAAGAGTGACTATTTTTTAAGCAGTATGATCACATTTTGCTTTTCATATAGAAAAAAAACAAAGTGTCTTAGACGCGAAAAATTCATGCATTAGAAAGCCAGTCGCGCCACTTCGATATGACCTTCAACCAATGATTCAGACGCTGGGTCGTATGAGACAACTCAGACAGATCGATGAAGGGGCCTCTCTAGCCGCCCCGATGCTTGCCATAACAACGCGAAGCAACGAACTCAATAAGACAAAACCCACAACCCAACTCGGCTTTAGTCTCAAACTGTTGAGCAGAGCTCATAACAACCCAGGGCAATCAGCTGAAACAGGATGGATCAAAAAGCAGCGACATCAGCCAGAGGCTCATCGTCCACCTTCAAGTGAGTCAGCAAGCAACGTGTCGTGCAAACCTGATCAGTGAGGTCGCATTCGCTGATGCAGACAAAGTATTCATCAATCGCCTGCCATCGCTCAAAGATGCTGTTGTGACTATGTTCTCCTTTAATTGAATGCATTTTATTCCGGCAGCTTTGAGATATTTATGACGAGTTTCTTTCGACGTCAAGCATCACATTACGCTGGGTAAACCACCTAGGAATAATTAACTAGCTAGAAAGAATCATTCTCTCCATGCAAAATCATGAGTTTCTATAGAGATTATTTGTCGCAGAAACTATTCTGGGATCAGGTTGATAGTGGGAAGGCCAACAGAGCTGTGTTAAGTACCTATTGACTCTCAATCTGAGAAGAGTAGATACAAGTCAGTCGAAAGGAACGTCATGATGACAATCTGCTCAGGCTTCTTTGACTGCTGCCTTCCCATTGACTTGGGAGAAAAGGCCAACAGATCCGAAGCACCGAATGCATCACAAGCGATGAAATCTCAGCACGACATGTACTGGGATGACAAGTGTGAAGCTTCTCCAACAGCGCCTGGCTGCAAGGTTTACGAGAACTGACTGTTCTCTCGTGCCATCAGTTCTTTTTTTAGAGCAGAAATGGGCGTCGACATGGCCAGAAACACCGTGTAAAACCTGATCAGAGCGCCCTTTAAGTGGCGCTTTTTTCATGGCCGCCCATCAGTTGAGGGTCCGGCCAACAAGGATGCAGTGCCAACCGTGAAGAGCAGAGGCAGAGTGGTGCAATGAAACGACTCCTCGTTCTGCTTCAGCGACTGACACGCGGAAGTCAGAAACCCCCGCTCCATACACCGGCAGAATTAGAGTGCTTCAAGCGTGATGCCCTTGAGAACAGGGGCAAACACTACTGATGCAGGGAGCATTCGAGCTAGGGCTGGTGGCAATCCTTTTTGTAGGTCTTCAGGTTTGGTGGCTTAGCAAAGTTTTTTTGAATCGTCCTCGGCAGCCACGACCCATCGGCAAACAGATGCGGGCCAATTCACTGCAAAACGAACGGAATGCCTTGGAGAAGCTGTTTGGAAAATCCTGATCGCCAGCACCACTTCACCTAACCGCACCCAACAGCAATGGTGCTGGTCAGAACAGGACAGACGCCTTGGTTGCGAACCAAATCACCATGCTGGCCATCGCGATCGTGCAACCGATCAGAGGGAGGGTAAGGGAGAGCTTCATGCAAAGACCTGACGGTTTCGCAGTATGAGGTTGATTTGCTCAGGAGAAGCAAAGGCTTCATGCCTCTTATCCCGGCATGCCTAAGGCACACCAATCAGGATCAGGATGGCTTCTCATCGATGCGAGAAACCTGAAGAGCGACAAACGACAGACGCGAAACATCACAGAGGCAACCAAGACAATGCAAATATTTTGTCGGCACTACATCTAGCGTCAGACATTCAAATAAAGAGCTATATCTAGCGTTTGCCAATAATTTCTTCCCAGGTGATTAATTCTGGTTGCTTTTTGGTTGGCTTGGGGGCATTAACTCGCGAAGCTGAGTCTCCCCGCTCTGGAGTGAGTGATCTTCTGTTCATTGAAAAAACGGTTATCGGTTCTCGCGCAGTGGTCCCTTTATCGGGCGCTTTGGCGTGATCCATAACTAACACAATCACCGAACCAAGCGCAGCCAGGTGGTCGAGCTGGTGATCAGGCCGGAGTTGGCACAGGGAAGCTTCTTCCAATCGCTCGGCTTCCGAGTGTCATTTGATCTTGAACAACCCATTGGGCAAAGGTATTGCTGTTCGGACCAGGCCAGTATCCATATTGGTGAATCAATGGGTAGTTGTTTGGGGATGATTCAAGTCTCCCCACGATGGGTAAAGCCTCTTCATCCAACCACTGGCGTATTAATCGAGGGGGTCCATTTCCAACTCCTTGGTAGGGAAGCAAAAGATTCTTGTGAAGATGTCCCCAACTTGAATCATTCTGGTACGGATGTTGCCACACCTCCCAACGATCACAGGTGTGGTGAGGTTGCACCTGGCAATCACGCAATATAAGAAGCCAATAGTGATCAGCAATGATCCCAACCAAACCAGGAATTCTTGCCGCAAGTAGCTCAACTTTGATCATATTTTTTGTACAATACAACCCGAAGAAATTAAAATAGCGCAAACAATCGATTCATCAATTTCTGACATCGGCACAGTGAAGCATCAAGCCAGCGGAATAGTTCAGTGGTGAAACGGAAAACTTGTGAAAGCGGCAAAAGTGGAAAAGCTTCCGACCTTTAGGTTTTCAACCTGGTTCACAGGGCTAAAACCAGTACAACTAGACCATTGGCATCCCGAGGAATCTTTGGCAGAACTGATGGAGATGTATCGGCGGGCCAATCAAGCTGAAGCTGAATACCAAGAATGGCTGGCATGGCTGATGCGCCAGGTCGGACAGGACCAAGGGCACTCCAATCAGCCAGACGAAACAGCTGCGTCGTAATTAGACGTTACCCAGATATTCAGGGCTTCATCAGGGTCCGTCCGTGGTCGGAAAGCAGTGGGACCTGACCAATGGAGCTGCTACGGCTTAATTAGGTCGGAATCATGACGACTGTCCCCAATTAAAGCCGAAGCGCTGACTGGCTGCAGCCTCCATTTCCTTTCGGACTTGAACCATGGCCTCACGAGCAAACGCCTTGTCGTTCTCCTGGGCCGTGATGATCTGCTTGGTGAGAGAGCGGAGCATCTCAATGTCATCGCAGGCATCAATCTCACGGAATGCGGCTTCGAGGTGGAACCTCTGCTCGACTGATAAATGATGGTTGGTCATAACAATTAAAGTGAGCTAATCCCCAGAATTGAGTTAGGACTATGTTTCAAGACTGATAAATCAGGCCGTCGTAATACTGAACGGAGCTGCTGGATCGCTCGTAGGCATCGGATCGGCTTGGCCTTCAGCCAGAACTTTGGCACGGCGATACATTTCGCTATTCGTTGCGCCTTTGGCTTCCATTGCTGCTGCAACAACAGCCCAGTTACGAATTTCGGTTGTCATCATGATCATGGATAGTCGACCACATAAATCTCGCGGCTGCTCATCGCCACTGTGAGGTGGACAACCGTCAAGAGACCGAACAACAGAACAGAGACTGATTTGCTAGATGTATCCAGTTGATAGTCAAATTTGAAGCCTACAGTGCTTTATAGATTCATCATCATGCGGATCACTAAGAAAATTCAGACGTACCAGCTTGGATGTGCCTCCAAGCTTCTTCTGCTGAGTCGGCAAAGTGAAAGAGCTTGAGGTCGTCGCGAGAAATCAAGCCAGACTCAGCCAAGAACTCGAAATCAATTAACCGCTCCCAAAACTCTCTCCCAAAAAGAACGATTGGCATTGGACTTTTCGTACCAACTTGCCTCAAAGTTAAGAGTTCAAATAATTCGTCGAGAGTGCCATAACCCCCTGGAAACAGAACGGCTCCAACTGAGCGCATCACAAAATGAAATTTTCGTATCGAGAAATAATTAAATTGGAAGCATAGTTCAGGCGTGATATAAGAATTTGGATGTTGCTCAAAAGGCAACGATATATTCAAGCCAACGGATCGACAACCGGCCTCGAATGCGCCGCGATTCGCAGCCTCCATAATCCCTGGTCCACCACCAGTTACAATCACATGGGATGAACATCTTTCATCTTGATCTAGCATTGATTGACCATACTTAGAAGCTAAATATGCAAAATCTTTGGCCGCATTATAAAAGGGGGCCAAGCCTAAAAGGCCTTCGCAACTACGAACCCTCTGGTTGAGGCTTATCGATTCAGGATTTTGCTGTAATAACTGCTGAGCCTCAGCAAGCTGCTTCTTCGCGTTGTCTGGATCGACAATTCGCGCCCCTCCAAAAACAATAATCGTGGATTTGATTCCAGCCAATTCAAGATGGTGCTCTGGCTTACTAATTTCAAGTAGCATTCTTACACCACGCATTTCATCACTATTCAACAACTGTTGATCTTCATGGGCTATCTGATAAGTAGGCGAACGCATAATTGCCTCCAAATTAGACTTTGCAATATCTGAATCTTTACTGAATTTGCTCATGAAGTTCTAGCTGGTTTCGCCTACTAATAAATCAAAGCATGTTTGCTGCTAATTCGGCAAGTGGACTGCGTTCACCCTTGCTCAATGTAATATGTCCAACAATATTTTGACCTTTTAATTTTTCTGCCAGCCAAGTTAACCCGTTACTGTCAGAATCCACATAGGGATTGTCGATCTGATTAGGATCTCCCGTAAAGACTAATTTTGTTCCTTCACCTGCTCTTGTGACGATTGTCTTAACTTCGAGTGGCGTAAGGTTTTGAGCCTCATCAACGAGTATGTATTGATGGGCTATTGATCTCCCTCTAATGTAATTAATAGCCTCTACTTCAATCAATCCCATTCCTTTCAAGTCTTCCCACGAATGAGTACTATTATTTCTCACATGCTTCTTCGATCGCTCGCCTTGCTTGTCGATGCCTGAACCAGTCAAGTAATTCAGATTATCAATAATTGGTTTCATCCACGGCGCGAGCTTTTCTTCAAGACTTCCAGGTAGATATCCAAGCTCTTTCCCAAGTGATATCGGTGGTCTTGTCACCAATAACTTGTCGTATAAATTTTCGTCGGCAACGAGATGCAATCCTACAGCTAATGCAAGGAGTGTTTTACCTGTACCAGCTTTACCAACAAGGCTCACAAGTTGAACATTTGGATCGAGCAACAAATCCAAGGCAAAGCTTTGTTCAAGATTTTTCGACTTAATCCGACCAAGCCTTGCTCTCTTCAACCATTCCAAGCCTCTTATACTTTTTGTTTCTGCATGATATCTGCCCAAATAGGTGTGGCCTTTTTGGCCTTCGCTATTGAAGACAACTCCCTCATTTGCTCTTAATTTAGCCTCCAATAGCTTTGGATTTGAATCAAGCAATAGCGACCCAGCGCTATTGAGATTATCGATTACTTCGTGATTTACATTAATCGCTCTAAACCCCCTATATAGATCTTTAACGTCAATCAAGTCATTCGTATAGCTTTCTGCCTTGAGGCCAACTGCATCTGCTTTAATTCTCAAATTTGTATCCTTAGAAATCAGCACAACTTCACTTTCATCGCCTAACATCCTTTTATTTTGCTCTTCTAGTGCTACGGCCAAAATTTTATTATCACCACTATCTCCCTTTAATTCAGGTGGCAAGCGATCGGTCGTTTCTTTTCTACAAAATGCAACTTTTAATGTACTTCCATTTCCATGACTCATGGAGACTCCATCAGCCAGATTTCCTTTCGCTCGGAAGGAATCCAACAACCTTGAAACACGCCTGGCATTTCTACCCTTTTCACCTGGATCCTTTTTAAATCGATCAACCTCTTCAATCACTTGAATTGGAATAATCACTTGATCAAAACCGAACCTCCTTGGTGATTCGGGATCATGGAGCAACACATTTGTGTCGAGGATAACGGTCCGTTTTTTGATCATAACGATCACCAAGTTCTCAAAAAAGTTTTTAATCCTTTGGCGCTTCGTCTATTACCCAGAAGCGCCATCGGCTACCAAACCAAAGACCTAGCTCTCATAGATCTTGCAACCAGGTTTCGCAGGATTTTGATCACAAGCTTTATCCCAGTAGTTTTGGACTTTATGGGGTATGGGCTTAGAAATTCCGCAGTTGGTGGTTTTTTTATTGGGGAAATGGAAATGCTTCATGAGATTCATCACAACCTCCTTTCTTTTCCTCTAGTTTTACTCAGATAATCGATCTCGAGAGATGTGGTGATCCGAAGGCTTCGGTGCGGACTTCACACCCATCTGTTGCGTAACCATGGCGGCTGATCTCCGAGTCCCTTGCTGATCAACGAACCCTCAGAGCATGGCTGGAACAAAATAGAGCGGATGCAAACCCTCTAGAAGGCCTAAGCCTCATTCACAGCCGTTGGTTGAAACCGCCACGATTGGTGGCCGACCCACGTTCATCAGGTCATGCATGATCCCCGCTCCGCCCTGTTGCTGCACAACAAGGGGCTATGGAAGGGATGTTTTATGCGTCTCAACAGCAGCGGCGTCGAAGACGATCGATTTCTCACGTCGCTGGAGGTAGAAGAAAAGGATGGTTTGATTGAAAGCTGCCTCACCTATAAACGCACAGGCCAACAGCGGTCGATGAACTTCGAGACCGTACCTTTCACGATGCAGGTGAACTCCGCAGGTGGATGGTCACTGGGTCCTAGCTCTGTCACACCGTTTGGTTGGGTCGGAGAGCTGAGCGTTGTTTCTGGTGAAGAACGTCGGCGAGTCGTTGCCCGCTACGGACACCACGGTGTTGATCAAGTGGTCTACATCATTGAGACCAAAGGTGGGGGCGAAGCCATCCCTCCTTCACAGCCAATTCAATGCGAAACAGTGCCTTGCGGAGACTGGCTGATTTGGATGCCGGAGCCTGGGGTGGAAGTGTTAGTTGATCCACGGGACCGACAGATGAGTGACTGCACGGTTTGTGGGTTGCGATGGCTCGACGTTAATGGCCAACACCAGCAGATCGTGCGGCGCTACGACAACACCGGACAGCTCGAATCCCTTTCAGACCGATGGCCATAAAACAACCTCTTTCACAACATTTATCTGACGATTCAAATCGATAGATCCGACGCCATACAATCACATTATTACATATAACATCTATACCAAATCAATACTTTTATCGGCAAAAGCTATGTTCAGAATGCGATGGCTTTCTGCGCATTCGCATGAACGTGATCCGACTCATCTTTCACAATAGATTCAACAACTTCCCTCATTGAAGCAGGTTGACGATCACCTCTCACCCTCCACATGCTGTTCGGCTTATTCCAATAACGAAGGGCTGTGGGTACGGCGGGTTGGTTCAACCACTCATCCGACTGCTCAATCAACATCCTTCTGTATGTCTTTACTGCCTCAACCTCGACCGCTTCCCCCAGAAGAGCAGCCAGTTCATGGTCGATGAGGGTTGTAATCGCAAAAATCCAGTAGATGATGACAGCAATATGACGCGCCAAAAATCTGTCACCCCAGTTTTTCAAGCCGTTGAGATCTCTTGCAAAAATGTCTTCATGGGTTTGCTCATTTGTATCTTGATAGCGTGCCAATTCCAACGTTTCTCGAATACGACCTTTTCGATCAAGGCCGATGGTTTCTAAGTAATGACAAGCACTCTCTTCTGCGGTGTATGCAGTCCGAGCAATGATCTCAAGCGATGCTGCCCTTCGTTCATCAGCCCTGTACCAGACAATATTGAGAAGGCTTTCGCCAGTTTCAATAAGCTTGTGTGCAACTTCTGCTTTCCGTGTTTGCGTTTCCAATCAGATACCTCGCTTCCATATTTATTTCTAGATCTATAAGAGGACGTATGCTTTAATTTATCCTTAAATTTCTACGATCATCCAATTCCTAGGTTCATTGCAAGACGATCAAAGCAAGATGCTTCATAGATGGCCCAGTGACAACAACAAAACTGAAAAGCGATCCACAACGAAGCTAAGACTAGTCGTGAAACTCACGGTCTACCAATAGCCTTCACGCGTTGAGCTTGACACGTCGCATAAAAAATCTGACATAAAAAAACCAGCTGCAAAATTAATTACAACTGGACATTCAAGGAACGGACGAGAACTACAGACATCAGCCTGGTTCAGCAATCAAACACCTTGCACATGGGTGAGCCAGGATGCGTATCGCAGATATCATCAAGCAGCTTGTCTTTGTGACGGTTCGCTGGATTATCCAAACCACCATTCTCCTTAGGATCAAATTCATCAGGAGAATGCTTTTCGTTGGTGCTGTAGGGGACCTTGTACTTTTCGTACTTGTCTGTGATGTCTGTCATGACTAAATATCTAACAAATTAACCCTATCAAGCGGTTATGCAAAAGTCGTTAAATGAATATGTTATTCATGACTGAAGGCATCAGCAGTCAGATTCTGACGTTGTGAGCCTGCAACGGTGAGGGTTTTAGCACTGAAGTGATATCCCTGCAGCCACTCAACAACGCCCCAAGTGCACTATCCCAACCTGCTGCTTCATCCACAGCACAACGTTGGGTCGACGCATGAACGTCGTTCAGCTTCCTAACCTTGCGCCCAATGAATCCAGGGCCAAGCCATGCAGGCGATCTTCAATGGAACTGTGCTGGCTGACAGCGATGACATCGTGATGGTGGATGGAAATCCTTATTTCCCTCGCGCTTCAATGGCGGCGGATCTCTTTCGCGAGTCAGATCTCACAACCGTTTGTGGCTGGAAGGGCACAGCTCGTTACTGGGATGTGGTGGTTGGGGATCAAGTGATCAGCAACGTCGTTTGGGCTTATGACACTCCCAAGCCCGACGCTGAGTCGATCCGTGAACGCTTTGCCTTCTACCGCGGCAAGGGTGTCGAGCTGCGATGACACGTTTTGAGAATCCCAAAGTGTTCAATGCCGACGTCAGCAAGAAATTTGTACGACGATCATGCTTCGATGCGAAAACCTCTTTACACGATTTGCATTTTCTTGCTTGTTTCGGCGGGAGCGGTTCGGGCTGCTGAACCCATCCGTCTTGTCGTTATTCCATACGACACCTCGTGGGGGACTCGTCGACTTCCAGTTGCTCCATTCCCACAGCTGCTTTCTCCACCACCACCGGAGATAACACCGACAGCTGCCAACCAACGATCCGTTCCCCCACCCAGCAAAAAATGGTGCCGAGGCGGCTGCTGAGTTGATTATCACAAGTGTTTTCCATGGTGAGAGCAACGATCAAAGCTGGTATCTCATATGGGTCACACTGGATCAATCCTGAGAGCCCCGATGAAACATCTTTTACTGATCACACTGGTTCTGGGGGCACACTCACTCCTCGACACCACCAAGGCTGATGCGGCGTATGTATCTGAGAAAGTTTTTAATGAAACATACGATAAGGCGCACGCAAAATGTGCCAATGTTGATCTGAATTTTTTAAATGAATTTCGTTGGTGCTTAAATCGAGAGTTAGAAGATATTTATATTGATAGCAGAGACATTTAGTAAAATGCTAAAAGTTTCAACTTTGCGTAGCTCTAAAGTCTTGCACCGCTATGATATTAAAAAATTAATTCAAGAATGAGATCTTTCCCCACAGGCCAAAGTCAGCAGATGTCGAAGAACCTGCTAGGAATAACTGGGTTGGCGGTAGGTGGGATTGTGATTCTTTCAAGTGTATTTGTTGTTCCTGCTGGACAGGTTGGTGTTGTTACAACCCTGGGAAAGGTCTCAAAAACCCCAAGACTTCCAGGCCTGAATATTAAACTGCCCTTTATTCAAAGCTCACACCTCTTCAGTGTAAGAACACAGGTTGTGCCTGAGAAATTCTCAACACTCACTAAGGATCTTCAGGTGATAGAGGCAACTGCAACAGTTAAATTTGCAGTCAAGCCCAACGAAGCTCCACGTATTTACAGCACAATTTCCAGTAGTGATGCCAGTATTTATGGTCGCGTCATTCAGCCCTCGCTTCTCAAATCTCTGAAGTCAGTCTTCTCAAAGTACGAGCTCAACACAATTGCGACAGACTGGAACACAATCTCGACCTTAGTGGAAAAGAGCGTGGCAAAAGAGCTCAACAAATTCGACTATGTGGCGGTCAAGGGATTGGATCTTACAGGCCTTAAAATTGCGGAAGAATACCGATCAGCTATTGAGCAAAAACAAATTGCAGAACAACAATTGCTAAGAGCTAAAACCGAAGTGAAGATTGCCGAGCAAGAAGCTCTTAAATTTGAAACTCTCAACAGAGGGTTAAATAATCAGGTTTTGTATAAATTATTCCTCGACAAATGGGACGGTACAACAAAAGTTGTGCCTGGTATTCAGGGTGGGACTCCACCAGTCATCGTGGGTAATTGATCATCGCCTGTACTACACATCAATGCCTCATAAACACTGATAGGCAGGACTTAATCAGTTGACCTACCGAAACTTCTCTGCATGCCAAACAAACCTTGGTTCCAAGCCAACATCCACGCTCCCGGCACAGGCTTTGCACTGTTGATGATTGCGTTCTGCATGTTGATTCAGACCATCCCTTCGGCGATCTGTGTATTGACCCCGAGAACTGGTTGGGATCCACCGTTGTCTCCGGAGAGAGTCAGGTATTGCAAGGGCGGCTAATTGGCAGACTCTTTTGACGTCATTATGCTTGCAAATAGTGCTAGGAACAATTGCTCTTCTTCGGAGGCTTATTGTTACCTGCGATACGCACTGATCGTGATGCAGTTTACGAACAAAATTGATTAAAACGACTTTAATTAGGTATTCGAAAATTTGGAGTGAAACTAAAACTTCACGACTTTTCTGGAGAAGCGAAGACTCTTTTTGTTTTTTTGTTCTGCTGGTATTTATTTGCCCCAAGTTTTAAATATCTAATGCTTGCAGGGTCTTATCAATCCCACTTCATGATCACGGTAGAGACAGCTCAGGCTTGGTACGAGCGTACACTTAACTAGGTAGTTTGAATTAAGCTTGACTGTCGAACAATCTTCATGCGACGTGTCCTCCAATCGTAATCAATACTATATCAATTCTCTTTGGATTTATCCACAGACCCGGACATAATCTCGACAAGAACTTATGAATCTTTGTTCATAAGAAATAGGAGGAATCAATCCCCTGCCGTCAGCATTAGTCGATCAAAGTCGACTTTACACAAGCTACTTTTATTTTCTTGAGTAAAAGTATTTGATCTTAAAAAATTCACCAGCAAACTTACAAAGGAATGGTTAACGATTTTTGTAAATTTCCATCTGATCTGGGCAAACAGACAAGATATAACCCGTTAACTGAGAAGTAATTCTATTTCGTTCTGAGTCTGAAGGTTCTATCGGAATATCCTCGTACTTCATCGATGTTTGCTCTTCAAAAAGAGCAGCGATCTTATCCTCGTCTGCTGCGTAAAATTCGTTAACGCCCATCTTGCAGATGTTCTTTGCTGTCCATTGAGCAATAATTGATTGCTGTTCTCTGGTTGTACTGCTCAAGGCTCCTGGGCAATACGCTGATAAGATTAAAAGAACCATTAAAGCTCTCTTCATACGATTCTATTCAAGGAACCTTAATTATAATCCAAACAGAGAGGATTGTGATTACGAATTGTCTAAATACGTAGCATAGCCATAGCCTTGAGAAGGATATTTAATCGTACTACTATCAATAAATATAGACTCGAGCTTCCTATTGAGACAGTCGCGGATTTTTTGAAAAATCCATGCCAATATTTGTACATTCTGCAAGTACCCTGTCAACCTTCCCCTTGATTTTTTTCAGACAAACAAACTGGATTAGTCTTAGCGGGAATTAAATCAGATCAACTCCGATAGTTACCACAATTATTAGATATAATCTATTCATCGACATGCCATGGCTTTACAAGCACGGCTCATATAGTCATAACAGACCTTACGTCGCATTCATTCGTCAATGAACTCTGTTGTAGGTAAGCCTTCGGCAGAAGCAACTGTTACCCATACAATTGTTGCTTCTTTGCCGACGTTTTCAACATAATGAGGCTCATTTGCACCTTCAATAAATGCCTCACCTGGCTTGAAAATAGTTTTAATTTCAGTCCCGTCAG
>ERZ802827.365-NODE-365-length-24197-cov-20.1325_pt1 | contig 24197 bp, 22 predicted proteins | sample MGYA00345652_ERZ802827 | MGnify/ENA primary metagenome ERZ802827 (study PRJEB30503, sample SAMEA104212372) | marine metagenome | biome: Westerlies Biome; feature: [SRF] surface water layer (ENVO:00010504) within the epipelagic zone...; material: water... | reverse complement strand
TTTTGCGCAAGAAATTGAAGAGGTAGTTGTTACTGCAACCAAAAAAGAAGAATCTACTCAAGACATTGCAGTTTCTATAACTGCCATAACTGCAGACTTGCTTGCTGCAGAACAAATATATGATCTTTCAGATTTAGCTGAAGTTGTTCCAGGTTTTGAAACTTCCAAAGGCGTGGGCTCTGGATCAGGTTTTGTTATGAGAGGTATTGGTTCCTATGGTGTAGGTGCTGCTGTAGTAAGCTCTATAGTTACTAGCATTAACGGACATAGTGTCAATACAAGTGTGATGACTGATTTAGGTTTTATTGATCTTGAAAGAATAGAAATTTTAAATGGTCCACAAGGTACTCTTTTTGGAAGAAATTCTGTTCAAGGCGTTATTAATTTAATTACCAAAAGACCAACAGAAGAACTCGGTGGATACGTGGATGTTGAAGTAGGGTCATTTGATAGACAATTTGTAAAAGGTGCAATTAATGTTCCTTTTAGTGACTCTTTAAGAACAAGACTAGCATTTGCAACAAATACAAGAGACGGAATGGTTGAAAATGGTTATACAGGAAATGCAATGGATGATAGAAATGATCAATCCATCAGGCTTTCTGTAGATTGGGATATTAACGATACTACGGAATTAAAGTTTACATACTCAGGGCAAAAAAGTGATGATAATAGACCTCAAGAGGAAGCATCATACTGTCAACCAGATCAATTCTTTGGATGTTCACCTTATGAAAGAGGCCCATTAGGTGGCTCACCAGATAGTAGGGGTAGTGGATTTGGTCTTTTTGGCTTTGTTGGACTTATTTATCCTGGAACAGTAAACAATGATTTTGGAACTGCGCTAAGACCAGACTCATTTAAGACTTTATATTTCGATAGAGAACCAACGCATCTTCAAAAAATCGAGGTTTCTAATTTAGAGCTTGTTAAAGAGCTAGATAATAATTTAACTCTTGTTGCAAAGTATTCTTACGAAACAAGACTATTTCAGCAAATGAATGATAATGATGGAGTTGTAAATAACCAACCTATGATTGGGGCATTAGCAGGGGCGCCTTTTAGCTTACCTCCTATTGTTGCAGATGTATGTTTTGGAACAAGTCGTTTTGGTTTTTGTGAAACTGTAGATACTAACAGGGTATATGACTTTTCTGATGTAAATACAAATTCAGGACAGGGTGAGATAAATATAGTATCTGATTATGATGGACCATTTAATTTTACAGCAGGTTATTACATTTTTGATGAAAGAAATGATAACGAATATAGGGTTCAATCAGTTGGTACTCAGCTTATTGGTGATTTTGGAATACATCCATATCTTCCAACAATTAACGGGGTTTTTAATAGTGATTTTAGCAATAAGGGTGGGGTACTTTTCTATCAAACTCTGCTAGCTGCATTGCCATCTGGACCTGCAGCTTTACAGGCTCAAGGATTATTAGCTGCTGGTTTAACACCATCAGCTGCTCAATTGCAGGCACTTCAGACATTTGGAAATATTGCGGCAATTTTAAATTCAATTCCAGATGGTACCGTTCCAATGGATATGAGAGGCACACTAAGTGATCAGCACGTTAGAACTAAATCTCAAGCTCTTTACGGTGAAGCTTATTTCGATTTAAATGACACAACCAAACTTACACTTGGTCTTAGATACGATGATCTTACAGTTGCTGCATCAACATATAACGGAGGTCTTCTCTCAGGAGCTTGGATTCTAGCTGGAGGTTTAGGATATGAGAACAGAAGAGATGTACCTGGGCTAATTGACTACAGAGTAATTGAAGATACAGCAACAAATGGAAAAATTGCAATCCAAAAGTATCTACAAGATGACATAATGGTTTATGGGAGCTATGCAACCGCTACAAAAGGTGGAGGTGTTAACGCTGGAAATAATCCTACACCCTATGAAAAAGAAGAAACATCAGTCATAGATTTTGGCCTAAAAGCTAAACTTTTAGATGGTGCTATGCTTTTAAATATGAATGTATTTAGGAATGAAAATAATGGCATGTTACTAGATACAATTAGAGACACTCAGTCATTTAATATAAACGTAGATGCTGAAATTACAGGTTTTGAAGGTTTAATGAAAGTATTTTTATCAGAAACTACTCAATTAGATTTTACATGGATAATGGTTGATGCTGAGATAACATCTGATACGAGCGCAATTAATTATTTAAATCCTGCAAATTCTACTCTTGTTATGCCTTTAGGCGCAGTTGATCCAGGTGGAACTGGTTTCTTTACTGGTGCTGACTTCAGCAATGGAGAGAGATGGTTTAAATCTGGTGGATTTAATTGTAGTACTACTCAAAATTTTAATCCTGCTGGTAACGTCTTATGTCCAGCAAGCGTTGGTAATCCTACACCTCTCCAAGGACTTCCATTGCCAAGGGTTGCTGATTTATCATACAGCATTGCATTTACTCAACTCTTCCCAACAGACAATGGAGTTACATCAGCTAGATTGGCTTACAGATTTAGAGACGAAACTAATGGTGATCCATATAATATGAGTAGATTTGATATTCCAGAGAATAAAACCTTTGACTTTTTGTTAAGATATACTCCAAATGTTGGCGATTGGTATATTGGTGCTTATGCCAAAAACTTAGCTGATGATCAATATATGAATAGCATTAGAGCGGGTAGTAATGTACAAGGTGGTCAATTATATGCATCGTTTACCGATCCAAGAAGTTGGGGAATTCAGTTTGGTTCTTCATTCTAAAAAGAATTAATTTTAAAAGCCCAGTATTACACTGGGCTTTTTTTTGCTTATAATCCACATATGAAACCTTTGCCTTATATACATGACTCAATAACTGTCACAGAAAGTATGTGTGACCATAATGGCCATATGAATGTTAATCACTACTATAAATTATTTGACAGCACTTACACTTCATTTTATATAAATGAATTAGGGTTCGATGAGGATTATATTAAGAGTGGTTTCTCAACATTTACATTAGAGGATAGCATTAGATACCTAAATGAGTTCACTCTTGAAGAAAAGGTCTATCCGTCGTTTATCTTATATAGAGCTAATAAAAAATTACTTCACTTTATAGGAATATTACAGAATGAAAATGCAGAGCTTGCTGCGATCTTTGAAACAGTTCTAGGGCATATAGACTTAAAAAAAAGAAAGATAGTCAATTTTTCAGATGATAAGGTTCAACATACTCAAGAGATTTGTAAAAAACAAAATGAAGGTACAGATATTTCATTCGAGATTAAGCTCGCCATAAAAGATATAAATGAATAAAAATACACTTAGTCAGCTATTTTTAATAACAATTCTTATATCTCCTATAGCCTTTACAAATGAGTTTAGTGCCATGACACTAAATGTAGATAATCTTTTTGATACTCTAGATGATAAAAATAAAGATGATAAGGCTTATCTCCCTATAGAAGCAAAAACGTCAAAAAAGCATAAAAAATCTTGCAACAACATCAAAGTTAAGTCTTGGAAGAATGAGTGCTTATTTTTAGATTGGGATATTGAAACTAAAAACGTAAAACTTAAAAATTTAGCTACTAGTATTATTTCATATGACAAAAACGGGGCTGACATCGTAGCTCTTCAAGAAGTGGAAAATCTCAATATCTTAAATCAATTATTTGATTTATTAGAACCCTATGGATATCAAGATGTTATGTTAATAGAGGGTAAGGATTATAGAGGTATTGATACCGCACTCATTTCTAAATATAAGATTTTAGATGCCAAACTTCACTATATTACCTTTTCAGGTAAATTTGAGGGAAAAGATACAAGGCCAATTCTTGATGCAACAATTGATATAAATGGCAGCAAGGTGAAGATTTATAATGTTCATTTTCCATCTGGCTTTCATGATGTCTCAATGAGAATTGATTCACTTAATATGCTTAGTGAGTTATTGGGAGGCCATAACTACCCAACTATTGCCTTGGGTGACTTCAATGTTAATACAAAAGAAGACACAAAATTAAATATATATAAATCTCAAGAAAAATACTGGAGCGTTGCTCACCTAGAAGGCTGCGAAGACTGCAAAGGATCATATTATTATAATTATGGAAAGGCATGGGAATATCTAGATACAATTTTCTTATCTAAGAATAGAGGGATAAATTATGTTCCTGACAGCATAAACATTCATGTAACACCTTCTAATTCATATAATGATACTGGAAAACCAATAAGGTTTAATGCAAAAAATAAAACAGGCGTATCAGATCACTTGCCTATGACAGCAAGATTTATAATTAAATCTAGATAGATAAATTTTGTTTATCGTGACAATCACATTCAAGTTCTTTACAAACTTTATGATTTCTATAATGAGCATATGCAACAATAGAAGAACCAATAACTGTAAGTACTTTTTCAGAAAGACCTTCACCTAAGAGAACAGCAAGAAGCATTAAAGATAGGCCAAAAATACCAATTATCAAAAAAGAAAGCACTTTATGATTTCTATATCCTAGAGTTAGTGCAAGAGCGCTTATAGGCAAAGCTAACATTAAAATAACATTGTGAACAAGTTCACTCTCAACAGAAAAAGATAAGAAGCTATATGCAAAAATTATAAGAGTAGGTGCAAACAAACAATGAATTACGCATGCTGCTGATAAGCTCATTGCCAGCTTGTCTGAGTTCATCTGAGCTTTGAGCACTATTTTCTCCAACCACCTCGATCAAATACTCTCAAATATGTTAATTGATCATGGTCTGAGTCATTCACAACTTTACAATAGTCACCTGATTCAACTAATACAATGTCACCAGTTGAAAGCTCATATGAATCTTTGTGTTCAATGCCATACGATGGATTTGAGCCATGCCCTTCATCAGAATTCATGTACTCAACTATCTCCATAGTGCCTCTTCCGTTGGTAATGATATAAACAACATCAGAGTCAATAAGCTTATGACCGACTGTTGATTTACCAGGCTGTATCACAGTTTTACTAGCAATAATTCTCTGCAGTAAGTCATTTGACCACATTGTATAGTCATCAGTAGTTTTTTGAGGGGATCCCCCAATTCTAAAATTAGTATATTTTTTAGCCATAATAAATTCCTTCGCTAATTATAAGTATTTGTTATCAATATACCAGTATATATAACTAATAAGGGTGTTGTTATTAAACAATATTTACTATACTTATGGACTTAAGAGAAAAATAGAGAGGAGCATCAATAATGAGTAAAACTTATACTAACCCTGAAACAATAGGACTTCATGCAGGATGGAGAAAAGACGATACTACAAATTCGGTAGCAGTACCCATTCATCAAACGTCAAGTTTCCAATTTGATGATTGCGATCATGCAGCAAATTTATTTGCATTATCTGAGCTTGGGAATATTTATTCAAGGATTATGAACCCAACATGTGCAGTTCTTGAAGATAGAATTGCAGCCCTAGAAGGTGGTGTTGGTGCATTAGCTGTGGCATCAGGTCAAGCAGCTTCAGCATACGCAATCCAAAATATTGCCAAAAAAGGTGACAATATTGTTGCATCTTCACATCTTTACGGCGGAACCTATAATCAGTTTAAAAATCCAATGTCAGATATGGGTATTGAAGTAAGATTCGTCGATCCAGCCGATCCAAATAACTTTGCAGAAGCTACTGATGAAAATACAAGAGCTTATTATGGAGAAGTATTGCCTAATCCTAGTTTTGAGGTTTTTCCAATAAGTGAAGTAGCTGAAATAGGAAGACCTCTAGGAATTCCTTTAATTGTTGATAATACTGCGGCTCCGGTTATATGTAAGCCTTTTGATCATGGTGCAGCTGTATTAATTCACTCAACTACAAAATTTATTGGTGGTCACGGAACTTCAATTGGTGGAATTATTGTTGATAGCGGTAATTTTGACTGGGAAGCATTTCCAGACAGACAGCCAGCTTTGAATACACCAGATCCTTCTTATGGAGGTGCTGTTTGGACTGAAGCAGTTAAACCTCTTGGACCTATTGCATATATTCTCAAAGCTAGAACCACAATACTAAGAGATATGGGAGCTGCGATGAGCCCATTTAACGCATTTATGTTTATTCAGGGTTTAGAAACTCTAGCCTTAAGAATGAGAGAGCATTCAGCTAATGCTGAAATAATTGCAAAATATTTATCAGAGCATGATTCAGTAGAAAGAGTCATATATCCTTCAGTCATGGATGGATATGCTAAAGATAGAGCAGAAAAATATCTTACTCGAGGTAATGGAGGCTTAATGGGCTTTGAAGTGAAAGGAGGGAGAGAGTCTGGAGAAAAATTCATTAATGCATTAGAGATGGTTTATCACGTTGCAAATATTGGAGACTCAAGAAGTTTGGCTATTCATCCAGGTAGCACAACTCATAGTCAATTATCAGAGGAAGAACTTCTATCAGCAGGTATTACACCTGGCTTTGTAAGACTATCAATAGGTCTCGAACATACTGATGACATTATTGCTGACTTTGAGCAAGCATTATCGAAGATATAAAAAATTTTGAACCAAGAATTAGTTACTTATATAGTTCTTGGTTCATATGAAAGACTTAAAAATCTAAAATTACCTTCTTCTAACAAATTTGAAGAATATCTTTCTACAAGATTCTCAGATAAAAGCTCCCTTGAGAAGGATCTTGATGAATTAATTGCTAATTCAAAAGGTAGTCTCATTGTATTGCTTCCACCATCATCCTTTCCAAGTGTAAATGCAAAAAAGGCACTCAAAAAGATATCAATGATTGATCTTTCTACCTGGGGTTGGTTTAAGTTCAATAAAAATAACAATGATGTGATTCAGAATCTAAAAAAAATTTCAGCTACTATTCGGAGCATACCCGACATCGAACAAGGAATATTTTTTACAAAAAGACTTTATTTTTCAGTAGGCGGAATAGGGAAGCTGGGTAAATCCCCTTTCAAAGAGATTTCTAAAAGATTTTATTCAAGAATTGATCCACAAAATCCATTGCCTGCACTTATAATAAGAACAAAAAATTTTAATATATTTTAATGAATAATAATTTTCTTATAGTTGCCGAAAATATAGGCTACAAGATCAATGAAAATAAGCTTTTTCATAACCTTTCCTTTGATGTTGCTGAAGGAGAGGCCCTCCATATATGTGGTGATAATGGCTCTGGTAAATCTACCCTAATAAGAATAATTTTAGGAATAACCAAACAGACAAAAGGCAATATAAAAAATAATTCTTCACATGGAATAACTTATCTTGGGCATAAGAATGCCATTAAAAACTACTTAACACTTGAAGATAATATCTTATTAATGGAGCTAAACGATAAAGAAGAGCTTAATAAATATATTGAAATACTAAATTTGAGAAAATATATGGATGTAATAGCTGCAAACTTATCTTTTGGCCAACAGAAAAAATTAGCATTGTTAAGAATTTTTCTAAATAATTCAGACCTAATTATTTTGGATGAGCCTTTTGTTGGTTTAGATATTGAAACTCAAGATATATTGAGTGAGTTCTTAAATAACCAATTAAAAATAAATAAATCTATTATTTATACCTCGCATATATCGTGTCAGATTGAATCAAAGATATTAAAAATAAATTAACTACCAATGAAGATAATAAGATTAGAATTTTTAAAACTAAAGAAAAAAACTAGAACTTGGCTAGGGCCTGTACTGGTATTTTGGTTAATGATGATCGCATATCCCCTGACTGTAGAATTTCTTCAAGAAAAGCTTGAGGTTGGTTTTTTCTCAGTGCTATGGATAGCAATTTTGATTTCAATGATGCTTGCAACTGAAGATATATTCTTAGAGGATTTTAATGATGGCACTTTAGAACAAATAATGATTAAAACCTCATCTTTTTCAACCTTAGTATCTGTAAAAATTCTTACTCATTGGATCTTTGTTGGTATCCCAATCTCAATTCTTAGCTTCATTTTTTCATTTGGTACTACTGAGGATCTTGCTCTAAGTCTTATGATATTTCCTTTATCTATAATCAGCTCGTACATATTTTTAAATCTATTTGTAATGGGTAACGCACTTAGTCTTAATAAGGGTTCTGTATTAGGTGCTTTAGTAACTATGCCATTAGCGTTGCCAGTTTTAATTGTCTTGGGAAAAAGCATAATCGCCATTCAATTGAATATTAATTACTTAGGATTTATTTTTTTATTATTGGGCTGCTTATCTATTATAATAGTGACAGTGCCTTTAGTTGTTTCTTATATAATTAAAGCTCATTTAGAATAAAACTATTCAGCACACAATATATAGTGATTAAAAAGTTTATACATCAATTTGCTTCGCCCAAAACATATTTATTTCAAGTAAATAAGTTCTACAACTATATATTCTTTATCTCAGTTTTTATTTATATATCATCAATAGCTTGGGGTTTGTTGTTTACTCCTGAAGATTTTGTACAAGGAAACTCTTTTAGAATAATTTATCTTCATGTACCTGCATCTTTTATATCCCAGTCACTTTATGCAGCGATGGCTGTCTCAAGTATTGTATATCTTGTCTGGAGAGTTAAGTTGGCTGCCTATTTGGTTATAGCAATAGCTCCAATAGGAGCTATGACTACTTTTATTGCTCTTATATCAGGCTCTATATGGGGAATTCCAACCTGGGGAACATGGTGGCAATGGGATGCAAGAATAACCTCTACATTAATTTTATTTATTATGTACTTAGGTTTAATCTCATTTCATAATTCATTTAGTAACTATGAAAAAGCAGACAAGTTATTATCTTGGCTTGTGATAGTTGGCGCAGTAAATATTCCAATAATCAAAAAATCAGTAGACTGGTGGAGCACTCTTCATCAATCAGCTTCTATAACGCTTACTAATAAACCAAGCATAGACCCATCGATGTTATATCCACTAATTGGATCAATCATTGGATTTTTTGGCTTAATATTATGTTTAGTTTTACTTTCTTCTAAAAATCAAATCTTAATAAGAGAAAAAACAAAATCTTGGATTAAAGATTATGTTTGAATTTGCATTTAATTCTTTTTATGAGGCCATATATATGAATGGACACGGCATTTATGTTTGGAGTGTTTTAGCAATTGTGTGTTTAAGCTTGTTCGTTTTTTTCACACTTTATAGTTCAAAAATTAAGCAAATAAAAAAGAAATTAAATGAACCCAATTAGAAAGAAAAGAATTTATAGCATACTATTCGTGCTTCTATTTTCAGTTTCTGGTATTTCATTAATACTTTACTCACTTAATTCTAATTTAGATTACTTTTTTACGCCTACTGAATTAAAAAAACAAAATATTCCTAGTGATAAGAGAATTAAATTAGGTGGTATGGTCTTAAAAGGCTCAGTAGAAAGAGAGGCATCAGAGATATCCTTTGTTGTAACTGATTATGAGAATTCATTAAGAGTTATTTATGATGGAATTGTTCCTGATTTATTTAAAGAAGAAAGTGGTGTAGTCGTTCTTGGTTTCTATAGAGATGATATGATTTATGCTGAAGAGGTCTTAGCCAAGCATGATGAAAATTATATGCCTCCAAATCTAGATATAAAGAATGATAGTTGAAGTTTCTCATTTTTTATCGTTGCTAGCTACAGGATTATTTTTTCTAGTTGGTTCTTTTGCGCTTCTTACAAAACCTTCAGTTTATATTTCAAATCTGATAACTAGAACTTATTCTCATGGCTTTTTATTTTTAATAGCCTCCTTTTCAATATATGTATGGCTAGCAATAACAGATAACTTTAGTGTCCAATATATTGCCAGTCATTCAAATAGTCAGCTTCCAACTTTTTACAAAATATCATCTATATGGAGTGCTCATGAAGGCTCAATGTTCTTGTGGATAGTTTTTTTATCATTATGGGGATTTATTTTTAATATCACTATAAAAAATGAACAAATATTAAAATCGAACACAATTGGGATAATATCTTTGATTCTTGTTGGCTTTTTATTATTTTTACTTATTACCTCAAATCCTTTTCAGACAATATTGCCAATAGCACCGCTAAATGGAGCAGATATCAATCCAGTCCTTCAAGACCCTGCATTAGCAATTCATCCTCCAACGCTTTATTTGGGATATGTTGGATTTGTAATACCGTTTGCATGCGCTCTTTCTTTTCTAATTAATGGCGATCCTGGTATTAAATGGGAGTCGATAATTCAAAAATGGTCAGTTGCTGCATGGATATTTCTAACAGTAGGAATCACCCTGGGTAGTTGGTGGGCATACTATGAACTAGGTTGGGGTGGTTATTGGTTTTGGGATCCTGTTGAGAATGTGGCATTAATGCCTTGGCTCGCTGCCACTGCATTTATTCACTCTTTAAGTGTCTCTATTAAATCTTCGAATTTAAGAATATGGACAATATTATTATCTATATCAGTATTTTCCTTAAGTCTTTTTGGTGCATTTATAGTTAGATCTGGAATTATTGATAGTGTTCACTCATTTGCTAACGACCCTGAAAGAGGACTGTATTTACTTGCGTTTATAGGAATAATTATTGTGAGTTCAATGTCTTTGTTTGTAGCAAGACTTTCAATAATTAAACCCTCTAAAACGATTAAGAGATTTTCAAAAGAATCATTTATATCTATAAATAATATTTTTTTTGGGGCATTAATATTTTCTGTAATGCTTGGTGTTACATATCCATTAATATATGAATTTTTATTTGACCAGAAGATTAGTGTTGGAGCTCCCTTTTATAACGCAATTTTTATACCTATGATTATTCTTGCATGTATATTTATGTTTTTCTCTATTGATTCTAAATGGTCTAGAAGTTTTAATTTTCATTTTTTTATAGCTCCAATATCACTTTCTGTTATTTCCTCAATCATTACCACTTTGTTGATAAGTTATATTTTTGACACAAGCAATCTTGCAATATTAATATCATTATTTGCAGGATTCATAGTAGTTTATAGATATGTAATTGAAATAATGAATTCTCTTGTCATGAAAAAATATCTTAATCCATTTAGTGCGATAGCTCACTTTGCTTTAGGCTTGCTCATAATATCTATTTCATTCAACAGCTTGCTGAGCTCTGAGAGAGCATTAAATATTAAAATTAATGAGTTTGAGGAATATAAGGACCTAAAAATTTTCTTTAAAGATATCAAGGTTTTAAAAAACTCCAATCATGACTCTATTGAAGCAACATTTGTTTTGGAAAATCAAAAAGGTAGGACTTTTGATCTGAGCCCTGAAAAAAGAAGATACTTTACAAGAGGTCAAATAACTACTGAAACAGCAATTTTTATAATGCCACTAAAAGATATATATATGACTATTGGCGATCAATTGGATGACGGGAGTTGGATTGTAAACATACAAATCAATTATTTAATTAGATGGATTTGGTTTTCAGCTGGTTTGATGGCATTTGCTGGAATGGTTTTAATGTTTTCTAAAAGAAATATTTAAGTTATGAAAATAGTTTTTAAATTTATTGTTTTAATTTTACCACTTTCGTTAATATTCACTTTTTATTTTCTTCTTACAAATAATGAATCTTATCCAGGAGCTGACTATGATGTTTTTGATATACCAAAATTTGAATTAGGAAATCTTAATAATGACAAAACACTTAATGAGAGTTCTTTAGATAAAGACTTTATTTTAAATGTATGGGCAAGTTGGTGTATTACGTGCAGGGTAGAACACCCTTATTTAATGAGTCTCAGTAAAAAAGGAATACCTGTAGTTGGACTAAACTATAAAGATGAGAAGGAGGATGGCCTTGAATGGATTGAAAGATATGGAAATCCTTACAAAACAATTCTATATGACTACAAAGGGGTTTTGGCTATGGACCTTGGAGTAACAGGAGCTCCAGAAACTTTTTTAATTATTGATGGAAAAATTGTTGTTCGTTATCAAGGCGAGGTTAATGAACTCATTTGGAATGACGTTTTCTTACCTGTAATTGAAAGTAAGGATATCTTTTAGGATGAAATACTTAAGATTTTTTATATTATTCTTGTGTATGAATCTTTGCGCCGACACTTTATATAATTTTGAAAATGAAAAGGATGAAGCTAGATTCAATAACCTCATAAAGGATATAAGATGCCCTAAATGTATATCAGGTTCGCTATCAAGTTCAAATGCTCCGATATCTGAAGACTTAAAATTAAAGATTGTTGAAATGATCAAAGAAGATAAAACAGACGAAGAAATAAAAAAATACGTATCAATAAGATTTGGAAAAGAATCACTTTATGAGCCTGAGCTCAATAAGCAGACATACTTTCTATGGTATTCACCATTTATTTTATTATTTTTTGCACTATCATTTTTTATTCTAAGAAATAAGTAAAAGATGGTTATTTTTTACCTTTTAACAATATTTGCGGCCCTGCCAATAATTGCATATGTTTTAGCACAAAAAACGAGTCATAAAGGATTAATATTTGGTTCTACAATCATTATTCTGACTATTTGTTTGGTAGTTTTCATAAGCAAGTTTGCTTTTATAGGGTCTGTACAAAAACAAATATTAAATAACAAGATATTTGATCAAATTTATATAGATGAAAGAATATCTCCTGAATATCTTAACGAAATAAACTCTATTTTAAGTGAGCAGGAGTTAAAAAATTGGTTGATCAACTTATCAGGTAAATCGATTGATCTAAATAAGCTTAATTCTGCTGAAAGTTTAATAACTTTTTCCGAGAGATTTTTTAATTCCAATGAAGAAAAACTTATCTTCTATGGAATGTACACAACACTCAGAGATGCAAAATTTCCTGAATTTAAAGACTCACGTCTTGTTATAGATTCTAATTCATCGACACCCTGTTTGATTGAGAGTGGAATTATAAATTTATTCATAATGAATGGACCAGAAATTCCATTAGCAAAAAAAGATTTTATAGATTTTACAGATATTCAAGTTACAAATTTAGATAGTGTTATACCCGGATTTGACCTTGCTTCAGCTCATCTAAATCAGGAAACAATAGAATTTGGTATTGATATAATATGTAGTAATAGTAATGAAACTTACTATTTAAAAAATCTTATAGTTCTTGATAAAAATAAGAGCTTTAATACTTATAAAATTGATTTAAATGAATGGTTAAAAAAATCACAAGAGTTATAATATATACCAAGAAATTTAACTCTTGAGATGCAGCTAAAACATATAAAACTATCAGGTTTTAAAAGCTTCGTTGATCCAACGAAGATATCATTCCCAACAAATATGGTTGGTGTTGTAGGTCCCAATGGCTGCGGAAAATCTAATGTAATCGATGCAGTTAGATGGGTACTGGGAGAATTATCAGCTAAGAATCTTAGAGGCGAGTCGATGGTTGATGTAATTTTTAATGGCTCTGAAAAAAGAAAGGCATCTGGTCAGTGCAGCATAGAACTTTTATTTGATAATTCAACTGCAAAAATTGGTGGTGAATACGCCTCCTTTAATGAAGTATCTATAAAAAGAGTTATGACAAGAGACGCTCAATCAGATTACTTTATTAATAATACAAAATGTCGTAGAAAAGATGTTCAAGATATATTTCTTGGAACAGGACTTGGACCAAGTTCATATGCAATTATCGAACAAGGAATGGTAAGTAAACTTGTAAGTGCAAAACCTGATGAACTTAGAACTCATTTAGAAGAAGCCGCTGGAGTTTCTAAATATAGAGAAAGAAGAAGAGAGACTGAATCTAGAATAAAAAGAACAAAAGAAAACCTATCAAGAGTTAAAGACATAAGAGATGAAATAGCAAGATTAATAAAGCGTCTTGAAAATCAGGCGAAAGCTGCAGATAAATATAATTTGCTTAAGCAAAAAAAATCAAATCTTGAACTAGATAAAGCGATAATATTTTCAATTGAAGCAAAAAATAATAGAGATGATCTTCAAAAAAAATTAGATGCTTTAAACAGAGATCTTAAAATTAAAAATGCGGAATCTGAAACAATTCAGTCTCAAATAGATCAGTTCAGAACTCAAAATGAATCTGTATTAAATGAATATGAAGTTGCTCAAAAGAATTTTTATTCAATAGGTGCTGAAATTGCAAAGAGAGAAGCTAATTTACAAAATATTAATAGAAGTGAATCAGAGACTAAAGAAAGTCTTCAAAAGGCTATCCAAAATCTTGAAAAGGCAAAAGAAACAGAGAAAAATTTCGATGAATTAAGTCCAAGCGAAAAAGCTATGCATATCTTAGATAGCATTATTAGTACGATTGAAAAATTTCAAATAAAGAACGATAACATTGGGGAAAAAGCAATTGAACTCAAAGGTTTGCTGACAGACATATTAAATATTGCCACCGCTCAATCAAAATCACTTACAGATGAATATCTTTCAAGGCAAAGTGATCTCGAGGGCCAGATATCTGAGGCTGAAAAACTTAAACTATCAATAGAAAATGAAATGAAGGAATTTGTTGGCAAAAGTTCAGAGGCTGAATCAATTTTAATATCTTTAAGACAAAAACAATCGAAGTTTAATGACGAGTTAAGAGAGCTTGAAAATAATAAGTCTATATCTGACTTAGACTCTAGATCAATTTCAGAAAATATTACAAATATACGAATTGAACTTAAAACGTATGAAATTAACTTAGATAATTCAAATAAAAAAATTAAGGAAGCTGGTATAGATATTGATTCAATTGAATTCTCTGAATATAAAGGAATCACCTTAGATGATTTAGATAATAAGTTAACTGATATAGAAACAAAAATAATAAGATTGGGAGCAATAAATCTTGCAGCACCTGAGGAAATAGAAGAAGAATCTAAAAGGAAAGAAGATTTAGATAATCAATATAATGATCTTACCGAAGCATTAGATAAGCTTACAGGAGCAATTAAAAAAATAGACCAAGAGACCAAAACAATTTTTAAAGATAGTTTTGATTCTGTAAACGTAAAGTTGAAAGAAATGTTTCCTAAGCTTTTTGGAGGTGGGGTTGCTGAATTAACTTTAACAGATGATGATGCATTAAATGCAGGTGTTATTTTAATGGCTAGGCCACCAGGTAAAAAGAACTCATCCATATCTCAATTATCTGGCGGTGAAAAAGCTTTAACTGCTTTAGCTTTGGTATTTGCAATATTTGATCTAAACCCCGCACCATTTTGTCTTCTTGATGAGGTTGACGCTCCTCTGGATGATCTTAATACATTAAGATTTATAGATATGGTTGAAGAGATGTCTAAATCAGTTCAATTTATCTTCATTACCCATAATAAAGTGTCAATGGAAAGAAGCGATCATCTAATGGGTGTTACCATGCAGGAAGCAGGTGTTTCAAGAATGGTTTCTGTAGATGTGAATCAAGCTCTTGAGCTTGCAGAATCATAGATGAGCACAAATTCAGAAATTTATCTTATTGGATTTGCTATAGTAATATTTCTCAGCATTGTCTTTTTATTTATAAGAAAAATATCGAATGCTGGAAAATTAAAAGTAAAGATTGAATCCTTGCCTGAATCATTTGATGAAGAAATGAGCAATAAAAATCAACAATCATTTGAATTTGAGGCAAATGAAGATAAAGATCAAGAGCTAGTAATACTTAACTTGATTTCAGTTGATAGATCTTTATTTGATATAGATCAACTTTTTGGATTTCTTTCAAATTATGGAGGAAAAATTACAAATAAGTTTTTTTTATTTTGTGACGAAAATAGTAAAGAAAAATTCAGAGTAATAAATGCGCTTAATCCAGGAACTTTCGATGAGGACACAAAGACTTTTGCTATTGCAATTGTTTCAGACATTAATAGTGTTGAAGACCCGCTAAATACTGTAAAAAAAATGATTGAGTTTTCAGTTAGTTTTGCAGAAAAGTTTCATGCAACCTTGTGCGATCAAGAAAGAACACCAATCACAAAACAAATGATTCTTCACATCGAAACAAAAGCACAAGACGTAGCAAGAATTAAGCAACTTAAAAATAGTTAATATAAATGAGAAAAATTATTTAAATGTCAAAACCTTGGAAAATAATTCAAGAATTAGAAACTGATAATAGTCGTCTTTTTAAAGAAAGTGTTGTCGAAAAAAACATAAATGATAAAACTTTTCAAGAAGGTTTGGCTATGTGCCTAGACCCGCTAGTTACTTTTGGTGTCAAACAAGTGCCTGAATCTGATGCTGATGGTGAAGGGTTAAAGTGGGATCATTTTAGAGCGGCAGCAAAATTATTAATTGAAAGAGAAAAGACTGGCCACGCTGCACGAGATTTAATTATTGATTTAGTTAGTTCTTCTAAAAAAGATCAATGGAATGACTGGTATAGAAGAATATTAATTAAAGATCTTCGTTGTGGCGTGAGTGAAAAGACTGTTAACAATGTAGCAAAAAAAATGAATTTGAAGTACCGTGTTCCAGTTTTTTCTTGCATGTTAGCTCACGATGGAGCAAAGCATCCTAAAAAAATTAAAGGCGACTGTTTAGTTGAGTACAAGTATGATGGAGTGAGAGTAATAGCAATTGTCATGAAAGGGAAAGCTACTTTGTACAGTAGAAATGGCAAAATATTTAATAATTTTCCACATATTGAAAATGCTTTAAGCAAACCAGAATACAATAATATAGTATTTGATGGCGAGGTGATGAGTGATGACTTTCAAGCATTAATGAAACAGGTATATAGAAAGTCTGGTGCTCAAACAGACGATGCATATCTTGCCTTGTTCGACATGCTCCCATTAAATGAATTCAATAAAGGCAAAAGCAATTTAAATTCTATTGAAAGAAAAAATGAACTCAATAAGATAGCCAAGAATTTTGATGTTAATGTAATTAAATTAGTAGATTATGAAATTGTGAATTTTGATAATGACATAGGACAAGCTAAGTTTGCTGCTATGAATAAAGAAGCTCTTGAAATGGGTTTTGAAGGGTTAATGATAAAGCCAAATGAAAATTATTATGAATCTAAAAGAAGTCATGCTTGGCTAAAAATTAAACCATTTATAGAAGTTACATTGAAGATAGTAGACATTCAAGAAGGTACAGGTAAACATTCTGGTAAATTAGGTGCTTTTCAAGTTGAAGGATCTGACGATGGAAAATTCTTTTCTTTAAGTGTTGGAAGTGGCTTAACAGATGAAGATAGAGAAAAGTTTTGGGAATCAAGAGACCAGCTTTTAGGGAGGTTGATAGAGGTAAGAGCTGATGCTATTACGCAAAGTATTGAAGGAGAGCATTACAGCCTTAGATTTCCAAGATTTAAAAATTTTAGGGGCTTTAAAAAAGATGAAAAAATATAAATTTATTTATTATTTATTATTTATATCAGTTTTTGTAATCCAATCTTGCACAACGAGGCCGCCAGAAAATCCAGATAATATTTGTCTCATATTCAAAGAAAAAAGAAGCTGGTATAAGGCTGTCATGAGAAGTGAAAAAAGATGGAAAGTGCCTCCATATGTTTTAATGTCATTTGTATATCAAGAATCAAGCTTCCAGTCTGATGCAAGGCCGGAAAGAGAAAAGCTTCTTGGTTTTATTCCATGGTTTAGACCATCAACAGCTGTAGGTTATTCACAAGCTTTAGTGAATACTTGGGAAGATTATAAGGATGAAACTGGTAATACAAGAGCGAGTAGAAAAGATTTTGCAGACTCGGCAGATTTTATTGGATGGTATGCCAGTAAAGGCTATTATCAAGGCTTTGAAAGAACAGATGCTAGGTCGTTATATCTTGCTTATCATGAAGGATATGGTGGATTTAAGAAAAAAACTTATAGAAAAAAACAATGGCTTATTAAAGTTTCAGATAGGGTGCAGGCAAGATCTACAAAATATCAAAAACAATATTGGGGATGTGCGAAAGAATTGAAGAAAAAGAGATTTATATTTTTTTAAATTATATATTTTTGATCTCAAACTTTAGATTTTTCATCTCTTCAGAATAATTTTCACCAGCGATCACCGCTTTTTTAGATTCATTAAATAAATATTTTCTTGAAACATTCTCTAAATCTTTTAGAGAACACTCCTTTACCAAAGCTCTAAATCTTAGTCTTTGATCAATACTTTTTCTATCTAGATTATTAGCAAAATCACTCATTGCCTCACCATATGGAGATAATGGTTTATCTATACTAGAAATAACACCAAGGATGCCTTCATCGAGCTGATTTTGAGAAATTCCTTTTAAAGACCATTCTCTAGAATTTCTAAATTCATTAAATGTTTCAGTACATTTTGGATCGCGGTATGAAAAGAATTTAAATACTTGATTTTTTGAGTCTTGCATTGCTCCAGCACCATAAGCACCACCTTTTTCTCTTATAGCTGAATGTAAGTAACCATTTCTTAAAACAGCTCCTAAAACACTTAGAGCAGGAGCGTCTTCATGAAATGCATCGACAGTTGGAAATGCTTCAGCACAATAAGATACCTGTGCGCCAGTGATCCAGCCTATAGAGGCTTCTTGAATATCAAAATAACTTTGAGGCATCTGTGAAGTATTTTCTGAATTAAAATCAAAATTAAGTTGAGTTTGATCCATATCTAAAGAAGATGAGGTGAAGGTAAAAATAGGCTGAGAAACAATCTTGGATTTAATATTTTTAAGCAACTCAAGATATTTGTTTAAAGATAAATCATTATTAATTTCTCGAGCGAGTGCCCCAGTATTAGTTATAAAGTTAATACCTGAAGCAATATCATTTGTTGATGAAATATTATTTATTTGAGCAGCAGCATTACTCATTGCAAGAACGTGGCCGTTTTGAATAACAGACTTATCATTATCCGATGCAATAAAAGTCAACATATCTTTAATTCTATTTTTATCTGTAAATTTTGCATTACCAACCATCTCAATCATTAAATCCTGCATTTTATTTTCATTCTTCTCTAAGGACTTGGATGTAACTTTAATAGCCAAAGAATGCTCAGTCCTATTTTCATTTGGTAAAAGTATGAAATTTGCAGATATACCTCCAGTTACTGCTGATTGTATTTTTTGAACCTCTTCATAATTTTTATTTCCAATGCCAACATCAGTCAAAGTACTTGAATATAAAGAAGCAATGTTAAATTCCTCTTTTGTAAGCGGCTGGCATGGAAAAATTATGGAATGATATGTAATTCCATTTGTACCAGCTTTATAAAAATAATTTTCTGTATTGTTATGGCTTGTTTTTAAATGTCTTGCGTAGGCTCTTGATTCTGGAATATCATCTTTTGTCACTTTTGGAAGAACCTCAGGATCATCAATATGCTCTTGTCTTTCTTTAAGATTAACTGTCAGATCAACTATTCTTTGTTTATCCTTGTCTGTTAAAGTTTTTGATTTCTGAGTAACCTTATCTTGTATTATTTTATCTTTTTCATTATTAAAATTTACATCAGGAACTAGGGAATAATTTATTCGATGATTATTATCAATAATTTTTTCTTTTATAAGGTTTTCAATATAATTTTTATTTTTTAGATTCTTTTTGATTACATCAAATGATGAATCTAAATCCAAGACTTTTAGAGGATCATCATTGTGCAAGCATGCAGGAAGACAACCTAGCATGATTTGAAGACCATATGGCATTCCAGAACCAGTTATTTCCCTTTGTCTTATTTCTAGTTGATGAAGAGATGAGCTTATAAGATCCTCAGAAATACCATTTTTAACTACATCTTTAAGACAATTCATTATTAAATCTTCAACTTGCTGTTGATTATTTGAATCAACTCCCTCCAAACCTGCAGCAAATACAAGTTCTTTATGATCTGCTTCAAGACCAGTCAACGGAGACAAAGATTTACCAAGATCTGTGTTCTCTAAAACTTTACGTAATGGCGAAGCTGAATTATCTAAAAGTATATTAGCTATCAAATATGACTCTAATAGTTCAACAGGATCATGACTTTCACCTAGCAGCCAACCTAGGACAACGTGATGATTATTTTCATCTTCAGGCATAGGATTATAGAATTCAGAAACAGTTTTTGGGGCATCAATCCTATTCTCATTCTTAACATTGATATCATTTTTTTCAGGTTTAAAACTTTTAAGTACATTTTCGTTTATATAACTTTGAATTTCTAATGGATCAATATCTCCAAATGTAAAGAATGTCGCATTTGAAGGATGATAGTGTTTCTTATGAAAATTTACTAAGTACTCATGGGTGAGGTCAATTATATTCTCAGGATTGCCTCCACTGTTATGTTTATATGTTGAAGAGGGATATAGATGTTTAGACATGCCATGCCACAATTGACTTGAAATTGAGCTCATTGCACCTTTCATTTCATTAAATACCACCCCTTTAATTTCTAGCTTGCTATTAACATCATTTTCTTCAGAAAATTCGAGTCGATGACCTTCTTGAAGAAAATCTAACTCATCTAAATTAGGAAAAAATGATGAATCAAGATAAACACTTAATAAATTATTAAAATCTTTATCATTTTGTGTAGCAAATGGGTATGCAGTCCAATCACTAGAAGTAAAAGCATTCATAAAAGTATTCAAAGATCTTCTAATCATCATAAAAAATGGATCTCTAACAGGATATTTCTTTGATCCACATAAGGCCGTATGTTCTAGAATATGCGCAACTCCAGTTGAGTCTTCTGGAATGGTTCTAAATGCAACCATAAAAACCTTTTCATCACTTTTAGAATCTAAGTGAATATGTTTGCAATTAAACTCAGATTCAGTATATATTTGTGCATTGAGGTTTAATAAATTTATAAACTTTTGATCTTCAAGATTAAACATAAAACAATAATAAATAATTTATGAAAAAAATAACAACACTTTTTGTTCTGATATTTTTAGTAGGCTGTTCAACCACTCAGTCAAATTTGAAAATAGACTCGGTTGATACATTTAACCTTAGTAATTATAACAACTTTAATATAAAGATAAATAACTCCAATATAGGCGCTGAGGTAAATCCTATTGTGCTCGAAAGATTTAAAGAAAATTTAAAAAAAGCTATTGAAGAAAGAGGCCTTACTTTTAGTGAAGATTCAAATATTATCTTTGATATTAATTTTTCGACCAAAGAGACTGTTGAGTCTGACAGAATGAATCATTACTATTCTAGGTACTATTGGGATTTCTATAGATATCGTGACGACGTCTATAACGTAACTCGAAACTTCCTCAGAGTTAACTTAAGGGACATTGATGATGATAAAACTCTTTGGACGGTTGTAACTGTTTGGAGAGATGGATCTAACAGGTCAATTTCATATGATGACGCATCAAATATGCTTGTTGATGAAATAATGTTAAGTTTTTTATAAAGCAATAATTAATCTTGCATAAATATTTAATACTTTCTTTTTTACTAATATTTGTGTTCGCATGTTCTGACTCGGAGCAAACATTTATAGATATTCCAGTTACCTCTGATGTTGAAGATCTTATAGAACATTCAAAAGAATTTGATCAGCAAGTCTTAACTTATGATACTCCTGGAGGAAAAATTCACTTTGCAATTGGATTTGGTATTGCCAATTCTATTATGGTTGAAGGAGATGAAGGCAATATTATTATTGACACATCTGACAGCGTTTTTGAGGCTGAAAAAATATATACACTGTTTCGCAAAAAAAATTCAAACCCCATAAAAGCAATTATCTACACTCACAATCATGGAGATCATACATTCGGAGCCTCTTATTATGTAAATCTTCAAAATGAAAAACCCCAAATTATTGCTCATGAGGATACTGATTATTATGTACAAAGAATTATGGGCATACTAAATCCAATAATCACCTCAAGAAGTACAAAAATGTTTGGTACAGCACTTCCAGAAAAAGATTTAATTAATGTTGGTATTGGTCCCAGTCTCAGCGTCTCTAAATCTCCAACAGGCTATATAAAACCAAACTTAACTTTTAAAGATAATTTAAATTTAAATATTGCAGGTATTGAAATAGAGTTATTTCATGCGCCTGGTGAAACAAATGATCAAATTTTTGTATGGCTTCCAGAGCATAAATCACTTATGCCTGGCGATAATATTTATAAAACCTTTCCTAATCTTTATACTATAAGAGGAACTACACATAGGGATGTAAAAGGGTGGATAGACAGCATTGATCATATGAAGTCATTTAGCCCTTCCTTTCTTTTTCCAAGCCATACAAAGCCAATAATAGGAGTTGATAAAATCCAATCAGCCTTGAATACTTACAGGGACGCTATTCAATTTATTCATGATCAGACCATTAGGCTTATGAATCAAGGCTTATATCCTGATGAGATAGTTGAAATGATTTCGCTACCTAAACATATAGCAGATTCACCTTACTTATATGAGTTTTATGGAACTGTGAGATGGTCAGTAAAAAGCATTTTTAATGGTTATCTTGGATGGTTTAGTGGTAATCCATCTGAATTAGATCCGCTTTCAAGAAAAGAAAAGGCGATAAGAATATCAAGACTTGCCGGAGGTAACGATAAATTATTAGATCAGCTTAAGGTTGCTGTTGAAAATAATGATATGCAATGGGCCTTAGAGCTTAGCGATCATCTTATAGCTCTAGATTATTTTATTGATGAGGTTAAAGATTTAAGAATTGATGCATTAATATATGAAGGTTCTCGTTCCTCAAATCCTAATAAAAGAAATTATTTCTTAAGTTCCGCTCTTGAATTAAACGGGAGCATTTTAGATACACCTCTAACTGACAGAACCTCAGAAGAATTATTGCAAAACATTTCTATCGACACCTTATTTGATGTTCTATCTTCTAGATATAATCCTATTAATCACACAGACGATAATTTTAAAGTCTGCTTTAATTTTTCTTCTTCAAAATCAAAAAGCATTACTTTAAGAAATCAAGTTGCAGTGGTAAGCGATGATATAGTTCAAAACTGCAATATAAAAATCCTTACAGAAGAGCTCGAGTTCAAAAAAATATTAGTTGGAATCTCTAACCCAGTATCTTTAATTGCTTCAGGAAGTATGGGTGTTGATGGAAGCACAACAGAATTTTTACAATTCCTGGCTAAATTCAGATAAATATTAATTCCCTGAGGGAATATCCTTAAATGCCACACCTTTATCAGCTCTAGGATCTTGAGGTAGGCCTAAAACTCTTTCAGCAATTATATTGCGAAGAATTTCATCAGTCCCCCCAGCAATTCTTAGTCCGGGCGCACCCAGCCAAGCATTATGGAAGCTTTTAATATCCTGATCATCTGTTTTCAGCATTCCAGCCATATCTAATGAATCAATTCCAAAGTTTCCTATATCTTGTAATTTCCCAGCACTAACAATTTTAGTAATAGACGCCTCAGGTCCAGGAGTGCCTCCTTTCGAGAGAGCAGACATAGTTCTTAGTTTTGTGTTCTTTAATCCACTTTTTTCACAATACCAATCAGCAATCGATTCTCTTGCAGCTTTATTATTTAGGAGTGGCTCACCTTGATCATCTTGAGTCTTTGCCCATCTAAAAGCGTCTTCAACATCTGCACCACTAGCATCGCCTACAGCAAGTCTTTCATTCATAAGAGTTGTTATTGCAACTTTCCATCCATCGCCAATCTCACCAAGTCTTTGAGAGTCTGGAATCTCAACATCAGTAAAATAAACTTCATTGAAGCTAGAGCCACCAGTTATTTGCTTAATAGGTTTCACTTCAATGCCTGGAGACTTCATGTCTACAAAGAAAAAAGTCATTCCTTTATGTTTTTCAAGATCTGGATCATGTCTTACTACCAAAATTCCATAGTCTGAGAAGTGAGCACCAGATGTCCATACCTTTTGCCCATTTATAATCCATTTATCACCATCTTTGACTGCTTTACTTCTTAGACCAGCAACATCTGAACCTGCTGATGGTTCTGAGAATAATTGACACCATATTTCTTTTCCTTCAGCCATTGGAGGTAGATACCTTTCTTTCTGTTCTTGCGATGCGTATTCCATCATTACTGGCCCACACATACCAAGACCAATTTCAAAGATACCTTTTGGTACATCAAACTTAGACTCTTCATTGCCCCAAATAATTCTTTCCATGGAGCTTGCATCAATACCGCCATATTCTTTGGGCCAGTGAAGCATTGCCCAGCCAGCATCATATTTTTTCTTTTGCCAAGCTTTCGCCTCTTTTAAACGATCTTTACTAGCAAAATCGTCAGACTTAGAGGTGCCATCAACATACTCAGCATTTTTTTCTAGCCAATCTCTGCATTTTTTTCTAAATTGAGC
>ERZ802827.361-NODE-361-length-24278-cov-17.5184_pt1 | contig 24278 bp, 27 predicted proteins | sample MGYA00345652_ERZ802827 | MGnify/ENA primary metagenome ERZ802827 (study PRJEB30503, sample SAMEA104212372) | marine metagenome | biome: Westerlies Biome; feature: [SRF] surface water layer (ENVO:00010504) within the epipelagic zone...; material: water... | reverse complement strand
CGCCATCCCATGCCCGCATCATGTCCAGGTGCTGGGTGGGCACCATCACGATCATCGGAACCGCCAACGCACCGAGTTCAGCGGTGTTCGCCCCCACGGTGGTCAGAGCCAAATCGCATTGGCTCAAAGGGCCATGGGCCGGATGCTGCTGAATCAATTGGATTCGTGTTCCGGCCTTCGTGACCAGCGCATCGTTGTCCACAGCAACGACCGCTGATCGATAGAGACGGGCAATCGGGTTGGTCGGGCCCGCAAACCGCAGGAGTTCTTCAACACTGGTGGTGGGGGCCAACGGGAGCAAGAACCGACACTCAGGACGTTCTTGGGCAATGAGATCTGCGGTTTCGAGAAAAAACGGCATCCCGACGCTCAATTTGGCGGCCTTCGACCCCGGCAATAACGCCACCCACTCACCGTCCGGTAGCGGAGCCTCTCGACGCGCAAACGATGAGAGGTCGGCCATTAAATCGCCGACAACCCGACATCGGGCCTGATACCGGACAGGCAATTGTCGGCGTACCGCCTCTGACATCGCAGCGATGCTGTCGTTCCACTGCGGCCAACGCGCGACCCACTCCGCATAGGTGATGTGGCGGTACCCGAGACGGGCGGACAAGAGCACCGTCCAAAACTGATCCCCCCCCAGAAACACCACGATTCCTTTCTGAGGCCACAGCCCAAAACGCCGGGGACGCAGCAGGAGTGACCAAAACGATCGAGCCGGAATGATCCGATCAAACAGCTGCCAGGGCTGAGCAGCCCGATGCTCCTGGCCCGTGGCATTCGGACATGGCACCAAGACCAATTGAAGGCTTGCGGGCGAGCTGGGGTCTCGCGGTCGCAACGGCTGAAGGATGTGGAGCCGTTCCGCCAGAGGTCGAACCCAGGTACTCAACTCCCCTGGGCCATTCGAAACCAGGACGATCGCCAGTCCTGGGTCAGCGTTGCGGAGGCTTGCCAAAAGATTGAAATGCGGATGGCGAGACTTGAACTCGCAAGGCCTAAGCCACACGCCCCTCAAACGTGCGTGTCTACCAATTCCACCACATCCGCGTGGTCGATTCAGTCGCTCGGACTTCATCGATCAGTGATCATACCGGCCGGGGTGAATAAGGCTGGCGTATAGAGCCCCTGATCAGTTGCCGCTGATACGATCCGGCTTGAGGCCTAATGAAACTGCGGGATGCCCATCGGCAAAGTGCTGATCGCCAACCGCGGCGAGATCGCTCTTCGAATTTTGCGGAGCTGCAGAGAGCTCGGCATCGCCACCATTGCTGTGTACAGCTCTGTCGACAAAGACGCCTTGCACGTTCAGCTGGCTGATGAAGCCGTTTGCGTCGGCGAAGCGCAAAGCAGCAAGAGCTATCTCAACGTTCCCAACATCCTTGCCGCCGCCACCTCTCGCGGTGCCGATGCCATCCACCCTGGCTACGGCTTCTTGGCAGAAAACGACAAATTCGCCGAAATGTGCAACGCGCATGGGCTGATTTTTGTCGGACCATCACCCCATGCGATCCGGTCGATGGGGGATAAGTCGACCGCAAAAATAACCATGCAATCGGTGGGTGTTCCCACCGTTCCAGGCAGTGAAGGATTGCTGTCCAATCCGCAAGAAGCCGCCCAGCTGGCCGCTGAAATGGGTTACCCCGTGATGATCAAAGCCACCGCTGGTGGTGGTGGCCGAGGCATGCGTCTCGTGCCGGGGCCCGATCAGCTTGAAAGCTTGTACAAAGCAGCCCAAGGGGAAGCGGAAGCGGCCTTTGGCAATCCCGGGCTCTACATGGAGAAATTCATCGACCGCCCTCGCCACGTGGAAGTGCAGGTGCTTGCGGATCGTCACGGCACCGTTGTCCACCTGGGCGAGCGGGACTGCTCCATCCAACGGCGCCACCAAAAACTGCTGGAAGAAGCGCCAAGCCCTGCCCTTGATCCCGAGCTACGGCGAAAGATGGGTGAAGCGGCAATCGCCGCAGCCCGCAGCATCAATTACGAAGGTGCCGGCACCGTTGAGTTTCTCCTCGACCGCAGCGGCGGTTTCTATTTCATGGAGATGAACACGCGGATTCAGGTCGAGCATCCGGTCACGGAGATGGTCACAGGGGTCGACCTGATCGCCGAACAGCTACGCATCGCTGGAGGCGAGCCGATCAGCATGCGCCAAGACGAGATCCAAATGAATGGCCACGCCATCGAATGCAGGATTAATGCAGAAGATGCCCGCCACAATTTCCGCCCAGCACCGGGACGAATCACCGGATGGCTACCCCCCGGCGGGCCTGGGGTGCGTGTCGACAGCCACGTGTACACCGGTTACGACATTCCCCCCTTCTACGACTCGTTAATTGGGAAGGTGATTGTTTGGGGCAAAGACCGGCAACACGCCATGACCCGGATGAAACGGGCACTGAATGAATGTGCCATCACGGGGATTCCAACCACCGTTGAGTTCCACTTGGAGATGCTCGACCGTCCCGAATTCATCAACGGCGACATTCACACCAAATTTGTGGAGCAGGAAATGCTGCCCTAGGCAACTGCTTGGGCACTGCGCAGCAGGATTTGCGAGAGAACACCCTGTTGTCCCACCAGCAGCTCCCGAAACAAGCTGATCAATCCCACCCAGATCACCGGGGTGACATCCACACCTCCGATCGGGGCCACAACTTTGCGTGTAAGTGCCAACACGGGCTCCGTGGGCCAGGCGATCAGAGGCCATGCCCCTTTGGTCATATCAACCTGTGGATACCAGGTGAGAACGATGCGGAGCAAAAATGCAACAGTCCAAGCAGCCAGGAGGAGACCCAGCGAAACATGGACAAACGGCAAAGCCTGAAGCAGCAGCGGCGTCACAAACCTCAAAGCAATCGAGCCACCATCGTAGAAACAGGACTTTCATCATTAGGATCGCGCTGGCCACGATGCTGACGGCAACACCCCGATGACCTCCTCCCTCTCCAACTTTCTAAGCAGCCTCGTGTGGGGAGCTGTGATTATTGTTGTGCCCGCCACCATTGCGTTGATCCTGATTAGTCAAACCGACCGCCTCGATCGCAAGCTTTGATCAACAACTGGCATCACTCGTAAACTAGGGCTCAAGCGGGAGCGCACCTTTGGTTAATGCCAGTCTTAATTGGGCCAGCATTGTCGGAATTGTGCTGGCCGTCGGCGGTGCGCTGCTTTATTTCATGCGCACTTTCAAGCCTGCGCTTGCAAGGGATTACGACGTTTTCTTTGCCGCGATCGGACTTCTCTGCGGAGGAATTCTGTTTTTTCAAGGCTGGCGCCTTGACCCCATTCTTCAGTTTGGCCAATTCCTGCTGGCCAGTACCACCGTCTTTTTCGCCTACGAAAGCGTTCGGCTAAGGGGCGTCGCGACGGAACAAGCGCGCCGTTCTGCTTATTTCGACGACGAACTTGCCCCAGAACGTGAAGAGTCTGGCCCCGGAGGCCTTCGTGGCGGTTGGGATGACGACTACGACCGCTTTGACGAACCACAGCCGGTCCAACGCCGTTTCGGTGGACGCAATGCCGGCATGGATAACCGTCCAGAAGACGATTTTTATCGCCCACGACGCACCAGCCGAGCCGCGATACCAGAAGAGGCAGCAAGTCGTCGAGGGCGGGGGCGCGACCAGGACAGCAAGGACTGGGATCAAACCGACGAACGCTCCCGTCGCATGGCACGATTCCGTGCCGGTGAATCCAAGGATGAGCGGAGGCCCGATTTCGGTGAACGGCGCTCTGATCGTGAGGATCAACGCCGTGGCAGCAGACCCACGGGTCGCCAAGAACGCCCCACGGGATCTCCTGTACGTCCCGAGGCCGAGGAAGCCGCCTTCAGCTCCAGTCGGAGTGGGAGAAATACAGCATCAGCAACGGCACCGCAAAGCAAAAGCCCTTTCCTTAATTCAGCCCGAGAGAGAGGGGGGGAGGCCACAAGCCGCCCCATCAGTAGCCGGCCCCGATCCAATACCCCTTCCGTAACGGCACCGACAAGCCAGGTCCAATCAAATCCTGAGACCGGGCGGCCAGCACCACGCAGCTCTCGTCCTCGTGACAACAGCCCTCGTAGTAACAGCCCTCGGGCCCGGGACAACAGTTCCCGCTTTGACGACTGAACCGTCTCCTCTCACCGCTGCTGACAGTCCTGATCGGCCTGGGTCTTGCTGGCTGTGGCGGACGAGTGGAACGCGCTAGCGGAGGATTACTGGCCACAAGCCAACAGGATCCTGCCCTGAGTGGCAACGGGAAATGGCTCGCTGTGATCAGCGACCTTCGAGGGCGCCAAACGGTGCAATTGCGCAATGTGATTAATGGATCCATTCAGGCATTGCCACAGCTCAAACGTCATCAACCCCATAGCTCTCCATCGCTGAGCTGGAATGGTCGATACATCGCCTTAATCACCCAACATGGTCGGCGGCGGATGGCAGTCATCGCCGACCGCCTCAATGGACGGTTGCACCCCATCCAGCTCCCTGGCGGACGGGATCCGATTCAAGTGAGCCTGGCACCTGACGCCCAAACCCTTGCTCTGCAAGTGACTGATCAAGGCCTCTGGCGCGTGGAGATTTTTGACCTGAGTGATGTGTTGGAAATCGACCGCCCAGCGGGCCAAGCCTTGAGCACTCCACCGCTTACGCCAGCCCCATGAAAATGGTCAGCCTGAGCTTGGGGGTACTCATTTTGATCGCTGGATGCAGTGGCGAGCGACCGCGTCCCCGGCCCGAGCTCAATGGACTCCTGCGTCAATCAGTGAGTAGCCGCCGCGACCCATCTCTTGCCCAGGTCTGGCTGGCGAGCCTTGGCACGCGGGGCGGTCGAGAGCGGATCGAACTGATCGACCTCAGAAATCGCCGACCGGTGCCACTACCAGGCCTCAATCGAGCGGATGCCCAACCCATCAGCCTGAGCGTGAGCGGCGATGGTGCGCGCATTGCTGTGGTGCAGCAACGGGATGACCGCACCGAGCTCTTTCTCTACCGCCGCAATGCAGCAGCCCTGCAGCGAATCCCACTCGATCCGCCTGGCGTCCCTCGGTCGGTCAGTCTTGATGGCTCAGGGAGGCTGCTTGCAGTACAGGTGAGCCGAAACGGACGCTGGGATGTTGATCTCATCCGTTTGCCGTGATTAAGGCAGCAGGCCTGCCCAAGACAAAAACGTGTCGCCACTCAACAGTTCGACCAGCACCACCGCCACAAACCCAATCATGGCGAAACGCCCGTTCACCCTTTCGGCATAACTGCTCCAGCCAAAGGCTGGAGCGTCGGTTGTCGTGGCGGTGGCAGATCGGGCCTGCTTTTGGCTGGCGTCAGCAGCGCTGGTGGTCTCAGAAGTCATCGGGTCGATCAGACGCGGCCGAATTCATAGCCTGCCGCAGGCAACAGACGCCATCCTCCCTTTCCATCCAGCTCGAGCACCGTGTCGTGGAATTCAGTCAGGGTGGGGCGGTGTCCAACACTGATGAACGACATCTCACGCCGACAGAGCAACTCGTAAAGATGGCGCTCCGTTGCCACATCCAACGCGCTGGTGGCTTCATCGAGAACCACCATCTGCGGAGCATTCAGCAACAGTCGAGAAAAGGCAAGCCGTTGTTGCTCGCCTAAGGACAACAGCCTTGGCCAATCTTGCTTCACATCCAGATCGGGATAACGGTTGAGCAAATCAGGCAGACAAGCCTCACTCAACACAGCCCGGAATTGGTCATCAGCAAACCGATCGGACTCCAGCGGGTAGGCGAGCTGCTCGCGCAAGGAGCCCAGAAGCATGTAAGGCTTTTGGGGAATGAACAGCAGATCCCCCGTCGATGGGCGCTGAATTTCACCATCGCCTTGCACCGGCCAAAGACCACTGACGAGGCGTAAAAATGAGGTTTTACCGCAACCAGACGGGCCCACAACGAGCAATCGCTGGCGGGGCTCAAGGCTGAGGTTGAGATCTCGGATCAAAACCCGATCACTAAAGGGCGGAACCAGGTCCACACCCTTCAACAGCAAACGGTTTGCTTCGATGGTTGGCGTTGTCGGAGCGACGTTTGGTGAGTCGTCCCGCTGAGCGCTGATCTCATCAACGCGGCCCTGGAAGCCCTCAAGGCGAGAAATACTGGCGGAAAATGCCGCTAATCGATCAATGTTATTAACGATATAACTCACCGAAAACAACACCTGGGAGAACGCAATACTTGCTTGCCCAAAAACTCCAAAATCGACTTCTTTCGCGAAATAAATTGGTGCAATAACCAACCAAGGCAGGAAGCGAGAGAAGTAGTCATAGGAACGCTGGATCACACTGATCAGGGCCTCCCAAACAATCAAACGGTTGTAGTTCTGAATGGCACCATCCAACCTGCGATTCGCCTCTTTACCTTCTTGCTCTTCTCCACCGTAAAAGGCAATCGATTCGGCGTTATCTCTGATATGAACGAGTCCATAACGAAAGTCGGCTTCTAGCTTCAGTTGTTGATAATTCAAAGCAACAAGCTTACGACTTGCAAAGATAATTAATCCAGTTCCAACAACTGAATAGACCAACAGCATCAACGCTAGACGGCCATTAATTGTCCAAAGAACAATGATAAAGCTAAGGAAGGTCAGCAGAGCAGAAATCACCTCGACCAATACACTTAAACTTGTTATCGTAAAACTTCTCGTATCATCAGAAATTCGCTGATCCGGATTATCTATATCAGAGGCATTCTCATCATTAGGGTTCAGAACATAATAGGCACGATTTGACAAGTAGCGGCCCAGCAAGCGTGAACTCAGCCATCGGCGCCACATCAATCCCACCTTGGGAATTAAGTAACTTTGCAAAGCCCGAATTGGCAATGCCACAACAAGGCAGAATGCATAGATTGCAACAATTTTCCAGAAGCTACTCTCGTCATATCCGACCAGAGCATTTTCAATATTTCGAGCGATGAAACTAATACCCACATTGATCCCGTTAATCACAAGGATCAACAGAGCAATCACACCCAGCAGCAACCAAGGCAACCACCGTCCCTGACGAAGCTTGCTGCGAAAGGCCACAAAACAACCACCGCCCATCAGGGTGAGGCCACTCACCAACGGACCGATCCAACCCGACCAGATCGCCTCGACACGCTCGGGGATCCCCGGCAAGAAGCGTTCCTGCAAGTTGGGGATCAGCGCTCCACTGATCTGTACCGCTGCAGTCAGCAGCAACAGGGTGACACCAACAACAACGACCAGCAGCGCAACCACCAGCAGCAGAAACTGCCAAGAGCGACTCTCTTCAACGGGCAGAAAATATGGCTGTGCGAGGCGCTGCAGCCGGCCGAGCTGCTGACCGAAGCCCTGTAACGGACGCCTTGAGGGTGTTGTCATCCGCCCATTCTGACCGGATACGGCTTAACCAGGGGGCCAAGCCAGGGGACGGCCACCAATCACATGCACGTGGAGGTGAAACACCGTTTGTCCGGCGCCAGCTCCACTGTTAATCACGGTGCGCCAATCGTCCAAGCCCTCTTGCTTGGCCACGCGAGCTGCCACCAATAACAAGTGCCCCAGTAGAGCCTGATCACTGTCTCCCGCCGATCGCAAACTTTCAATCGGCTGGCGCGGAATCACCAACACATGAGTTGGTGCCTGGGGGGCAACATCGCGAAAAGCCAGGCATAACGCATCGCTATACACCTCATCGCAGGGGATTTCACCGCGAAGAATTTTTCCAAAAATCGTGTCGTCCGCCATGGCAAGCAACAGGGAGGTAACGAGGGATGAATCGGCAGAGGTGGTGTGACAGGCCGGGCATGAGTCCCGTACTTCACAAACTCTTTGCTGATGCTGGCACGGTGTCTAAGCGCTTCGCTCCACGGCCTCGAGGCCAAACCCGTCACCGTGGAGGTGGATCTAGCGCCAGGCCTCCCAGGAATTCAGCTGGTGGGTCTTGCGGATAAGGCCATCCAAGAATCCCGGGAGCGGGTGCGCTCAGCCCTCAGAAACAGTGGCTTCCGCGGCCCCTTGGTGCGGGTGGTGATCAACCTTGCACCGGCCGACCGTCGCAAAGAAGGGCCAGCCTTTGATCTACCCATCGCGCTTGGGCTGCTCGTGGCCAGCGGTCAACTGGACCGCCCCAAGCTCGACGGCCTTTGGTGCGCTGGTGAATTGGGACTGGACGGGAGCCTGCGCCCCTGTCGTGGGGTGATTGCCTTCGCTGACTTGGCTAGGCAGCAGGGCGCCAGGGCCCTGATCGTGCCCCCTGCCAATGCCCCTGAAGCCGCCCTCATCCCGAACCTCACGATTTGGACAGCCAACAACCTGAAGGAGTTGGTGCAACAGCTCAAAGGGGAATGCCCGGTTGTCCGCGTTGAGCACAACCCATCGCCGCAACCGGCCACCCCTGCCGCGATGCCGTTGGAGCCCCTAGGCCTTGGCATCGAGGGCATGGATCGGGCCGCCCATGCTCTCGCGCTAGCGGCAGCCGGGGGTCATCACCTGTTGATGGTGGGCCCACCGGGCTGCGGAAAAACCCATTTGGCTCGCCAATTACCACTCTTGCTTCCACCCCTCACCACATCTGAATCGCTCACCATCACTCGAATTCACTCGGTAGCAGGAGAGTTCGATACCAGTGAGCCATTGCTCCATCGGCGGCCCTTTCGCTGCGCACACCACAGTTGCTCGGGGGCTGCCCTCATCGGCGGAGGTCATACCCCCAAACCAGGCGAAATCAGCCTTGCCCACGGGGGCGTTCTCTTCCTCGACGAGTTAGCGGAGTTTCCGCGCCGAGTGCTCGACCTGCTCCGCCAACCCCTTGAGGACGGAAACGTGCGCCTGAGCCGCTCGCGAGAAACCACAGTCTTTCCAGCGGCTGTGACCTTAGTGGCCGCAACGAACCCTTGCCCGTGTGGATGGCATGGTGACAGCGACCAGGCCTGTCGATGTACCAGCGCACAACGACAGCGCTACTGGCAACGGCTCTCGGGCCCTCTCCTAGATCGAATTGATCTGCAGTTGCGATTAGAGCGTCGATCTTCGAGGCAAATGCGGAGTTGCCTCGAAGCAACCCCATCGCCACAAACCCACATGCCATGGCTGGAGCCCTCACGGGTGAAGGCAGCTCGACTGCGCATGCATACTCGAAATCCCCGTAGCTGCAGCAACCGTTTCCTCACAACAGAGGATCTGCACCGCTACGGCCAATTCAAGGCCGATGGGCTCACGCTGTGGGAGCGGGTGATCGAACAACGCAGACTCACTACCCGTAGCAGCCTTCAATTGCTCCGGGTCGCCCGAACCATCGCCGACCTGAACGGTCAAGAGACAGTGCAAGCCGAAGCGATCGCCGACGCGAGTGGGTACCGCTGCACGGATCTCATGGGAGATCACTCCGCAGGCGCTGTATCCCGATAGATGTAGAGGTGACCCAGGGTTTTCGTTCCATACGCCCGTCGCATGAGCGTCCAGCCGGGCTGAAGATTGAGTTGAACAAAGCCGCTCGCCACTCCACCAGCCTTGGCCACCAGAAAGACCGGTTGGGAGGAATTACGGGTGGGGGCTGCCAACAGTTCTATGTCGCTTCCGGTTTTGACCACGGTGAGGCGATAACGGGTTCCAAGGTCGTTGCCACCAAGGCGTAAGGAATAACCATTGCCATCGATGTAGCGGTTACAAACGCCTGTGAAGTCAAAACTTGAGAGCAACGGATCCACCGCCGCAGGCGTACCACCGCTTACGGCAAAGCAGGGACGCTTGTTGGTGCGCTGCTCATAGATATTCAGCTGAGATCTTTCGCCCTGACCGATTGGAGCCGACACCAAGATGAAGTTGGCTTCTTCCACGGGAACAGCTGTGAAGAGGGAGCCCTGGGCCATCACCGGCACAGTCCCTGTCAAAGCAACGGCGAGTCCAGCAGCGGTAGGCAAAAAGCGAGGAATCACGGCCGAAAGCTGAGTTACTGGGATCGTAAAAGTCATAACCACTTCAAGCCCGCCCGATCAGGCCGGTTTGTTCAACCGAATCGCGACAAGAAGTGTTCCGACGGTGGCTGGAGCAGCGACCGCCAAAATCCAACTGGTGGTGGACACACCAAGATCAGGATCGCCATAGGCAAGCTCAAACACGCATCCGGTGCTGGCAATCCCCAAAACGCATGCCAGCGCAAGAAAAAGTCCAGCCAAAGGTTTCATTGGCATGGCTCAGGACACGCTTTGGACATGCTTGGACTGGAACCCATTTTCCTTCAATTCTTTCTGAAGGCCGTCTTGATCCGTCACCCGATCCACAAACAAAACACCATTGAGATGGTCCATCTCATGCTGAATACAACGGGCCATTAATCCGTCGGCTTTCATTTTTCGTGGCCGACCCATCTCATCGCGATAACTCAATTCGATTGCAGTGGGACGCACCACATCGAGATACACCCCAGGGATGCTGAGGCAGCCTTCCTCATAGGTGTCCAAACCAGCGCTTGCAGCCGTGATCTCTGGATTAATCAGCACCAGTGGGGGCGTCGCTGCGTTTTCCAGATCGAGATCAATCACCAAAAGCTGCTGATACACAGCAACTTGAGGCGCGGCTAATCCAATGCCCTTGGCCGTGTACATGCTGCGCAGCATGTCTCGGGCCAATTCCCGCACTTGATCGTTCACCTTGCCGATCCGCTGAGCAGGCTGACGCAACGCATCAGCACCAAGGGTATGGATCTCCAGAGGAGGGGTTTCCAGGGCCGTCTTCGGCACCAACATCGTGTCCCTGGCCTTGTCAGCCGCCCGTGCCAACTGCGCAAAGCTTCCCGCCAAGACCACTCCTCTATTGGTCCAGCATGGTAATCGGGATCATTCGACTGCCATGGGACCCACGCCACTCTCCGCACAAACCGCCGTTGGCCGGCTCCCAGGTCTGAAGGAACCGAAGCTGGTTCAAGGACCAGGAAACGTTCTCTGGCTGATCTGGCTTGAACAGCGTCCGGCGGAGAAAGGACGGACCACCGCAATGATGCGCCGCTTTGGCGAGCCAACTAGCCCTCAGATCGAACTAACGCCAGCACCGATGAACCTGCGCAGTCGGGTGCATGACTACGGCGGCGGAGTGCTGGCCACAGCCGCAGACAACAACCACCTGCATCTGGTGTGGATCGACGCCGGATGTCTTTGGCTACAACAGCTGTGTTGGGGAGAAGCCAGCTCAGGCCAAGATGTGCCCGCAGCCAAAACCCCTCCAGAACGGCTCACATGCCCAGGGCCCTGGGAACTGGCGGATGGTCTGTTGCATCTTCAGCACAACCAGTGGATCGGCATCCGCGAACAACAGGGAAAAGATCAACTCGTCAGCGTCAACCTTCAGCGCACCGATCAAGAACCAGAACTGCTCCATCAGCCAGCAGACTTTGCTGGATATGCCGCACTGAATCCCAAAGGAGACCGTCTGGCCTGGGTGGAATGGTCGCAACCATCGATGCCTTGGGACAGCAGCAGCCTGTGGTGCGCTGAGCTCAGCCACACAGGAGAGCTCATCAATCCAACCCAACGGGCCGGGGGGAATGGCGTTTCTGTATTTCAACCCCAATGGCTTCCGGATGGCCGGCTGCTGGTGGCGGAAGACAGCAGCGGCTGGTGGAATTTGATGCTGGAGGAGCCAGCCACTGAATCGTGGGAACGGCCTTGGCCGATGGCAGCGGAAACGGCCATGCCCCAATGGATTTACGGCATGAGTACCACCGCCTGGGATGGAGAACGGCTGCTGGCGGCGACCTGCGCAGACGGCACTTGGACGCTGCAACGCCTGGGGCTCGATGGGACGGTGCTGAAGCTCGCGCAACCCTTTGATGATCTAGCCGGTCTGAGGGCCTGTAACGGCAAGGCGGTAGCCGTCGCCAGCAACAGCAGCTGTGGAGCCGGGCTCCTCGAGCTCGACCTTCAATCCCCCACGACAACCTGGAGCCATACCCCTGCCGTAGCGACGCCGCTGCCCGACAGGGAGATCAGCGTGGGGCAAGCTCTTTGGTTCAAGGGACACCAGCAGCAACGCACCCATGCCTGGTATTACCCGCCCATCGGAGCCGGGGATGGACCAGCCCCCCTCCTGGTGAAAAGCCACAGCGGCCCGACAGCGATGGCCCGCCGCGGCCTAAGCCTGGCGATTCAGTACTGGACCAGCCGCGGCTGGGGTGTCGTGGATGTGAATTACGGCGGGTCCACCGGTTTCGGACGTGCGTATCGGGAACGCTTGAACCAAGGCTGGGGCGTCGTCGATGTGGCGGACTGCGCCGCCGCGGCCCAGGCATTGATCGCCTCAGGACACGCCCATCCCGACCAAATAGCGATCGAAGGGGGCAGCGCAGGGGGATTCACCACCCTGGCAGCACTGTGCTTCACCGATGTGTTCCGCGCTGGTGCCTGCCGCTATGCCGTTTGTGATCTCACTGCGATGGCGACAGACACCCATCGCTTTGAAGCCCGATACCTCGACAGTCTTGTTGGGGCTTGGCCAGAAGAGCGCTCCATCTACAGCGACAGATCTCCCTTGCAACACGCCGGCCGCATTCGCTGCCCAGTGCTGTTTTTCCAGGGCCTGCAAGACAAGGTGGTGCCAGCGGAGCAAACCGAGCAGATGGCCGCCGTCCTACGCCACAACGGAATCACGGTGGACGTCCGCCTGTTTGAGGATGAAGGCCATGGCTTCCGCAACCAAGCGACCCAAATCACGGTGCTGGAGGAAACGGAGGCCTTCTTCAGGCTTCACCTAGGGCTTGGCACAAACAACTGCTAGCTGTGCTCCCGCAGGAAAGACACCGTGGAAGAAAGCTCCTCAGCGAAGGCATCGATTTCCTCCATGGTGCTGGTGAAACTCAAGCTGGCGCGGGCTGAAGCTGAGACCCCGTAAAGCCGGTGCAATGGCTGACAACAGTGATGACCACTTCGGATACAAATGCCAGAGGCATCGATCAATGCTGCGATGTCGTTGGCGTGCACGCCCTCGACTAAAAACGTGGCGAGAGCTCCACGACCAGGCTGCTGCTCAGGCGTTGGCCCCAAGATCCGCAGCCCATCGATGGCTTGCAATCGAGCAAAAAGATGCTGAGTGAGCTGGGCTTCCCAAGCTTGGATCGCGTCGAGGCCAATCTCCTGCAGGTAGTGAAGCGCCGCACCCATCCCCACGGCTTCGCCAATCGCTGGCGTACCGGCCTCAAATTTATGGGGCAATACAGCCCAGGTGCTGTGATCCAAAAACACGTCTTGGATCATTTCGCCGCCGCCAAGGAACGGAGGCATCGCCTCGAGCAACGTCTCCCGCGCCCAAAGGAACCCCATCCCGGTCGGGCCACAAAGCTTGTGGGAGGAGCCAACCAAGAAGTCGGCTTCGAGGGCCACCACATCGATGCTCTGATGCGCCAGGCTTTGGCAAGCATCCACCAACACCAAGGCACCAACGGCATGCGCCGCGGGGATCACAGACTCCAGAGGATTGCAGCATCCCAACGTGTTGCTGATATGCACCAAACTCACCAGTCGAGTGCGCTCAGACAACTGCGCTCGGAAATCCTCTAGATCCAGGCGGCCATCGTCCGTAATCCCGACATGGCGCAACACACAACCGGTGCGCTGCGCCAATAGCTGCCAAGGCACCAAGTTGCTGTGGTGCTCCATCACCGTGAGCAACACCTCGTCGCCTTCGCGGAGGGTGGAGTCACCCCAGCTGCGGGCAACAAGGTTGATCGCCTCACTGGCATTGCGGGTGAACACAATCTCGCGAGGGCTATGGGCACCAACAAAGCCAGCCGCTGTGGTTCGCGCCGCCTCAAACGACTCCGTTGCCCGGGCACTGAGCTGGTGAGCACCACGATGCACATTGGCGTTATCGCAGCTGTAGTAACGCTGCATCGCATCGATCACCTGCTGCGGCTTTTGACTGGTCGCGGCGTGGTCGAGATAGATCAGTGGCCGACCATCTGGGGTGGATTGAGCGAGTATTGGAAAATCAGCACGAAAACGTGACGAAAGATTCACTGAATCGACACTAGATCGTGCTGGGAAAGATTTGAGCGTGGTCATGAGGCCAGTCCCTCAAGCACGCGTTCCAGCGGTCGCCAGGCGCTCGCATGAGTCGGGAGCAGGTCGACCACTTCTTGGCATGCACCGCGCAACAACAGTGCCGCAGCATCGGAGGCTCCAATCCCACGGCTACGCAAGTAAAAAAGCTCGTCTTCCTGCAGCTGGGAGACCGTGGCGCCATGGGCACAACGAACGTCGTCGGCCACGATTTCCAACTCCGGCTTGGTATCGACGCGAGCCCGATCCGAGAGCAACAGGTTTCGACTGAGTTGCGCTGCGTTGGTGCGCTGCGCCTTACGCGGCACGTTGATCGCACCATTGAAAATTGTGTGGGAGCGCCCTGCTGCCAAGCATTTTTGGAGCTGATCCAACTCACCATCGGGTCCTTCAAAACACACCCATGTGTGCACAGCAAGTTGCTGCTCAAGATCGGCAACGGCCAGACCCTTCAACGTGGTGGAGGCTTGTCCATCCACCTGAACCACACGCGGCTCGATCCGTCCCAACGACCAACCCTGAACAACTGATGTGAAGTTGTAGGTACTGCGGGGCTCTTGCTCAACGGCCAATTGAGCGAACAACGCCGCCACACCATCGGCACACGCCAACACACCGTGGTTTAACTGCGCTTCTTGACCGAGATGAACCTCCATGAGGTGACTGTGGGCAGCTTCACCCCGTCCCGAAAACACTTGCAAAAGCTCGAGTTGCGCCTTTTCTTCCACCACCAGCAATACCCGTGTCGGGATGAGGCCAGACGCGGCCGCCATGGTGATTTCGAGTGGTGGAACCGTGCCACAGACCCGTAATGCCAACAGCTGTTGAGCGGAGGCATGGTTGAACTCGACCAACCAGTCGTCAGATAATCCACAACGATCGAGGGTGTGGCCAAGGGCAAGCTCCAGCTCCTTCGGCTCAAGGGGCGTGAGCCCTTCCGGCAAAGTCACGCCCTCGAGAGGGTCATTGACGCCGTCAAGCACCAAACGCACAACACCATCCAAACAAGGCGGAGCATCAGACGCGGTGGCCACGCCATTGACAGGCATCCGAGCCACAGCTTCCAGTCGGCTGAGGTTGGTGAGTCGCCAAGCTTCCTGCTTCCGCGTCGGCAAGCCGAGGCGACCGAGCGCTGCTTGACCGCGTTGCTGGACCGTTGCCAGCACATGCTCGCCGGTGGACACAGCCATAGCTAGGCCACTCCTTGGGCTGCAAGCTCTTTGTCCACCCAGTCGTAACCGATTTGTTCTAACTCCAAGGCCAACTCGCGACCTCCAGTCCGAAGGATGCGACCCGATGCCATCACATGGACATAGTCCGGAGTGATCTCATCGAGCAAGCGTTGGTAATGGGTAATCAACAACGTGGCGTTGTTGGCATTGGCCAACTGATTCACACCACCGGCGACGATGCGCAGGGCATCGATATCCAAGCCTGAATCGGTTTCGTCGAGGATCGCCACAACAGGCTCAAGCAAAGCCATCTGAAGGATCTCGTTGCGCTTTTTTTCACCACCAGAAAAACCTTCATTAACGCTTCGCTCTAGGAAGGCGGGATCCATCTGCACCACCTTCAAGCGTTCGTGCACATGGTCTTCAAAATCAAATGTGTCGAGCTCCTCGAGGTTCTGCTTGAGGCGCCGCGCATTGGTAGCAACCCGCAGAAACTCCAAGTTGCTCACGCCTGGGATTTCAACCGGATATTGGAACCCGAGAAACACACCAAGACGAGCCCGCTCCTCAGCTTCAAGCTCAAACAAATTCTCGCCGCGATAACGCACCGTTCCGGAGGTGACCCGATATGCGGGATGACCGGCGAGAACCTTGGAAAGCGTGCTCTTGCCACTGCCATTCCGACCCATCACGGCATGAATCTCGCCAGACCGCACCTGAAGATTCACACCCTTCAAGATCGGCTGGTCCTCCACGGACGCGTGGAGATCAGTGATGTCGAGAAGAAGCTCGGCGTCGGGGCGAATCACTTAAGGAAAACGAGGAAAAAAGTGCAATAAATCAAGGGATGGGGGTCAACCCACAGACCCCTCGAGCTTGAGAGCCAGCAATTTGTCGGCTTCCGCCGCAAACTCCATGGGCAACTGGTTGAACACGTCGCGGCAGAAGCCACTCACCATCATCGACACGGCCTCTTCAAAACCAATGCCTCGGCTTTGGAGGTAGAAAAGCTGATCCTCTGAAATCCGGCAGGTGCTGGCCTCGTGTTCGATCGCAGCTTGGGGCTGTTGCGAGCGGATATATGGATATGTGTTCGCGGCTGCCTGATCCCCGATCAACATCGAGTCGCACTGGCTGTAATTGCGGGCGCCCTTGGCTCCTGGACCCATCTGAACCAGTCCTCGATAGCTGTTGCTGGAACGGCCAGCACTAATGCCCTTACTCACAATGGTTGAGCGAGTACGAGGCCCCACATGAATCATTTTGGTTCCCGTATCCGCCTGCTGGCAGTTATTCGTAAGGGCAACGGAATAAAACTCTCCAACGGAATCCGCCCCCTGCAACACACAGCTTGGATACTTCCAGGTAATGGCTGAACCGGTTTCCACTTGCGTCCAGCTAATTCGACTGCGCGCACCACGGCATTGACCCCGTTTAGTGACGAAGTTGTAGATACCGCCGACGCCATTCTCATCTCCGGCATACCAGTTTTGAACCGTTGAATATTTGATCGATGCGTCGTCTAAAACCACCAGTTCAACAACCGCCGCATGCAGCTGATTCGTATCAAACATTGGGGCAGTACAGCCCTCGAGATAACTGACGGAGGCACCTTCTTCAGCCACGATCAACGTACGTTCGAATTGCCCGGTATCGCCCGAATTAATTCGGAAGTAGGTGGACAGCTCCATGGGGCATTCGACCCCCTTCGGAATGAACACGAATGATCCATCACTAAACACAGCAGAATTCAGTGCTGCAAAGTAATTGTCGTTACTGGCCACCACTGAACCGAGGTATTTCTCAATCAACTCAGGGTGATCTTTAACAGCCTCCGTGAAAGAACAAAACACCACTCCATGCTCGGCCAGTTTTTCCTTGTAGGTCGTTGCGATGGAAACACTGTCGAATACAGCATCGACAGCCACGTTGCTCAGACGCTTCTGCTCGCTTAAAGGGATCCCAAGCTTGTCGAAGGTTTCAAGCAGCTTGGGGTCAACTTCATCAAGACTTGCCTTTTTCGCCTGTTGCTTTGGCGCTGCGTAATAAATGATGTCTTGATAATCAATCGCTTCATAGCCCAAGGCCGCCCAATCGGGCTCGTCCAAGGTGAGCCAGTGGCGAAAGGCCTTCAATCGGAAATTAAGTAGAAACTCTGGCTCATCTTTTTTGGATGAAATAAGCCGCACAACCTCCTCACTGAGACCCTTATCAATTTTGTCGGTCTCGATTTCAGTCACGAAGCCGTACTTGTACGGCTGACTGACGAGATCGCGTGTGGAGGTGCTGGTCATTCAGGTCAGCCTGCGGTGGCTTGGATCGTTTCTGTCGTGATGGTCTGGGTTTTCTCAGGGCAAGCGAAAGCGTTGTCTTCCGTCAGAAACAACATGCAGTGGCATTCCTTTCGCTCGCGCATGGGGACACAGGGGCAATTCCAAAAGGCTTGGGACACTTCGGCCTCTTTGTCTTCGTAATGACGACATGGACACAGGGCACCACCGAGGTCGTCCTTATGACGGGCGAGTCCCTTCAAGACCACTGACGTGACACTTGGCTCAGAGCAGAAATAAGTACCGGTGCGCTTGGCGTAGGTCTCTGCGAATTTGCGGATGACCTCAAGACTTTCAGCTGTCGGCTCTTGAGCGGTGTCGGACATGGAGAGAACAGCGAATTACGAAACCCCACGGTTTCCTTATGAGAAGCCTAATCCAGAAGGCCACTCATTGGCGGGGACACCATTGTTACTGCCAATGCGATCGATCCACTGTCATGGTGTGGAGGACTCCGGCTCCTCATGAGCGCTTCGGCCCAGCCCAGCACCCGCGATGCCGTGCTCTCCCTGCTCCTTGAGCGCGGAGAGATGGACGCCGGCGACCTCGCGGAAACGCAGCAGATTTCAGTGCAAGCGATGCGTCGACATCTCCGCGCCCTGGCCGATGAGGGACTTGTCGCCTCGATCACTTGTACCAGCGGGCCCGGACGACCCAGCAATCGCTGGTTCCTGACCGAAGGCGGACGCGAACGTTTCCCCGATGGAAGCGGGGGATTTGCGTTGGAGTTACTCGATTCACTGCGGTCCAGCCTTTCAGAGGAGGCTTTCCAACAACTGTTGCAACGTCAGGCAGAAGGAAAAGCACAGCAGTACCGCCTCCAACTCGGCGATGCTCCGCTTAAGGATCGACTCCATCGACTGGCTCGTCTGCGTCGAGAGGAGGGGTACGTAACGGTCTGCAGCCTCAATGAAGACGGCCACAGCTGGAACCTCCAAGAGGCGCACTGCTCAGTCCAGCGCATTGCCGAAGAATTTCCGACCATCTGCGACCAGGAACTTCTTCTCATCCGCCGCACCGTTCCCGACTGCCGAGTGGAACGGGTGCATTGGCGACTCGAAGGCGGACACACCTGTGGCTTTCGAATTACGCCGATTGAAACGCCATGAGCATCGAAGCTGACACGATCGCTCGCATCGACGCCACGTTGCTCCCGCAGCTCGATCGCCACCATTTGCGATTGCTGGCCCATTGCCTCGCAAGCTTTCGCGAGATGTCTCCCGACGTCGATAGAGCCCTACCGAATGTTGCTCTGAGACGGCAGTGGTGCGAGCAACAACCTGTCGTGGCGGATGATCCCCAATTTTTAACCTTGCTTCTCGACCAACTCAACAATGCAGCGCAGCAGCTAGAAGAGGTGGCCGACACGTGCAGCAAAGCACCCCTAGACCTAAGCCTCGACGACCTCATCGCTGCAGCCGAACGTCGCTGTCGCTCCTAGCTAGCACCAGCAGACTGCCATCATCAGCTCAGACGAGTTGCGACGATGACCCTCGAGATTTCCGACGCCCTCAGTTTTTTCCGTCTGAGCTGCGGTCGCTGGAAGTCTCAGCGCAGCCAGCATCACCTACTCCACCGTCGTGCCGAAGCCGGGGCGTCCTTCATCGTTGTGGAAGAACTGCTCAAAGGCGATGAACGCCTTGCCGAAATCGCCAAACGGAATGGGGAAGACGTCAGCAAAATTATTGGCGGCTGCTGGGTTCGCTGGAGCGGGTCCATGGCCTGGGATCGGGCCGGAGAATCCCATGAAGACCAAACCATGTTCGGATTGATCCCGAGCGATGACGCTGGGCGTCAAGGCTTGCTGTTGCGCGATCGGGGCTATGCCGAAAAAGCCCCAGTCGCTGGCCAATTCCGCATGGATGACGAAAACGGACTGATCCTGACGACGGACTACGAAATGATGAGCTCCTTGGAACGCTTTTGGTTCGCCGGGCCGAACCTGCGACTGCGGACCAGCACAGTCCAAGGGCTGTCGAACAACGCATCCTTTTGTATGGAGACCCGCCAACTCGACGACGAGCTGCCCAAAACCTCGAGAGCTGCCGCTGCCGCGGCCCAGCTCGCCCCATTTGGCTGGTAAGTAATAGTACTTACCCGAACTATTACGGGTTGTGATCGCTGACAGGGCGGTAGTCGAAGAAACCGGCGCCCCCCTTACGATCGCCCTCAGTGGATGTTGAAGCTCGAGTGGCCATTCCTCTTCTGGAGTATGCACCGATCACCCAGAACTCATTGAGAACTGGCGTGCCGAACATTCGAGTCGGTTCCGACGAAGGATCCCGGGCCTATTCCTTTGCGATCGCAGATGACCGGGACAACCTGGACACGGTGATTGAAAGCGCCTACCGCCAGATTTATTTCCACGCGTTTAAATCCGATCGAGACGCGAACCTCGAATCCCAACTCAAAGACGGCCAAATCACGGTTCGTGACTTCATCCGTGGCCTACTGCTTTCAGACACGTTTAAGCGCAGCTTCTACGGTTTCAACAGCAATTACAAAGTGGTCCGTCACCTGACGGAGCGCATCCTGGGCCGCAAGGTGAACGGCAAAGGCGAAGAGCTGTCTTGGTCGATCGTGATTGCAACCAAAGGCCTTGTTGGCCTTGTCGACGTGTTGTTAGACAGCACCGAATATTTGGACGCTTTCGGATACGACACAGTCCCTTTCCAGCGCAACCGGGTCTTGCCGGGACGTGCTCTCGGTGATACACCCTTCAACATCACTAGCCCCCGCTACGACGAGTACTACCGGGGCATCCTCGGCTTCCCACAAGTCGTGTTCATGGGAGGCCCAGGCAAAGCGCTCCCAGCGAGGGCAAAAATCAAACGCGGTGGATCCCCAAGCGACTACTTGGATTGGCTCAAAGACATGCCGATCCCCAACACCCGTGGCAACGTCAGCAACACAGAAATGGATTACATGGCCAAAGTTCCTTTCCGCAGCATTGGCCGCTAACAGCGGAGGAAATCCAAAGGGCAGCGGGGCTTCAGCTCCGCTTTTTTTATGGCTCTCACTGTGATCCCCAAGAATTGGAGTCAGCATCCACTGACTAGTGGAGGTGGCGACGGTTGAAACGGAAATTTTGGGGTCACACTGATCCCGAACTAAACCTGGAGCTTTGGACGTGTCCCCAACTATTTCATCACTGGCACGTCTAACCCTTCGTCAACTCCGTCAAATCGCCAGTGACTTAGGGGTACCGCTCTACAGCCGCAAGAGCAAAGAATCCCTCGTCGACGAGGTGGCGGTTCGCCAAGAAAAACGCGGTGGAGATCTCAAGGCGATCGAAGCTGAGCTGAATGCTCCCGCCATCTCCACCACCGAAACACGGGTCGTGTTTCTACCCCGCGATCCCCAGTGGGCCTACGTGTTCTGGGAGATCTCCGATAGCGACCGGCAGCGCGCACAAAAGGAAGGCGCCAATCGCTTGTGTCTGCGCTTAGCCGACGTGACCGGCATGCAAGACGGGAACGCTCACCCCCACACCCTTCAGGAAGTTCCCGTCGACAGCCACAGCACCGAGTGGTACCTACCAGTTCCTCTTTGCGACCGCGACTACCGGGTTGAGTTGGGATATCGCATTGCGAACAGTTGGATGTCCTTGGCTTACTCCTCGATTGCCCGGGTTCCGGCTCTCCATCCCAGCGAGCAAATTCTTGATCAGTTTGTGCCGTTCAGCTTGGACGCATCACCTGCTCCCGCACCAGCCGCTGCTCCCATGCCGCCAGCACCAGCGAACGAAACCAGCGACAGCGGTCTTCACGAGCGTCTCTATCAAAGCGCCACGGTTCATTTCCGTCGTCGTCGCGTGGGCTCAGAGGAATTCCAAGAGGCATTCCTCGACGCCTCTGATTCCAGCCGTTCTGGACTCAACGATTCTGGCATTGGTCTTTGGGCAAGCGGACGCAACGAGTCCGGCCTCGGCGGTGTTGCCTCACGTCAGCGTTCGTTCTGGCTGGTCGCTGATGCCGAGCTAATTGTTTACGGAGCCACCGACCCATCTGCTCGGCTCACCATTGGCGGAGAAGAAGTGCCCCTCTCATCCGATGGCACCTTCCGTATTCAAGTGCCATTCCGGGATGGCGAGCAGTTGTACCCGATCGAAGCAACCGCGGCGGATGGCGAGCAGAAGCGCAACATCACCCTTAACTTCGAGCGTCAAACCCCAGACGACAACAGCAACCCTGCCAGCGAAGCTCGCGCCGAATGGTTCTGAACAACTCTTCAGACCGAAAAGCTCCCTCTGGCCTGCGCTGGTTTGTTGCCCTGACCCCTCTAGCAGGGGCCATGATTTTCCCGATCCTCGTTCCGATTGTGATGACCCGCGTCGGCATTGGAGCTGGTGTTGGCGTTGCCCTTGCCCTGAGCTCCTTGTGGTTTATCGCCATGCTGAAAACGTCTGAGATGCCGCACTAGAGGAGAGCCATCCGATCTGGGGAGGGGAACCCTCCATGGTGTGCTTTGAGGATGTGCTGAAACTCAGCCCGCTACTTCTTGGATTGGTGGTTCTTTGCGGCTGCAGCCAACGCGGCGAGTTGGTTGGAGCCGCTTCCGTAGGTGTGCTCAACCTTCCAGGCCAAATCGCGGTGGGATTCAACCACCATCAGCACAACCGTTACCAGTCACCCATCTCAGGGGAGTGGCGCGACGGTGACGACATTGAGCAGATGCTGGTCCAAGCCATTGAGGTTGCCCAACACGAAATTCTGGTCGCCGTCCAAGAGCTATCAGCCCCAAGAATTGCAGAGGCATTGATCGCAGCCCAGCATCGCGGGGTGACGGTTCGGGTGATTCTTGAAAACAACTACAGCACCCCCTGGACGGAACAAACACCAAGCCAACTCAAGCCCCATCAACGCCAACGCTGGCATCAGCTTGAACAGCTTGCGGATCAAAACCGGGACGGCACAACGACCCCAGAGGAAGCCAAACGGGGTGACGCCATTGGGTTGCTGAGAGACCATCGCATCCCAATCATTGATGACACGGAAGATGGAAGTCGCGGCAGCGGCCTAATGCACCACAAGTTTGTGGTGATTGATCGAACGGTCGTTCTCACCGGCAGCGCCAATTTCACCCGTTCAGGCATGCACGGAGATGCCAACCGACCCAGAACACGCGGCAATGTGAATCACATTCTGCGAGTCCAGAGCGATGCGTTTGCAGAACTGTTTCGGCAAGAATTCGGAACCATGTGGGGAGATGGACCGGGGGGAAAGCTAAACAGCCGCTTTGGCCTCCAAAAAGAATCCACTGGCGTCCGCACAGCGATGGTGGGTGCAACCCGCGTGGATGTGTTGTTTGCACCGCACCGAAAAGGCGACCTCAACCATGGATTGAACTGGATCGAAGAACAGTTGGACGAGGCACGCACAAGCATCGACATGGCCTTGTTTGTGTTTACGGCACAACAACTGGCTGATGCACTTCAAGGGGGGGTGAACGCTGGACTGCAGATTCGACTGATTGCCGATCCAAGCTTCGCGAGCCGTTCATTTTCAGAAGTGCTCGATCTTCTTGGCGTGGGTCTACCGGATCGCAACTGCAAACTTGAAAAAGACAATCAACCCTTCAATAAAGGCCTCAAGGGCGTTGGAACCCCACGCCTCGCCCGCGGCGACAAGTTGCATCACAAGTTCGCCGTAATCGACAACAAAAAAGTGATTACTGGTTCATTTAACTGGTCACCATCTGCTGCTCACACCAACGACGAAACACTGCTGGTGATCCACTCACCGCAACTCGCTAAACACTTCACACGAGAAATGGATCGCCTCTGGGACACCGCGGAGCTTGGGATCACACCGCACATTCAAAGAAAGCTAGATCGCCAAAAAATCCGATGTGGAGATGGGGTGGAGAGGGGTTAAGCAGGTTCAGAAAAACTCTTCCAAGAATCTCGACTATGTGCTTTTGACTGTTAACTAGCGAAGGATTACTCAAAGATCGCCGAGGACGACAAAGCAGAGCAAGTCGTGGATGAATCCGTTGACCTCAAGCGATAGATCGGAGATTTTGACCACTCTCTCCTTGATGAAAAGAGTCAGGGCAGAATGAGGGCATGAACGTGACGCTTCCGACTCGAACACTGCTGCTCCTTGCCCTTGCAGCACCCCTTCAAGCAGCACCGACCTATGTGCCTTGGCCCAGCCAAGACACATTCAGGGCCCTACAAAAAGAAGCTTTCCTCTGCTCGCTGAACAACAGCCAAGACCAATGCGATGACGTACGCCAACATGCCGACGAGCTGATGGATCACCCTCGACTCCCAGCTGTTTGCAAAGACGTTCTATGGAGCCTCGTCGGCAAAGCACGTGTTGCGACAACCAACAGCTTTCAGCGTCGCGACTCCATTGATCAGCCGGCACGACGTCTGATCGGGGTGTGCAGCGAACCTGTCAAGCCATCCAAAAAGCCAGCTCCAACTCGCACCTAATCGATCACATTCCAGACGTGCAGCCGCTTCAAGACCCATGAAAGAGATCCCTCGAACAAGAGCTTCTCTTCGATCTTTTGTGTCTTAGGGCGATGGGATCGATGGCTCCAGCATCAAAAGCAGCTGCGTCGAGGTGGTCTTCATCTCTCCCATGCTGAGCTCGTTCTCCTCGCCAGCAATGCTGGAGGCCATCAAACAGACCGACGTCTCGAGACCCGCCACATCACAGCTATTGGACAACTGCACGATGGCATTGGAAAGCTTGCCCCTCAGGCACTCTTCCGTTCCCGCCTGCTTCAACACAGCATTGGCCG